>Ga0325405_1004316_pt1 | contig 14576 bp, 5 predicted proteins | sample PopdelMetagenome_21_FD_205663 | JGI IMG/M metagenome (GOLD analysis project Ga0325405, IMG submission 205663) | Populus deltoides microbial communities from Bellville, Georgia, United States - Xylem-Control-R2 | ecosystem: Host-associated > Plants > Phyllosphere > Stem > Wood/Secondary xylem... | reverse complement strand
AATCATTGGCTTATTTGGTTGTATACAAATTAAGATCATAAAATTATGATTGTAAGAATTAAAAATAAAAATAAGCATATTATCTAACATACTAAATAAAATTGGTTTTCTTATATGAACAATAAAACACCTAGTCTTTTTTTTAAAAAAACTTTTTTTTCTTTCAATTGAATCCTTCTATAGCCTAGTTATATGAAATTAGGTTTGAAATTGTGGTAAATATACCAAATAAAAAAAAATATAGGAAAAAAATATAAGACTTACATATAAAACACAGAGAAAAGACATGGCCAATTTCAAGTTCATGAAAATTTTCATTTTGGTCATAAAGTTTATTTTGTTTATTTTTACTTCCTGGGTTAGAGAGAAGAAAGAGAAACTCACAAAAAAATAGTATAAGAGAGAGAAAGTTGATGCTTGTCAGAATTCCAACAAACAAAATGGCAAAGTTTAGTGTTAGAGAGTTTCATTCAATAAAAAGAGTTTAATAGTTGTGGTTTTTCACCTTCAGACTTGAGAGAAATTTTTCTTATTTGATTTTATATTTTTAAACCAATTTATGGGTGTTCGTAGTTGAGATATTGATTTATTTAGATTTCTAAAGTGTTTTTTTATTTGTTATTATATAAAAATACGTTAAAAATGGAATTTTAAACCAAAAAACACTCGAGCTCAATTTTTCAGCCACCTCAGGTGGTCAAAATCTAGGTTGGTAGACAAAGAGTCGTCTTCCTTAATTTCTTTTTTTGAAAATAAAAATGGGTCGGCCACCTCTTATTGCAAAAAACAAATATACAAGCCTAGACGTGTGGGCATGGGTTTACAGGCCCAAGTGTGCCTGGGCTTGGTTAGTTGGCTATAAGCGTAGGTCTATCTCCTCTCTAACTTCGCAAAATTTTTAATTAATATCCTTCCTCTTTTGCATTTTTTTAGTTTATATTAATGTTTTATTTATTTTTAAATTAATACCCTCTCTATGATTAGTTTGAATTTTTTTTGTTTACTTTTTTAAATGATATTTTTTTTATTTTGTATTTTTAAACTACTAGATAATTAGAATGAAGTAACAAAAAATAAAATAAAAATAATATTTCATCTTGTTTTACCAATGGAAATTATAGCATAAATTTTTAGTTAGTCATTTTATATGGAAAATGATGATGGAATTGTTTTTCCTAGAGTTCTTAAATGTATTTACAATGTGTCAAATCACCAAAGGAAACTCCATCATCGATTTTAAAAGAAAAATGTGATTGTTGTTGCATCTCGGTGGACGTCATGATGGGGGCCAAAAGATATATAGTGAAAAATTTTGGAGTCGCCAAATTAGAGAAAGCTAGGGATATTAAAAATTACCTTTGATTCTAGAGATTTTAGCAAAGGGTTAGTTATGCTTAAGAAAAGAAAGACATCACTCTCACAACATCCTTTCTTATGAAAGGTTATTTCTACTATGTGTTTTCTCTCAAATTTATCTTTTTGATTGCCATCAGTTATCCTAATTGTCCTTTTTTAGTTTTTTTTTAAGAAAAATAAATCATCTTGTAAGAAAAAAAAGGAGGGTTTGACATCGGTCCCAAAATGGAAGATACTTTGATGTGATTTTTAAAATTTAGTATTAATCCTAAAAAAAATCTTTCATAACAAAATTCGATATCGAACCTAAAAGAAGAGACCTCTAAAAAAAGGTGAATCAAAATTCTAGTTTCTCGTTTCTAGATTAATACCTTGGACTCCTGAATTTGAATATGTAATTTTACCATGCTATTAGCAGTGAAATAGTAACGATAGAATTGCATTTTTCTCATTTCATGATGTAAGAAAAAATTTCTATCTTCTCCTAGCAAATATTTCGATTCTTGGCATCTTTGATTACTAATTGATCTTGAAACATGCACCATAAAAAGGCTTTTGCCTTCATGAATCCAAACCTTTAAAGACGAGGAAAAAGACAACAATTCTCTTTTAATCTTATACACACAATAAAGCAAAACAATTATACACTATGTCAAGCTCACTCAAGAAAAAAAAGAGAGGGTTTGACGAATGTCCTTTTTTTCTCCATCTCTCTTGCTTGGCTTGCACTTGACTCTTCAACTCATTAAAGTTTTACCCGTGTGATGACCATGTTTGGCTACCACTATGTCAAGCAACCTAAACCTTATGCCACAAATATTGCTCTTTTGTCAAACAGGGCCCTTAAGTGTGGAATTTATATGTCATCTCATGCTCTTTATTTTCCTTGATGGAGAATAAATGCTCCATTTTCTTTCTTTTTTAAAAGAGGTCAACCAATACCTCACTACCAAGGACTATTTTGAGCCACATTGCTATCAATTGATTCTGTTGCATATTATTTTCATAGAATTCCCCCTATTTGATTTGGCCATAAACAACATTTTCCCTAATTGAGGTGGCTTATATCCATCATAATCATTCAGTCTTTTAGACACCCATACCACCTTCATTAGTTGTTTTCCTAGTGGACCGCATGAGGTTTTTATACATCAACATCATTTTTGCCAAGAATTTTACAAATTCAGTCAGGGACCATCATTTTTTGTAAATAATTTTTCTTGTCTTGGGAACAAACCACGTTTTTTAAAATGATGTTCTTTCAAATCTAATTGTTGATAAGGAATCATCGAGATGTAAAAGCATTTTGATTCAAAATTAAATTTTCTTGGTTGATAACCCAAAACATATCATTCAATGATAGGATTCACTTTGGATGTTTTTATTGGTATATGAGACAAGTGTTTAATGATAGATTTTAATAATTTTTCTATTTTATTTGTCTAATCATGGATAGAATAAAACGTTGATATGCTTCCATTAAAACATCTCAGGATTTCAAAGCAACAATAAGATATATGAAAGAATACTTTATTGAAAATGCAATAAAGTTTCCAAAACAAGAAAAACACATTATAGAAAAATTTCATCTCGAAGACCTTATTCATAAAATTCAAATGACAAAACGATGTTGCAACATCAGCCTTATCTTCACATCAAGTATCCCAGCTCAAACATCTGAGGCTTTTAAATTTGACTCAATTACACCTTAGGATTGGTGTTAGACGTAATACAATCCCATAAAGGAGCTTGTTCTTAAAGGTATGATAATTTCCAATATTTTGTCCAATTGTGCTTCTTCCTCGGTGATAAAGATGGTTTGGAATGAGAAAAATCTATGAAGTAAACCCTTTTCTAATCACAACACATCTACGCTTCCAGTATTGATGTTGAAAAATGTAATGATAGGGAAATATTCTCCCATTATCATAGTGTTAGCATCACAGAAAGCAAAGGGGCTTATGTGAGATTATGTTCTTATTAAAACTTTTATATAAATTGAATGCATCTTGTTCCATTATATATATATATATATAATTAATTTTGCATGACCCATGAATCCATGAATCCATTTTTCTCATCAATGCATGTCATGAGTAAATAACAAGTCCAACATCTTTGCTATCAATGCCTTTAGGAACTGGTGGAGGAAGCGGGGGAACAAGCTATAACTCTCCATCTTCACATCAAATGCAAGCATATTTCTTTTCTAGGTAAGACAATAAAGTGAACCAATCACAGATAGTTATGTCATATGATGAAGTGACTTCTCTTGTGGTAACTTCATCTAACAACTTCTATCGTCAAGTATTTAAGTCAAACAACTCAGCTCTAATGCAATGATGTAGATAGAATTCTTTATCATGTGAGCGAAACTTTGGTTTCGAGAATATTACAATCTTGTATTGCAATGGCTTTGATCTTTTCATCATCATGCCAAATTCTATAGTATCATATCATATCTTTGGATTAAGGATCGTCCACCCTTGTCTATTAGTAGGGTTGTACACATAATATCATGATTCATTGTAAGCGTGGCAAAGTAAAACACTTTGATTTGTTTATGCCGTAATCTCCACATAGTTAGGTAAGAAATCAATGGACATCTCGAGATGGGGCTTTGAGGTGTCAATTGATACAAATGAAGCATGATACTCATTTAGGATTATGATTTGTATAAAGAAACCAGAGATAATGTTGGTTCTTTAACCGTGTAGCTTCATGAAAGTGGACTTACAGGTGAGCTTATTCCATTCTTTGGAAAGAATCCTATATATCTTCCCACAGTCTCCATTGAAGCACATGTTAAGATTTCATAGATAATGTCCGGGCATAAGTTACGAGCTAAGTCCATGATAAAGTAGAGGTTTTTTTCTTGAGGAAAATCACAACAATGCTTCTAGATTAAAGATTCACAACCTTAAATGAATTTCAGACTTTTGAGAGCTCTTGAATCTTTAGGGAAAATCAGATTGGGGAGGGGGGGACTATATTCCTCTTTCAAGTTAATATAGTATGCGAATAGATGTATGATTGATTGTGTATGTAATTTGCAAAAAAAAAAAATTGATGAGGGACTTTTTCTTGGAAAGTTCTCACTGAGGACTCCAAACCCACAAGAACTTTAACTGATTGGGAGAAAAATTTATGGCCTCATTGTATTGGCCTTTATCAATCTAGTCCATATATCCTCAATATTAATGTATCCTCTATCTCACACTTTCCACAGTGGAGATCTAATAAAATCTCAGAATAAAGATGTATGACATGGCATATTATTATCCATATCCTATGAAGGGTCCATCTCAAACGATAGGATTAAGCTCATCAAGGTTTTAGGCTCAACTTGTCTAAATCTAAAAAAAAATCAGGCTCCTAGATTGTTCGAGTTACTAGTGGGGTAACTCAACCTCTTAACCTTATGTACTATAAGCATGGAAAAAATTTCATGATACCCATTACATAGGGTGAGTTCCAATCTAAATGGGAGTCCAAATGATTATTAGTGTATATAAGTCACGCTCGCCGCATCAAATCTCCCTATCTAATCTTAAAAGGGATGAGTTCGGTCTAGAGTTTTTATTGGCTTTTCATGAAATGTGTGAATAATAACTTGCATATGAACGCAATATTTAAATAACATGAATAAAATAAACATTGATAGAAATAAATAGTAATAAATAAAAATATTTACAGAGAAATAATCAAGAAAATAACATAGAAATCAAAATTCTTTCTTATACACCTATGGATGGATGGCGGATTTTTGAAATTATCAAATTATAATGTAAAATTTTTCCTTGTGGTGAGTTTTGTCATCGGAAAATTATGCGGTGAGATTTCATGTTGAGTTTTAATCTTTTGTTTTTTGTATCCCGTGCGTGAGCCTTAATCTTTCTAAATTTTTTTTCCAGTAATAATGGATATGTTGTTTTTGCATTCTATTCTCACCTAGATCGATTGATTGCTTGCCCATTATGGTTGCAATATAATTAATGATGGTGTTTAATATATTTCTTTGTGTCGTCGTGTTTCTTAAGGGGATTCTTGGTCTGCCATGTCTCGTGTCTCATTTAATACTTAACGGTACCCAAAATTCAAAATCATTAAATTAACTTAATTTCTTAGTGGATTGATGAATTTATTTTTTTATTCTTTAATTGTTATAATTGCTTGGTATATGATCACATCTCTTTCACACAAACTATTAATTGTATAATAAAATACACTTAATTTTTTTTATAAATTATTAAAAATTCATAACAATTGTCTCTCATTAAATGTTCCATGCCTTAAAAAAATTATTATAAATATTTTTGTGTGCATGGTATGTATGTTTAATTATTTAAGTTATAGATGTAAACCTCACAAGGTGGGATAGAACCAACACAAATACATATATCATAACTTAATAATTCATTCATAATTATATATAAATAATTATAAAATCATGAATTTTTTTTTATCCATATCACTATAACTATTTTCACATGAGTATGAAAAAAGTTGAACTACCTTTTTCATCTTTATTCATAAAACTTTAACACCTCTCTATGTAACTTTATTCTCAACTCTAATGGTAAAACATTGGTTATTATTGAAATAGATGAAAAGGAATATCTTAAAAAAAGAGATCGCAAAAGTAAACAAAAAAAATCCATCGTCATATAATTAATAGTGGGACCAAGTTTATTTTTCTAATTCAAATGAAATTATAATATTATAAAATTTTTGAAGATTAATATACAAACTACAGTGATCCATAAAAGATCATGCATGCTTTTTAACATCAATATTTAGCTCTACATCATTATGGTTATTAAACCAATCCAATGTATGTTTGTTATGTCCCGCACGTGAAGGCTACGCACCTTCTTCCCCACACTTTTTTGTTTTGACAAATTCTTGGCAATACTTTATTTTGTTTAGAAACTCAATACTAAGATTTTTTTCGTTAGCAACTTCAATTGCAATACTATCATTTTTACCATTAGAAGATTATAATATTATACATTTCTTGTAAAAAGAAGAAGAAGAATAAAACACATAAAAATATGTATGATCAGGATATATAGACAATAGTTATTAAATCCGGCTCGGGGTTTGACCCGGTCAAGAAGCTGGGTCCCGGGTTTTATGGGTCAACCCGGATCAATCTGGAAAAATTAAAAAAATTAAAGTTTTAATATTTTACATGAAAAAATTAAGAAAAAATCCATGTAAATATAGGCTATACATATTGTAAATAATAAAGTTTAAAAGAATATTTTAAAAAGTTTTTTTTATCCCCCATTAAAAAGATATTATGTTAAGCTTTTAAGTTGAAGTATTTAAATCAAAAAAAAATTTTTATCTCACATTAAAAAAACATAATTTTTTCCTTGGAAACATAGAGTATATATACTAATGAGTTTCAAATCCCACATTGAAAAAACATAATTTTTTTCTTGTGAACATAAAGTATATATACTAATGAGTTTCAAATCCCACATTGAAAAAATATAGCTTATTTCTTGTGAACATATAGTATATATATTAATGGGTTTCAAATCCCATATTAAAAAGATATTATGTTATCCTTTTAAGTTAAAGTATTTAAATCAAAAGGTTTTTTTATCTCACATTGAAAAAACACAGTTTTTTCCTTGGGAACATAGAATATATATACTGATGGGTTTCAAATCTCACATTTGAAAAAAAAAAGGTCTCGCTCGGGTCACGAGTTGACTCGCCGGTCCGACCGGGTTTGGTCGGGTTGTTACACTGGCTGGTCTTTTGACATACCCGGATAGGTCCAGCCCTTGAGTCGACCCACTAGGTCGGTCCGAATTTAATAACTATGATATAGACCCTTGAGTCTGCGTTGAGGTTACGTGGGTCAAGTATTGGATTTGACATTTTTTATTCCTCTTTTGAAACCCTTGTTTCTTTGGAAGTTAGACAGCAAAGAAAATCTTGTTTCTTCTCTTTCCTTTTTCTTTTGTAGGTCCTTTTAATGCACGACGAGACAACTATGAGAAACACAAAATCACAAACACGCATCTCCACTCTTTGCTTATAAAGTACCCTACACGAGCCTCCAAGTTTTTTAATCTACAATTATTATTTTTGGTATAAAATTACTTTTTGGTTCAGGTGTGTTTTGATTTTAGATTGGAGGAAGGTATCATTTTTTATATTGTTATTTTGTAACATGCTTTCATTATTGTGCTGTATTTTTTAAATACGTAAAGTAGTATGAGTTGTATTAGATATGATAAGTCTCTTACCATTACTAACATGAAATTAATCATTACCAAGATAGGGTTCCACATTTATTTTACTTGCAATGTCTGGAATAATATACTGATTTGCACTTGTGTTAAGAAACCAAGTGACAGAGTTTGTTGTCGAAACGTCATTGAAAAAGTAGTTGGCCGAGGCTTGATTTCCATTGGTTACTAGCTGTGAACATTGCTACACTAAGTGACCAAAAATGTTACATAACTGACATCAGACCTGTCGTGTATGAGACCACTGATTGGGTGAAGATGTTCAGTTTGACTATTATTGCCAATTGCCCCCATAGCCACGGTTCTGCTGTCGAAAACCACCATTGTTGCCACAGTAATTCTGACCACTAGACTGGTTGAAGGAGGTGCGAGTATTCCTTCATTCACCACGTCTTCTTCTGCCCCGATTATGAGAGGAATCATTGTTATTAAAAACATAAAAACCACGTTGAGCAATAAAAGCAGAGGGAGGCTGCGTAGGGGTAGGCAACAATTGTGCAATAGTAGGAATGGATTGAAGAGAGCTCATGTGTAAGAACTCATGGGTAAACAAGTGATTATGCAACTCAGAGTAGGGAAAAGGCTTAGTCTTAGTTGACAGACTTGTAATCAAATCACAGAATTCACTGCGAAGGCTCCAAAAAACATGTAAATTGAAATCAATAAGGGAGATAAGTATTCATGGTGCTGCTAATTTATCAAATAATCCCTTAGCTTTCTACACATAAATGGTGATAATATCATCACCTTGAAAAAGATCTTGAAGAGAGTCATGTAATTGCATAATCTAAGAGTTGGATGGTGAAGCAAGAGGTGTTCTAGTGTGCTCCAAACACTAACAGAAGTCAGACAATCAACCACAAGATGGAGAACATCCATGGAAAGAGAGGAGAGGAGAGCACCGAGGATGAGTTGATTTTGTTGTTTCCAAGTCAGAAAAGCTTGATTAATGCCAAAACCGAAGATGACAGAGGTGGCAGAAGCATCACTCGATAGGACCTGGGGAGAAGGACATGGAAACGAGCCATCAAAAAACGAGAAAATACCTTGATCAATCAGATATGGTTTCATCTGCATATGTCAATATAGATAGTTTGTGTTGGTAAGCTTGAAATTAATTAGTTGTTGTGTGTTGAAAAGGTAAATAATGGTTGTCAAGGAACTAACAACTGTTGTTGTAGCAGATGCAGACATGGTTGCAGCAACTATAGAAGAGAGCACAGGTGACGATGCTACTAGGGAAGATGAAGCAGGAGAATAAGAGCTGACATTGATGCCGATAACAACAGTAATAGAGGGATTCATAAATGAAGGAAATCTGGCAGAATTAGCAATAGAGGAATAAGAGACAAGTCAGAGTAGGTTCGACAATAGAGGAACCAACAACCGTAGACAAAGAAAAAATAAATTAGTTAAGATAGACAAGCTCTAATACCAAATTGAAAAGATAATAAAGTACTGTTTTGTGTAAATTCAAAGGCCTATGTGCTATGACAGCCATCCTCATTTTCTCTATATATATAACTAGGGCAATAAATATATGATATTGTGGAATATATACCACACAAGATAAATCTATACATGAAAAATACAATATTTTTATAATAGAACACATTTCATAATATGCATTATGAGTTGAAACTAGAATTAGTAAAAACAATATGTGGTAATTAACTATTATGCTTTAAAAAAAAATTGTGAATTCCATGATCAATTGTTTTTAATAGTTGAGAATTCTACTATGATTCAAATATTTTTAAAATTTATAAACACTTTCACCATTTTCATTATATATATATATATTGAAAAAAATTTATGGTGACAATTACTTTTAATCTTCTTATAATACAAGTAATCTGGATACCAAAAAATCATCTACTAACAATCTTTTGAATTCAATTTATGATAATTGTTTTAGTAAATTTTTAATTTATTTTTTATGGCATAATTAATCAAACAGTGATAATAAATATTTTTTTAATTTATTTCTTACAGTACAATTAAATATTAAAAAATAATTCATTTTCAATACTTTCTTTTTTGGGAATTTGTTTTCTGAAAGAAACAAATCTAGACTTACCCAATATTAAAAGTAAGGGATCGAACTGGTTCAACTATTAAAGAAATTAACCATAGCCAATCAAGCTATTTTGCTTTTTTTTTTTAATTGAACCATTTAAGATAGAAAGAAGAAGGAGAAGAAGTTGATAGTTGGACAGATGAATTGTTCATTTTTTTTATTTAGCAATAAATTATGTACATTTGTTTTATAATAGAGGAAATCAAGTAAAATATTGTTAATAATAATTCTCTATTTTAATATGCATTAAAAACTCATGTGTATGAAAATATAAACTGGTTAATTTAGATATGTTATATATGATGGTTTTTATATGTTTGGTGAATAAAAGAAGTATTTATAGATATAGGTCCATATCAAAACCTGGGTGGACTGATGGGCATTGCTTTATTTGATATTCTGTCGAGATTAAAATAATATAATATTACTCTAATATTTACTATTCCTCGAGAAATTCTTCAGAATCTATTAACTAGCAAGTATATAGGACCAGATATAATTGGTCGCTGAAATTAAAACTATTAATTTTATGTAGTGTACTCTCTAAGCATTTCATGCAATTAAGTATTGAAGGCTCGTGAACTATGCTAGATTTAAACGATGCTCTTCTCATGAAATGACCGCTAGCTACTGTGGGCTAGTTGATAGATTTAACTTTTTTATGGCTTTGTTTTTTTTTATGATTTTTTTCTTGAAACTCAAAAATATTATTAAATATATTTACTCTTTTAATATGATGCATAAATACTATTATAAATTTGTATTTAAATTTAATATATATTTTTAATTATTATGTATTTGATAGAAAAATACTGATAGTAATACTAATAATAAATTGTTAATGAAAATTCAATTCAATTTTATATATATATATATATATATATATATATATATAACATGATTTCATCACATTTAAGATATTTTAAAATTTCAATACACATAAAATATAAACATATTATTTTGATATAAATTTTTAAAATTACTTTAATAATTATAAAATATTTATTTTTTAACAAAAACAATAATTCCAATTAAAAACTTCGTATTCATTCAGATCAATAAGAAATACATTAATAAAATAATTTATCTTAATTAAATTTAATGTATATATTCAAATTCAATAACAATATCAATAAGGAAAAATTTCCTAATACTTGGCTAAAGAATTTGCTATATGTTAAAGTTTAAGTGACATATTGGAAGAAACTTATTTTCAACATCGAAACAACTTTATCTATGTAACATTAATTAATTTTTTGGGAAAACAAATATTACTATAAATTAAGTACATTTGGTCTACATGTTCCATTAAAAAAGGGGAAGCATTTTAAGACTACGGAAGCTAGCAATGATTATTTAAGAGTATAAATAATTGTTTCTATATCATTATTAAATTGCGGCACCTCATATAATAAGCTCACATGGCATGTATAGAATTAATAAGTCAGTTTTATTAAGTTTTTATTTAATTTTTCTGGTATTTTAAAATATATGGATCTAACTTATATATCAGATCTAAAATGTTTAAATTTGATATTCAATCAAATTTAAGGTACTTGGATTTGGTAATATACCGAACTCAAAATAACATGGATCTAGCACACATGCTAAATCCATGAGAAAAATCATGTTGAAAGAGTGAAATTTTATATTCTTGATATATTTATATATGTGGATAGTTTGCTCATTTTGCCATATTTTGAATTTTTTTGTTAATCCAAGATATAATGGTAATTTTTTAAACTATAAAGTGTGATCACACAATGAACCAAATTATAGGATGATAAAGGTGATTCTTTTTTAACTATTATTCGTTTAACAGAATTTTATTTAAGATTGCTAAATGTATAAAAAAATAGAACAATTCCCAATTCCTAATATTGTGTTGGAAGAATTGATCATGATATTTAGTTAAAATTCATTTTTAGATCAAATTAAAATTAGAATCTATTTCTATTTGAATTTCAGATTTTGTTGGAAAATGCTCTTCAATATATAACTTCTACAACATAGAATATTTACATGTCTAAAACTAATGATCAATGACTTAAAACCTAATATCAAAGAACCCTTAATTGATAAAATTCTTAAACCTTAAAGTCAAATATCATATTGAAAGATTATAAATATTTTTAGTAGCTCCTGCAATGAAGTCTTGGAAAGTAAAAATTAGGCCCATAAAGAACCAAAGCTTTTTTTTTTTTTTAGAGGAGAGAGGGCACACATTATATGAGCTTTATGTAAAAATACATGCTCAGAACTGGTTCAAGTTTAGGTTTTAGCTAATTATAAAAATAATTTTTTAATACATAAATTTATTTATTAACAATCTATAATTATCTACCTATTTAATGAATCTTCTAGGATTAATATTGTCTATTAAGCTTTTTTTATGGAAAATTTTTATTTTTCAAATTTAACATTGTCTTTAATTTTTTTCTTAAATATTATCTGGTCAATTTCATTCAATCTATCTATATTTAATGAATATGTCAAATATTATTTTTTGGTAGTTTTTATTTTTTATTTAAATCTAAATAGGAAAATATTCAAATTTTAGAATTAATTATAATTAATTTGAGTTAATTTTCCCCTAGTTTATAAATAAGGGTGAAGTGCTTTGTTTTATGATAAAAATCTCTATGTTCTATTTACCTTTTGCCTTATTTGCTCTATTGATCTCTAGCTTTAGATTATATTATTGTAAAAAGAGAAGATTGAGAAAGTTTATAGTTCAAAGAGCTAGATTGAAAGCACATTATTTCAAGGTGTTGTTATGTGAATCCTACGAGGCTACTTACACTAAGATCATCTACCACCAATTGACAAGCAATTTAGTCTTAAGGAAATATTATTCAATCCTTGACAATAATTTTCTTTCTTACCTTGTTTTGTTAAGAAATTCTAAAAGTAAATACATTATATATATTGTTTTATATTTTGTAATTTTTTTTATCTAATATATTTATATGTTACTCTCTTGATTATATGTTTATAATTCAACAAAAATATTGGTTATGCTAATCAATCCTAAGAATCTTAAGGCAAAATATTTTTCCTATTTATTTAGTTTAATTATATATTTACATGTGTAGACCTTTGTTAATTGAATAATTTAATATAACATTTACTTTTATGTTTTATTTTATAAAATAATCAAATTATTGTTTTTAGGTTATTGCGATAGAAAATTATAAACTCTACTCAAAAGAATGATGTTTTGGTAAGCTTTGCTTTAATAAGGAGGATCACACCATCACTTTCTTATAAATACTTAACAAAGTACCACATAAGAAGTTGAAAAAAGATAACCATATAAGTTATGGAAAGGCAAAACAAATTCACACCCAACATTACGGTGACCTATTCTCTTTCCTAGAAGTGAAAGGATTTTTGTGTTTAGAGGGGAAAAGGTCTGGAATTTATAAAAAGAAGTTGCCACCTAATATTATGGTCACTACAAATCCTAACTAATCTTTAAAGTTCTAAAGTATGGGATTAGTTATGCTATAGAGAAGATATTATCATCCTAAAACGTCCTACCTAAAGTAAGTTGTATTATTGTTTGTCTTATATTCCTTATGGTATGTCTAAGCTATCATTGGTTTACCTTCATGGATGACAGTGGGTTTATTACAATAATTTAAACCCTAGGTAGATGTTTGAGCTCAAGCATATCCATTCTAAAGTGCAAGTCATCTTTTCCACTCCCAATTACTACCATTTATTTGGATAATAATTGGTGAATTGACATATCTACAATCAATTACTCTTAATCAAAATTTGTGACTATTAATAGATTATCAAGCCATGTCAATGAATAATTAAATGAGTCTATATTAGGTTTATTTAACCCATACCAAATCCTAAGAGGAGTTGTTGTTGAACACTTTGTTTATGTAATGGTGGTATATGGATAATGACTTATTAAAGTTCATTTATCTTATAGTATCAAGGTTCACTTGTAATTTATTAAATGAGATTTTAATGCTCGATTTGTAAATATACAAGTAATGATCATTATGAGTAAATCTACTTAAGGTAGGATATAATTGCATGAATTTTGAGATTTACAAAGGAAATTAATACCCCTTATTAACACTTAGATGTCATCGATGAATATTAGACCTAAAGGTTTAAGATTTTGAAAGGATTATATATTTTGAAACTTGAAAACAAAAGGAACTTAGGTGTTACACCTCATTAACATTCAAAGTAATAGCTTGTTATAAGTTTATTTATCTCATTATTTACCTCAAACACTATGAGTAAATAATAAAATATTTATTTTCAAAGTGTTTTTAAAAAAGAAAAGGTTTTGAAATAGGTTATGGAATGTCAGCCTATGAATGCCTTTTTAATATGGGATGAAACCCTTAATGAATTTTGTAACGAAGATACAAAACTCATCGGATATGAATATGCATGCATGAATGTGAAAACATTTTCCTATGTTATTTGAGTCGAATAGAAATGTGAATATGCTTCTCATATATAAAGAAAATGATATTATAACATTTTATATGATAATGACATGACCAAAAACACATAAAATAGAAGATATAACTTAAAGGATTCGACCGAAATGTAAACACAAATACCAACCCATTGGTAAAAATCATTCCATCAAAAACCTCATTAATACACAAGAAATCAAAAACCTCATTAATACACAAGAAAATCAACCATAAACCAAAATAATCATTTAAAAGATGTTTGGAGCTCGAAATAGACTTTCTTGGGTGGTTGAGGTGGATGGAAAAGGCTAAAATAGTGGCAGCATGTGCAAATCACGTGCTAAAGAGGGTTGTTATGGTTAGTGCATCATTTCATGCACCACTATAATTTGATCGGCACTTGGATAACTC
>Ga0325405_1004314_pt1 | contig 14577 bp, 10 predicted proteins | sample PopdelMetagenome_21_FD_205663 | JGI IMG/M metagenome (GOLD analysis project Ga0325405, IMG submission 205663) | Populus deltoides microbial communities from Bellville, Georgia, United States - Xylem-Control-R2 | ecosystem: Host-associated > Plants > Phyllosphere > Stem > Wood/Secondary xylem... | reverse complement strand
ATTTAATTATTGAGTGATAAACATTAAAAACAGCGTCACCATCAACAATCCTCGTCAGATTAGCGTTTGATAATGTTTCTTTTTATGGACATTAACGCGCTGTAATAACACTCAGTTATTTTTTATAAAATAAAAAAAAAAATTACTGTTTCACTACCGCTATAAATAATATTTGATTTATTTACTAATTTTCATGTTGTCGTTGTTATTTGTTTGCTTCCTCCTCGGAGCCATGGAGGGATGGATGTTTTGTGTCCTTTTATAATGGACTGTTTTTTTTTTGTTTTTTAAAAATATTTTTATAAATTTTTTTTTTGTTTTTTAAAAATATTTTTATAAAATTTTATTTTTTTTATTTTAAATTAATATTTTTTTAGTATTTTTAAATCATTTTAATGCGCTGATATCAAAAATAATTTTTAAAAGATAAAAAAATATTATTTTGATACATTTCTGAGTGAAAAGCACTTTGAAAAGCAACCGCAACCACACATCCAAACAGACTAAAGTTGTGTGGCTTATGGTCCGTTGGGTGCCTGCCACGTCAGCTTACATGGCAATTACTCATGCTTTCCACTATGCTAGGAGAGTAGCCACTAGCCACCGATATTAAGGTTAGTTCATTATTTTCCGATCAAAGTCTCTCAGTTTTTTTTGTATCCACTTTCGCCACGTGTCCATGCCCACTTATCCATAATTCCTTCAAAACTGGGTATTTGGTGTTTTTCCATAATTCTTTCCTAGTTAAAATCTTCTCGTCATGATTTTTCTAATGGTACTGCATGTATTGAAAATAGAGTCCCGGTGTGTTCCTGATGACCCTTTTTTCTTTCATTTTTTTCTTCCCTTTTTTCTCTCTCTTGACACATTACTTTATCTCCTCTCTTTTTTCTTGGTTGTTAGATCTTCATAAAATACACAAATATCGCAACAATGAATGTCACTAAGAGTGGAAAAAGTTTGATCTCATCCATTATTATTGAGAAGACATTACAAAAAGGTAGGGAAGTGTTTCTTGCAACAGTAATAGATGAGAAAACGGATTGTTGTGATGAGGTATTGAAAGAAATAGCTAATGTGCTGCAACAATTTGAGGATGTGATGTTGTCTTAGCTGCTAAAGAAACTCCCACCAAGAAGGGTTATAGATCATCGCATTGAGTTGGTGTTAGGAGTGAAGCCACCATCCCAACCCTTTACCGAATGTCATCTATGGAGTTGGTAAAATTAAGGAAGAAGTTGAGAGAGTTGATTGACGCTGGATATGTCCGTCCTTCCAAGGCTCCTTATGGTGCTCCAATTTTGTTTAAAAAAAGGTGGATGAGAGTCTTTGCATGTGTGTGGACCACTGTACACTAAACAAGGTGACAATTAAAAATAAATATCTAGTTCCTTTGACTCAAGACTTGATGGAAAAATTATATAGGGCTTCCATCTTTACAAAGCTAGACTTGCGATCCGGGTATTAGCAAGTTAGAATTGTTGAAGGGGATGAGCACAAAATAACATGTATAATGAGGTATGATGTATACAAATTCTTGGTTATGATGTTTGGATTAATAAATGTTCCAACAACATTTTATAATCTTATGAATGATGTCTTGTATGATTTCTTAGACAATTTTGTTGTTGTCTATTTAGATGATATTGTAATTTATAGAAAGGGGATGTGAGATCATGTAATTCATCTTTTGAAAGTCTTGAATAGATTGAGGGAACATGAATTGTTTCTAAAGAGAGAGAAACATAAGTTTGTAAAGTCTGAGATTATGTTTCTAGGCCACTTAATTGGGGAGGACCGGTAAAGATGGATCAATGCAAAATTCAAGCCTTCATTGAATGGTTAGCACCAAAAACTATCCTAGAGTTAAGATCCTTTTTGGGGGCTTGTAGACTATTACAGGTGATTTATTGAGGGTTACAACAAGAAAACAACTCCTCTTTTAGATCTTCTAAAAAAGAATAAGAGATGAGAATGGTCAAGTGATTTACCAACTGGCTTTTGAAAAGTTAAAGACAGCAGTAGCATCGACTCCAATCTTAAGGTTACTTGATTTTGAGAAGCCATTCAAAATCCATGTTGATGCTTCAGATAAGGCCATTGGGGGAGTGCTGGTAAAAGAGGGACATCTAATTGTTTTTTAGAGTCAGAAGTTGAATGATGTTGAATAGAAATACTCGACCCTTAATAAGAAAACAACAATAGTAGTACACTACTTTTGTGTATAAAGAGTATACTTGTTGAGACTAAGGTTCATTATCAAGACTAATAACGTTGCTAACACCTTCTTTAAGATAATAGAAGTTGTCATAACGATAAGTTTAGTGGCAATAATTCTTGACTGAATATGACTTTGTATCGGAAAACAAACCAGAGAGTATAATCAAGTTGTAAATGCACTCAGTAGACGCGAGGTAATTACTACTATTTTTGCTATTATTTAGTTGGAGTCGGACATACTAGATCGACTTTGCTAGGTTGTTGGGGAAGATGCAACATATAAGAAGTTGGTTGATCTTGTATAAGAAGAGACAATACAAAGATATTGGTTGGAACACAACCTACTTTGTGCAAAAGAGGGTCGGATCTTTGTGCCAAAAAGGAAGCTGCGAAAATATTTGATGATGAAGACTCATGACCTGCAGTGGGTTGGACATCTAGGTTGAGAGATGATGCTTGCCCTTTTATCCTAGACTTATTATTGATAAAAGATGGATGGCGATATAGAACTTTACATCAAGACTTATCTAGTGTGTTAGTAAGACAAAACCTTATAACAGCGAGAGGCAAGCTTGTTACAGCCGTTGCTGATTTTAGACAAACCTTAGGTATCAATTTCAATGAACTTCATTGTTAGGTTTCTGAAGGTGGATGGCATAAACACCATCATGGTTGTCATAAACAGATTCACTAACTATGTAGTGTTTGTGGTTACCTCGATAGTATGTACAATTAAGATTGTTGATGGGTTGTTATATTAAAATGTGGTAAAGTATTTTGAAGTGCCTTCTGATTTTGTTAGTGATCATTATGTGTGATTCACAAGCAGATTATGGACAACATTGTTTAACATGATAAGGACAAGACTGAAGTTTTTCATTATCAATCATTCACAAACCAATGGTCAGACAAAAAAGATAAATGCTGTACTTGAGGAATATTTGAGACACTTCATGATGGCAATGTTACGAAATTGGTTGAAATTGTTGGATGGTTTGCAGTTTTGCTACAATCTTTAAAAGTTCTTAACAACAAAAGTAAACCCATTTGAGTTACTTTTAGGGACACAACCCTAAAATCCTACCGAGATTGTTATACAAAAATCTAGTGGGAAAGTCTAGCTGCATATAGGTTTGCAATGGAAAAACAAAAATTGTTTAAGCAAGCCCAAGATAGCTTGCATAAGGAAAGAAAAAGGATGTTGAAGTATGTTGACCAGAAACGAAGGCTACTAGAATTCAGTGAGGGTGATAAATTTTTGCTTAAATTAACTCTATAAATCTAGAAAAACATTATAGGAAAGTCAAAGCATCGAGGGTTGGTGCTGAGATATGATGGACTTTTTAAAATCATGGAAAAAATTAGGGTTGTTTCCTATAGATTGAAGCTGTCATAATGACTAAAGCTTCATTCAACTTTTCATATAAGTTATTTGAGACCTTTCCATAAAGACCAAGAGGATTTAAAAGAAAGTAAGTTGCAAAGAGCTCCTCCAACGATTCACAAATAATTTGACAATGGTATTGTCAAAATCATGGATTATCGTTGGCTTAGCTAGCATAGAAAGAATTGACAAACTGAGTTTATAGTAAAATGAGAGAAAAACTCGGAGGTTTTGTGGGAAAATAACACCAATTTATGGCAGTTCAAAGATAAAGTGCATGAATAACCCTACCTTTATTTTGATGAGGACGTCAGACTCTTCTGATGGGGATAATTTATTAGAGGTCTAGGCACAAGGATGTGCCAATGAATGCACATTACCTAGAATTCAACAGCGATAAATAGTGATAGCTTTGCATAGGCAACGATAAATTCGATGGGCAACGTGCAATGGTTTGTGTAAGTTATTGGGTTCTTGACTTGGAATGAACATGGGGCTTGGATCATGAACCTTTTAAGCTGGTAATAAACATAACAAAAACTAGAAGTAGGGGCTGGTATTTAGATATACGGATTGTGGGTTAGTTATAACAGTTATAAACATCCAGATCATGATGGATAGGTAGCTGAACATGGGGTAGAGATGGGATTGCTCTTAATCCACTAAAGTCATGGGAATATGGGAGAGAAACTGCCCAACACTTGCTGGAAAATAGGTTGCTAAATTAATAGAGAACATGGGGGAGAAAATGCCCTACTATGTCTTGAAAAATAGGGATGATAGTTATGCCTTGTAATTCACATATCTTTGTCTATAAATAGGTTGGAAAGCTTTGGCTATGTAGCATGCAATACTTGTGTATAATACACACACTTGTATTGTGTAAATCTTTTATTTACGAGATTAATAAAGGTTGAGAGATTTTTCTATATTTATTGTGTGTTTTCATACATGTGTTGGTTATTTGCTTATAACAAGTCAATTGTGCGAACCTCTATGAGTGAGCAAAACACATAGTTGTAGGGAAACATGAGTGAAATGATGAGCCAAAACTTAGTTTAGTTGGGACTAAACTACTGTATAGGGTTGAATTTTGGGGTGAAAAATTTAACCTTGTGACAAGTAGTATCAGAGCGCAGTTGGTTCTAAGATCGTGCAACCTGAAGTCTTGAAAGCTATTTAGGAATAGTTGGTGTGTCTTGAGACTTTGATATAACAAGAGGAAGAGAGTGAAAAACACTCTATCATTGATCGATTAAGGGAAGCTACAAAAGGCACCAAAAGGGTTACAAGCTTATACATTTCTCTTGCAACAAAATTGAGTGAATTATTGAAACCCAATGAAGAAACTATTGTCATTATGAAACGAGTAGTAACAAACACTCCTAATAAAGTAAGTACATCTAAGCCTAAAGTGACTAAACCAAAGTCTTTCGGTGGGGCAAGAAGTTTAAAGGAATCTAAAAATCTCTTTTAGGATATAGAGCAATACATTATTATTGCAAAGATCGACGTGGCTGAATAAATGGATCCCACTATGATGTATCTAATGGGTGATGCTAAACTTTGGTGGAGGACAAGAACCAAAGAGGATTTAAGTGTTGGACATCCCAAGATTGAGATGTAGGATCATCTAAAGCCAAAGCTAAAAAAGCAATTCCTTCCGAACAACACGTCTTGAATTGTGCAGAAGAAATTAAAAAGGCTCAAATATGACAGGTTAATTCATGTGTATGTTAAATCTTTCAGTTCTTTGATTCTTGACATCAAGAATATGTTCGGGGAGGACATGTTATTCAACTTTATGTCTAGAATCCAACTTTAGGCACAAACAGAACTAAGACAACAAAAGGTAAAAGATTTGTCCTCTATTATCGCTACTATGGACAACTTGGTTGATTTTAAATCAATTACTAAAGAGTGTTATGTGTCAATCTTCTTCAATTCTAAGGTAAATGACAAGGAAGAAAAGAAGAAGTCTGGTGGGGGTACATCGAAGGTTGTCATGGATAAAGACAAAACTAAATTAATAGGTGCACAAGGTAAAAGTACTAAACCAAAATTTGACTGCTTCATTTGTGATGGTCCTCACTTTGCTAGGGAATGTCCAAAAAGGAAGAAACTAAATGTTATTCGGGTTGGAGATAATGATAAGGATGAAGGGGTAGTTACTCACGTCAATCATATACGTGTGTTAACTTTTGAGTAGCTGAATCATTGGATGTGGCTGCTAAAACTAGTCTTGTTGATCAAGACTTGACGAGGATTAATGCATTGCGAAAAAAGGAGTCAGTGGTAAGAGGTCTAATCTATGTATAAATCAATGTAAATAAGCAGCTAATTAATGCCATACTAGATTCGGGTGCAGCCTATATATTCTTAGCAGATCGATTGGTGAAAGATCTTAGCTTGAAATTGAGTTGTAGTCACACCTTCATAAAGGCAGTAAATTTTAAGACATATAAACTTGCAAGTATGTCTTATGATGTGTCGATTATGTTGGATCAATGAAGAGGTGAGTAACATATGTTGGTTATGAATTTAGATGATTATGGTATCATTCTTGGTCTTGATTTATCAAGAAAATCCAAGATCGCTTTAATGCTATATCTAAATGGAGTTATGATTACAAGTGAAGGTTGCCCATGTTTTGTCCTATGTTGCAATGTCACAACAACGAATGCCACTAAAAAAGTAAAAAGCTCGATCTTGACCATTGATATTGAGAAGGCATTATAAAAACATGAAAAGTGTTTATTGTGATAGTAGTAGATGGGAAAAAAGAATATTATGATAAGATACCAAAAGAATTTACTAACGTGTTGTAGCAATTTAAGAATGTGATGTTGTCTCGGCTGTAGAAGAAACTCCCACCAAAAAGAGATGTAGAACATTGCATTGAGTAGGTGTTAGGAGCAAAACCACCATCTCAACCCTTTACTGAATGTCACCTAGAGATTTGGTTGAATTAAGGAAGCAGTTAGGATAGTTGATTGACACTGTATATATACATCCTTTCAAGGCTCGTTATAGTACCCTTGTTTTGTTTTAAAAGAAGACGGATGGACTACCAAACACTAAAAAAGATAAAAATAAATAAAAATAAATATCAAATTCCTTTGATTCAAGACATGATGGACAAATTATATGGGGCTTCCATCTTTACAAAGCTAGACTTGCGATCCAAGTATTGGAAAGTTAGAATTGCTGAAGAGGATGGGTAGAAAATGACATTTGTAACGAGGTATGATGCATATGAATTCTTGGTTATGTCATTTGGCTTAACAAATACTCTAACAACACTTTGATACATAGTTTAACAAAATCATATGAAAAGCAGACTTACTTTATTTGGCTTAACAAAATTGTGTGGCCAACTTAATCAGTAGAAGATTTAGCGTATGACTGTTCTATTTTAGTAGAGGTAGAATCTAAGGATTTTATGTATCTTGATAATGGACTATTTAAGGTGATGGAAACAAGATTTAGTGGTTAAGTCAAGAGACTTGGTCATATGGCTAGACTATTCATGAAGGATGTTGTTTGGCTAGACCATCTAAGATAAAAGCAGAATTGATGTCTTCGGAAGGAATCTTGGCAATGGACAATAAGGCGTAAGAAAGATAGAATTGAGGAATGGATCACATGAGAATTGGTCAAAGAAAAAGATCCTTGTGGTGGAAAATGTTGTTTGGCTAACTGCTTTGGGTAGGGTATAATATAGGATTGTTCTGTGCACTTCGATGTTGAGACAGATTGCGGTGACAGAAGCAGAACATGTATGGTATGCATCTTGGCAAACGAATGGGCTAGGATGAAGGAAACAATGTTTTAGGGATTCGAAGTATCTTGATAATTGATTATGCAAGATGAAGAATTCAGTAACCGAGTCGTGAAGGATTTGGTTGAGGAACCGAACTAAACCATACGGGGGTTTGGTTTAATATGCTATATTGGCAAGGAGGTAGAACATATGTATAAGCATCTTGACTAACAGATATGTTGGGATAGGAATTCATTGCACCTTGATGATGGGGACTATTTGGGGTGAAAAATTCAGCAACCAAGTTAAGGATTTGGTTGAGGAATCAAACAAATTGATGAGGATGGTTTGGTGCGCTGCCTTGGTAAGGGAAGGCAATGGTGTTGAGGATTTTGAGAGTTCTGCACTTGATAAAGAGATTGTTCAGCGTGGAGAATTTTTTGCAAGTGAGGAAGGGGCTTGGTTAAAGAGCCGAACAAATCAATGAGGATTGTTTAGCATATTGTCTTGGAGGGAGGCAGTAGAGAATTATGGTTATTCTATGAATTATGAAAACGGATGGTTCATGGTGATAGAAGCAAAATGGCATGCCTTTATTAGGCTATCTTATCAGGAATTTTCAGTGGCTGAAACTTAAGGTTGGATAACAGAGCTATTATGTTAATAAGATTTTATGATTAATGAGGAAGTATCTTAGGTACAGCAATAGCATATGAAAACCAGGTCATAAAGATTCAATACTGGGATGTTATGTGTGTATGCTTAGACAAGGTTGAGACTTACCAAAGAACTTTGGTACAAGATATGTTGATCACCAAAACATGGTTGCTCATTTCTATACTTGCAGGTTACATGTGAGGTAGCTGAGATAGCTGGGTGAATTTATGAGGTTTATTTGATTCTTCAAAGTGGGTAATATGGTGTTATTCATGGGGAAAATAGGATATCTAAGACGTTGTGGGAAACATTTAAATTTCATGAAGATAGCTTATGGGTGAATGAACTTGGAATGTAAGGTTACCAAAGAGATGAGTATTGTTATGTGTGACTTGGGGGAGTCACATATAATTTTGGCAGACATATAGGTAGGTGATAGTATGGTGTTGTAACTGAGGTTTGTTAAAGATGGAGATCAATGAACTGGTCTTCGATATTTTGAGATGGTCTTAAAGTTTGATTTGACTAAGTTGAGAGACAAACAGGGCCTTAGAGAAGAATATAGTCACGACTTGGTTCATAAACTAGTTGATGATGGGACTATCAACGTTTCCTATGCATAGTAGATTTGATGGACAAAATTCAATTTGGATATGGGCTAGACCGGGAGGTTATGTGAGGGTGACACAAAACTCTGATAATGGGCAAACTTTGTGTAGGGGTATTTCTGGTAAGGAAGGTTTATAACGGGGTTAAATTCAGCAAAAGTACACTTATAAAAATAGTGTTAGAATAACATACTGGTACAATATTGAAATCATTAGCATTGATGAAATCGACAGAGTCAACATAATAGGCAACCTGGGTTGACGACAAGTCTAGAGATAAATAGTCCAAGACTTGATGAAAAACACTATTGACATGGATGGAAACATGCATAGACAGTGGCAACATGCATGGGCAGTGGTAGATTCAGCAATAATGTACATCTAACAATTCAACAGGACATAGGTTGATGTTCAACATGAACTCAAACTTGGACGACAAACAATCCAAAACATGCTGAGGCAAGTTAAGGGAGTTACGATAATTTGGGATAGTTTATGATAGTTTTTAGTAGTGTCTTGTATGGGAAAGAAATGGCCAGAATTAAAGGACATATGTTAAGAAATGTGCGCGAACTTAGGGACAAATTCCTATTGTAACTTCCATTATACTTTGTAATAGATAGGCTGTAAATATTATTGTGTAGCATGTAGTGCAAGTACTATGGGTAGGCAGAACCATTGTGTATAGCACACATATTAATGAAATTGTGAATATCCTTTTGAGTTAATGAAAGGTTGAGATTTGTTCTTATAATATCTTATGTGTTTGTACATGTTGCATCATTTCTACTTGTGTGTTCCATATGTTTTGTAACAAGGAAAAGTGCGAGAAAACCTTTTGGTGATAGAAAACACTTAGTTGCTAGACAAACACGAGAGGATCAACAAAGGGAAGGCTAACTCTATCATGGGGTTGGAAAATTTTAACGAGAAAAATCCAACCCCATATGGTATCGAAGCGTGATTGGTTCTAAGATCATACACCCTAAAGTCATGGTAGCTATTTGAGAACAATTGGTGTTGAGATTTTGATAAGGCAAGAGGAAGAGGATGAAGAATGCTCTATCATTGATTCATTAAGGGAAACTACGAAAAACATTGAAAGGGCTAAAAGTTTGTACATTTCTTTTGCGGCATAATCAGGTGAATGGTTGAAAGCTGTCGAAGAAACTATTGCCATTAAGAAACGGGCAATAACAAACACTCTTAGTGGGGCAAATACATCTAAGCCTAAAATTTCTGAATTGAAGTCTTTCAGTGGGGCAAGAAGTTCCAAGGAACTTGAAAACTTCTTGTGGGACATGAAGCAATAATTTAGTGTTGCGAAAATTAGTGTGGCCAATGAAATGGATCTCAATGTGATGTATCTCAAATTTAATTTTTCTTACCTTTTAGTCCTTAAATATTGAGAAAGATGAGAGAAAATCATTGAAGAAATGAGTGGATAAGAAAAAGTTTTCGTCAACCACTTTCGATTGAGTTTTAAATTGATTAGACGGTGTTTTATGTTAGAATTGGAGTTATTTGGGCTCTTATGATGTTTTTTGAAACTTTTTAGGTGAAAAATAGTTGAAATTTGAGTTTTTAGTCTAAATTACTTATACCATGATTTTCAATGACCTCTAGTGACTACAATTCGTACCAATGAACTACATGTTGTCTACCCAAAAGAATATAAAGTTAAAAAAAACGCAAAGAAGTTCAGTTGTGTTTGAGCTTTATAACAAGGCAGGCGCATAAGCCTAGTCTTTCAAGAATTGCAGCGCTTGGCCTTTTTTAAAAGTCCAGACATGTTTGGGCCTTCTATTACGCGCCTAGACACACCTAGGCTTTATTTTTTAGGCTATGCATGTTTTTTACTTTTTATTGTATATTTTTATATATTGCTTCTCAAATTAAGAATCTATGAACCTTTTATTTATTTATACAGTTTTGTAAAAATTATAAAGGTATTTTTTTTATTGAAGTTTTCTTTTCAAACGAAGATGAGTTTTTATTTTAAAAGTATTCTTTTAATAATAAAAACATGTTTTTATCTAAACAAAAATGAAAACAAATTGATAAGAAAATAAAGTTTTGATTAAATAAATGTATTTTTTCACTTTGATTTAAATCATTGATATTTTTATAAATATTTACTTTAATTTCTTTTTCATAAAACTATGTTTCCCATAAAAAAAAGATATGCTTTGTTAAAAAAAAAAAAGAACACATGAATAAGAATGAGGAATTTCAACTCAAGAAAAAAAAATTCCTTTAGAATTTAGAATTTAAATTGGTTGATTTCTTATAAATATTTATTTTAATTACTATAAATAAAATAAAAATAAAAATAAATTTTAAAAATAACCTCATGTCATCTTGTAGACATGTTGATTATAGGGTATTTTAGGGTTAAAATATCTTTATTAAAGTTTATATGGTGTTTAAGAGGTATTTTGAATGAAAATAAGTTGTGAAGACCAAAAACTTTTACTCTAATTTTTCATTCATTAGAGATGACTAAAAAATATACATAAAGGTGACTCATTGTTTGTCCAGGTGCATGACATGTTGTTCATTGTATTAAATAGAATTGAATGGAAGGCATTACGTTCTTTTTTTTTTAAAAAAAAAAGATGGGCATAAACTTTTCCTTATTAAGCCCGGTGCATGAGCTTGACTTCTTCTTTGTTTTTTATTTTTTAAAATTTAGTTTTTAATTAATAAACTCTTGGTTATTTTTTAAATTATTTAGTTTATTTTTTAAAACAGTAATTGATCTTTTAGATTGTTTATGGAATTTCATAATATTTTAAAGAGATTATTGTGATTTATCTTTAATTTTTTCTTAAATCTTAGATAAATAAATTGTATTTATATAATGCATTTATAAGAAAAAAAAATCACATGTAATTAACAACTAGAATTAACCTTGCGGATAAATAAATAAAATGCATAAACTAAAAAGAAAAACTGAGATAAAATATTTACATATCCATTTATTTTTTGCTTTACTAGGAATATGAACTTTTCACTTCAATCTTTATTTAACATTAGTAACTCTTTTTTTATTATTCAATTAATTTTATTAAAGGCAAAAATAATCTTCAAATTACTTGATTAAAAAAATTATTGTACTAGCATAAGCATCCATAAAAAGGCTTTTTGCTAAATAATATAACACGGTGCACTAGTTAGTTCTCTCTCTCTCTCTCTCTCTCTCTCTCTCTCTCTCACACACACACACACACACACACACACACACACACCCATGGCTAGTGTGAGTTAAATAGCTAATACACACACATACAGTATGCAGACACACACACACCCACCCACAGCTAGTGTGAGTTAAATAGCTAATAAACACACACACAGTATGCAGGCTATTTTGATATGTTTTTTTATATTAAAAAAGATTCAAAGTGTAAATTGAAAAGTCTATGCACGCATCTAATTAAATAAATTGATAATCATCTATATAAATAAATAAATAAATAAAAAAGTCAATAACAACAACCAAAAAAGAATTGAAAAATTGAGAGACAAATATAAATCAATATATTCAATCACATAAAATAAAATATTTACCCGCTTGTCTTTACTGAAATTATTTATTTAAATCATAAAAGATAAACTCACGTCCAAAAAAACTTGTGACCTAAAAGATAAAAATAAATAAAACTGATTGAATAAACCCACACCTAAAAAAACTGAGTGCGCAAAGCCAAACATATCAGAAATATTATTTAAAAATGAATATTTTATATTTTAAAAAATAAAATTCATTTGTATATTAGAGAAAATTATAGATAAATTAAAATAATATCTTGAAAAATCAAACACAAACAAAATAATTGTTTTTGTAAAAAAAAATTATATTAATAAAAGGCATGCAAAACTTATGATCTAGGTCATAAGACCATGATAAACTTATAGAAAAGAATTTGAAGATAATCACAAAACCAATATTTAAAAAAAAAAACTAATACAAAACGATAAGAACGTACGAAGTCGAATCTCTAACAAATAAAATGTCGAAAGATAAAACTATAAAGAAAAATCAATCATGTAAAATAAACTAAAAACATGAGGGGTGAAAATAAAAATAATAATTAGAGGGCAAACAAAAATGTTAAATTGAAGGATTAAATTGAATTGAAAAATATCTTTAATGAACGGGATAGGAAATCAAAATAATAAGGGTCAAATTAAAAAAAATAAAACAATAAAAACTTTGATTAAATGATGAAATTGAAAGTAAAAACAACTTTAACAGAAGTGCCAAGAAAAAAATAAAAATAAAAAGAATAAGGACCGAAATGAAAAAAAACATATGAGAAATTGTAATTTAAGGACTAAATTGAAAAAAAAACTATAAAAAGAACAAGAATGAAATAAGAAGTCAAAAAAATGAGAACTAAAATCGAAAAACCGAAACCAAAGAGAACAATCATGCACTTTATCTGGTAAGAGAGAGAAAAGAAAGGAAAAAAAGAAACGATCATCGGCAACAATCCGACTATTATACGCCATCATGCGCTACACCTCTTGCAAGAGGACACAGTGGCACTTCCAAAAAGACAATAGAAGGTTAGGTTTGGCCACCGGGTGACCTCGAACACGTCATCTAATGACACGGACATCACCCCCTTGCCGGCGCGTGCTTAGCACCTAGCATCAACATTTAAGAAATTTAAAAGTCAACATGAAAATATCAAAACACCCAATCGATCTTGGTAATTACCCAAAAAACCTGTGTGAAAGTACAAATATATGCCCGAACGCAAACCTCTTTTTTTTTTTGTCTTTTCTAAGATTTTAGATAGCCCCTAACAATCTTTTAATGAACAATGAGCCAGTGAAAAAGACCAAAGTACCCCCACAACCAAGATGATTTTTTTTCCACTAAAGGGAAAAATAGTAATTGCAATATAACAATGCACAATAATATGTGTCTATTACTGCAATAAAACATCCATGTTGTATGTATTTTGTTAAATATATCTATTCATCGCATAAATAAGAGGGTTGATCGAAATCGAGCTCTTGCAACTCACCCTACCAAACATTGTGGTTTTATTGTTAAAGATACAATTCAGGTGTGCTATGATTTTTCTCAAATTATTAGAGCCCATTTGTTTTTGTTTTTTTGAAAAAAATTAAATTTTTTTTATTTTTCTCTTTACTTTAAATTTTTTTTTAGTGTTTTTAAATTATTTTATGTACTAATATCAAAATAAATTTTAAAAAATAAAAAAATATTATTTTAATATATTTTTAAATAAAAAATACTTTAAAAATAATCACAACTAAATAATTTTAATTATATTCACAACTGAAATAAAAGTAAACGGGAAACAGTTTTTGAATAGTAAAAAGGTAAGAAGGGAAGTAACGAGTAGAATTTGGCAGCAAAAATCGCAACATTGGACTTCGGTTTCACACATGTCTGGCAACACAAACCCAAAAGTGAGTGGGTGGCGCGGGGTGGGTCGATTCGAATTCTCGAAAGCACCTTCTTCAAGGAGCAGCAGGCTCATACAAAAAGTGAGCACAAAACCCCACCTCACAACAGCAACAACAATGGATGAGGAGGGTATCGAGAAGCCAAGTAAGAGGAAAAGAAATGCTGCCATAGCCAAACCAAAGGAGCAGCGTCAACATTCATCTAAAAAACAAGTAGTAGCTGACATTGAAGACCTGTTCTCTGACAAAGAAACCCAGAAAATCAGAGCCTCATTGCTTGACTGGTACGACCACAACCAAAGAGACCTTCCTTGGAGAAGAATAACACAAACAAAAGAAACCCCATTTAAAGAAGAAGAAGAAGAAGAAGAAGAAGAAGAAAGGAGGGCGTATGGGGTGTGGGTATCTGAAGTTATGTTGCAGCAGACCAGAGTTCAGACTGTGATTGATTACTACAATCGATGGATGTTAAAATGGCCCACTCTACACCATCT
>Ga0325405_1004311_pt1 | contig 14580 bp, 8 predicted proteins | sample PopdelMetagenome_21_FD_205663 | JGI IMG/M metagenome (GOLD analysis project Ga0325405, IMG submission 205663) | Populus deltoides microbial communities from Bellville, Georgia, United States - Xylem-Control-R2 | ecosystem: Host-associated > Plants > Phyllosphere > Stem > Wood/Secondary xylem... | reverse complement strand
AAAGTTAAAATTAATAATTTTTTTTATAAAAGAGTTAAGGGAAAAAAAATAAAAATAAGCATCAAATTAAAAACACCAATACATGATGAAAAAAACCTAGACATGTAGAATTTTTCAACGCATTTTTTTAAATAAAAAAATCATAAATGCAAATCGAAACACTTATACACACATTCAATTAAAGAAATCATGAGTCATTATGTAAATAAATGACAAAGAATAATTAAAGATAAAAAAAAAGATAACTAGAAAAATTAAGATACCAATGTAAATCAAGATATTTAATATCTCAACATGGATTATTTACCATGATGTGTTTAATAAATTTGTTTATGAAAATCAATTTGTAATAAAGATTTATACACATAAAATTCATGAATAAAATAAAAGAAAAAAATATTATTCAAGGTTACACATATTAAAAATATTGTAAACAATAAATATTTAATCTATATAAAAAAAATTAAAGATGAATCATATTAACTTCAGAAAAAATTAAACATGTCTAATATAATTAAAAAAAATTATCGCTATTCAACAAAGGATAAAAAACCCAAAAAATCATTGAGAAAATGTATTAATTAAAACATAAATTTAAAAATTATTTAACAAAAACACACGCACACAAAGCCATTAATATAAAAACAAATTGAAAAAGAAAAGAAAATGAGGCTAGGTGTTATTGGGCTTGGCCCAATAAAGAAAAGGCCCTTGTGCGCATGCCTTTTATTTTTTTAGAAGTTCAATAGGGTGGACGATGCATTGTCCAGTCTAACTAGTTGCAACCAAAAACATATGACCCATTGTTTGTTAATCCCAGAATCTGACCACTGGTTTGGCAGGAAAAAATGAGATTTTGTTTTACCCAAAAAAATATTTTCAACCCATTTTTGATCCAAAACACCTGTTGTTACTCATTTTTGGGCCCCACGTGCTAAAGATGGTGTGTACCCCTTTTGAACCAAGTGCAGGAATGTAGCTCATGTTTGATGGAAAATTGACAAAAACGGAGGAGAAAGAAATATTTTTTTTGAACCCTGTTTGAGTTGTTTTCTACTTTTTTTTATCTTCCCCTTTGCTGTCAAAAGCGTCAAGTTTCTTAGGCTGATAAGGAGTCTTCATATAAATCCCTCAGAATTTGTATTTTTTTTTAAAAATGATTTTGCTGCTATCGTAATTTTTTGTTCCAACTTCAGCTTTGATTCTGACTTGGTTTTGTACGATATCTGACCATCTTAGCTATATTTTGTCACTCATGACATGTTGAAAAATTGACCTACATCTTTATTGGGTGCTAGGGATCACTGTTCTTAGGGTAGACTCTTAGTCAGATTTGGATGCTCGGCATTGTCAGATCAAGAAAACCTTTTTGACCAACCAGATTCCTGCCAGATTTTGTATGTAAAACGATTTTATCTCACTTCGAATCCTTCATCAAAGTTGTAGTCTGGGACATGTAGATGAATTTGGGCTTTTGAATTGCTTGATTTTGATATCAGAAGCTCAAGATATTCCTATGTAAAATCTAGCGTGAAAACATGGAATCCTGCCACGAGAAGGATCTTGACCCGAGTTTTGCACTAAAGAATCTATTTCCATCACAAATTTTGTTGATTTGTTCTTAGGTCATACTCTCAGTCATATCGGGATGCTTTGCATTGTCAGTTTCTGAATTAGATCAGGAGATCGTTTTTGACCAACCAGATTACAGCCAGATTCTATTCTTTAAAATAATTTTATCTCACTTTGAATCCTTCATTAAAGTTGTAGTCCTGGATGTGTAGATAAATTTGGGCTTTTGAATCGCTTGATTTCAATATCAGAAGCTCAAGATATTCTCATTTGAATATCTAGTGTGAAAGTAGAGAATCCTGTCGAGATAAAGGTTTAGCCCAAGTTCGCGGGCCTGATTCGAAGGATTTTTTTGGGACCAAAGACTAAATTGAAAAGTGCTAAGATAAGAGATTTAATTGAAGAAGGATATTAGAAGCTGGAGAGGGGGGCTAGATCATCATAAATGACGGGATTTCTACCACACCGAATAAGAAAAATAAGACTTTGCAGCATGCACCCTTACCCATCTGACTTCTTTCCGTTTTTCTTTGCAAATTTCCTACTAGTTTCCATGTTTCTCTTGCTGGATTGGAGAGCTGCAGACCATGTTTTTATTGCCTCATTTTAAAAGGAGCAGCTGGTGCCTCATGATCCCAGCTATAGAAGGAAAGAAAGGAGTTATACCACCCTTTGATCAATGGAAACTAATTGCTAAAATCAGAATAGGAATCAGGATATTTCAGTTTCTTTTTTTGCGTTTTTTTACTGCAGATCAGCAGGGATTTGCATCCTAAAATTAGTGCATTGAATCTTTCCTAATAAAGAGCTGTGATTATGCTATATAAACCTCTACTGACCTAGTGGAATGGGGCAGAAAAAAAGAAGGAAAGAAAAGGAACAGAGATCAACGATGGCGTGACCATCGTTTTCACTGTCCCAGAAGCAGTGACAACCGGCTATGCGCAGAAGCTGCAGCACCTTTGTCTTCAACCATCTCAGTTACCAAAGTGAGAAGGGAAAGTAAAAACAGAGATAAGAGACCAAAAAAGAGGGGAGAGACGCAGGCAAAACAAGGAGAAAGAAAGGGGGCTTTTCTTTGGTACTGGGAGACGGAAGAAAAACCTTCACTGGAATGTGAAAGAAAAAAAAGGATACAGAGCAGAGAATAAGAAACAGAGGAGAAGAGAAGAAAAGAGAGAAAAAAAAAGGAAGGGAGAAAAAGTAACAAAAGAGAGAATCAACAACGACATTGTCGAAAGCAGAAAAACACAGGCAGGGGCGTGAACTCAACCAGCATAACATGCCTTCATCACCATCTTCCTCATCATCTCCAGAGAGAGCACCAGCAGAAGGACAGTCGAACAAAGACGGTGGAGGGCAGACGAAAAAAGATACAAAAGAAGAACAGACAAACGCAGACAGCGGAGAGTAGAAAAAACTTGATCGCTAGCAGACCAGGTAAGTTGTTTCTCTTCTCTTCTAGTTTCGCACTTGTATTTTTAGCGTTTGGCACTGTGCAAAGGTAAATTAATTACCTTCACACTGTGCAGTGCATGCGTGAGTATTTTACGCATGCAACCTGCAATAGTGCCCAACCAGGTCACTGGTCTAGACCAGTGACCCAGCTAGGCCTGCTGGGTTCAGCCCAGCCACATGGGCCGAGCTGGACTTAGCCCCAAAAAACATGTAATATCGTTGGTTTTTTTTTGTGTATTTATTTCGTATTATATATATATATATATCTGAAAAAAAAAGGCAAAAAAAATACTTTCTTGTATGTTGCATACGACCAATACCCTAACATGTTTTGAAAGTTTTTTTATAAAAAAAAATAAATATTTGAATTTTTGAAAATGTGTTTTCACATGGATTTCTTAAACACAATAAAAAAAATAATTTTCTTGTATTTCTGGATTTTACAACATGTTTGTAAAACTCTAAAGGGTATTAGCCAATATTAAAAAAAATACAAAAATATTATTTTGTGGAGAATTCATCTATTATTCACCGTTAATGTTTGGATAAAGAAATCTTAAAGGGATGAATATCCAAAATATTATTGGGAACAACTTATTATTATTCACTGTTAATATTTGGATAAAGAAACCCTAAGTGGTAAATATCCAAAACAAATTTCTAGGAATAATAAGTCATCACACATCCTTGAAAGAAACCTTAATTATAATTGAGGACATTTCAATATTTGACTCCACGGTTTACGAGCCGTGAGAGTATGAAACACTAAGGCGAAAATAAGCTTTTAAAACGCTATGAATTTCCTTAGATTTCTAAATTTTTGTCCCTTCTTCTTGCGATTTACGAGTCACAAATTCTTGAAATACTAAGGGAAAATGAGCTTTTAAAGCACATGGAATCTCCTTGGATTTCTATTTTAATAAATTTAGTTTGAATCAAACACAGATTTCAAGAGATCTGCATTGGTTCGCCTTAGTACTTTGTAGACATATCTAAAGGTATGATCCATATTGACCAAGGGTTTTTACTTGTCATAACCCATTTTTAGGTTCTTTCCAATTACATTTTTTTTCTTAAAAAAAAACCCGAAACAATGTCGTTTTAAACGACATTATTCTCCTTCTTCCCTGCGCATGCAGAGACAGGGAAGAAGAAGATTTTAAATCATTTTTTCCCTGCTATTCTCCTTCTCTTTCCCCTCCCTCTTGCCCACAAAACCAGGACACAAGCCATCCCCTTTACCCTACCACCATTAATACAACCCATGCCCCGACCATGCCCTACAGACAATCGACCACATTACCCTATAGGGGTAAGGTAGCCTTGTTTCCCTCCTACGTCTTGATGGAACAAGGCAAGGGGGACTCTTTCTACCCTTGGCTATAAATACAGAGAAGGGAGAAGACAGAAGGAGGAAAAACGAGAGGTGGGGAACGGATTGCAAGAGAAGAGAGAAGCAACAGAAGGTGAGAGAGGAGGAAGAATTGTTTGAAAGAGAGGCAGATTAAAGAGAAAGTAGAGGGGAAAGGGAAACCGGACGTGGGATTTTTCTTAGAGACAAAGGAGAGAAAGCGAAAGCATACGTGGGGAAGAGAAGAACAGAGACTGGGGGTCACTGCACAGAGAAGAAGAAGGACCGTTCCTCACCACCTAGGCACCACCGTTGTGCTTCCTCTCCACCGCCACAACAACACCACCATTCTGCCACCATCAACGCTGCCAATGCCAGCAGAACCAGAGAGGGAGAAGAGGAACAGAACAGAGAGAGGGAAATAGAAGACAAGAGGAGAAACAGAGGGGGAGGACAGAAGAGGAGAAAGAAGAGGAGAGATAGAGGGGAGAAAAAGAAGATAATGAAAAAAAAACAGAGGAGGGGCTGAGGAGAGAAACAAAAGAGACAGGAGAGAAGGAAAGAAAAAAGTCGCTGCTTACACCACCACCCTTACCGCCTCCGTTGCCGCCAGCATTGCCACCACTCCAGGTAACTGCGCCTCCCTCTTCCCTATTGTTAACCTCGCCTGTATTTCCATGCAGAACGTGAATAAATCACGTTTTGCAGCAAATGCAGAGTTGGCTGGTTACTGTGCTTATGCACAATAACCAGCTTATTTGGTTATGGGCTGGAACATCAGCCCAGCCCAGCCCACGCGGCTTGGCTGAGTCCAACCCACAGTATATGGGTGGGGATAGGCCCAGCCCAGAATGGTTGGGCCATGTCCGACCCGGTTTTTTTGTTTAAAGAAAAATTCTAAAATATTTTTTTAGGATTTTACAATTTTCCCATGTATTTTTATTTCATTTTGACTAATATCGGGCAGTACTTTTATGCTGTTAAAAATACAAAATCTGATATTAAAATGCTCGGTTTTCGTTAAAACTCTCAAAATTACAAAAAAAAATTTGAAAAAAGAAAAAAATGGTTTTGTGCATACGGCCAAATGTCTTAAAGCTGAAAAATCATAGCGTTTTTCATACACCAAAAAAATAATGTTTTAGCATGCATTTTGGTTTTAATAACCAATTTATTAAAGTCAAGAGAACATTGGCTAAAATTTCAAAAACAACAAAAATTTTATTTTGTTTGCCTTTTAGTATCCGGGGTACGACATTACGCGTAATACATATTCTGGATATTAAATTCTTTTTTGGACACTAGAACGGTTAGGTTTTACTCCATTAAGATAAGAACCTCCTTATTGAGGAGGGCTTTTCTTGAATCTTAGATACACAAGACCAACAATTAGAAAACACGACCAAACCTTAGATCTTGATCAGACAAATAAAACAATGCAGCTTACCTTAGGTAGGGCGTATTTGGGGTGCTAATACCTTCCCTTTACGCAATCAGTCTCTGTACCTTATCTCTGGGACCAGTTAGGGTTACTAGTGATCATAATACTAGGTGGCGACTCCCATTCTATTTTTCCACTGATAAAAGACAAGAATTCCTTGTCTTCCTATATCTGCTAAGATAGACATACCACCCCTAAGTGAGGGTGGAGGAAGATCGTCGCGATGCCGCACACATGCGACAGAATGGCGACTCCACTCGGGATCTTATGGACTAAGCATTTGTTTTGTCTGATTTTTTTGTTATTGTTGGTTTTGTTTGTCATTGTTAATATGCAGTTCTCATTTGCTCATAAGCTTTAATTTTGTACATATTTGTTCATGCATTGTATAAAATTATTTCATGCATCATTCACATTTGAGGGGAATTATATTGAAAAAACTTTAGGTTAAGTGGGGGACTAGCAGTTTACCTTACGACTTTTAGTCAAGGTTTAAGTTTGTATAAACCCTAACTCTTCGCTGAGTGCTTAGACTAGTAATGATTGGTGTACATGCCATCTCATTACCTACTGAGCCCCCCATATTGCCTTCATGAGGGTGATCACTGGGACAACAAGAGACCCCTTTGAGACCAGGTAGAAAGCCACCCATCATATAATGGCCCAAACCTATCCTTAGAGTATGAACTCCCTAATATGCATGTACATACATTTACATCGTACACATACATCCATTCATTGTAAATAACATACATACATGCAGCAGGTTGAAATATAGGTCCCCAAAGAGTCTACAACACCCGACTTCGAGCGAGAAACATGGAAGATGAAGAGCGCGCTCACCGTGACGCCTATTTTCAAGAAGAGTTGGAGCCTCTGAAGACAAGTGTGGCTCACCTCACTAGCTTACTCGAGCAAACATTGAGAAATACCTATGGTGAAAGTCCTTCTAACCGACCAGTCACCTTTAATCAGATTCCAACAATAGCTCAGCCCGAAGAAAGAATGAGTGAACATGGTCAAAAACCTCAACATAATCCAACATTTGTGCAGTCAGGGACACCTACACCAGACCCTGCAATCATGGATGCATTTGCTAACGAGTCCCACAAGGCCAAGTCATCTGTTAGCATTGATCAAGATAAGATGGAGGTGCTATAAGCCAGAATCAGAGTAATTGAGGGGGTAGACTTATATGATCCAGTATGGGCAACAGAGATGTGTCTAGTCCCAAATATGGTTGTCCTGAAAAAGTTTTGTGTTCCTAAGTTCATTAAATATAGTGGAACACAACGCCCCATGACTCATCTCAAGTCCTATTGCAACAAAATGGCAGAAGTAGTACATGATGAAAATCTACTGATGCATTTTTTTCAAGATAGCTTAAGTGGGGCAACATTGAACTGGTACATGAGATTGGACAACACAAAGATCCGGAGATGGAAAGATCTGGTGGATGCTTTTATGAAACAGTACAAGTACAATATGGATATTACTCCCGACAGAACCAGCTTGTCCAATCTAGAGAAAAAGGACAAAGAAAGTATAAGGAAATATGCTCAAAGATGGCGAGAATCAGCTGCTCAAGTCCATCCTCCACTTTTGGACAAAGAGATGGTAACTTTATTTGCCAACACACTCAAAGTGTCATACTATGAGCATCTGATGGGTGGTTCGGCCCAGCAATTCACTGACGCTATGGTAGTGTGTGAACGTATAGAGCAAGGCGTCAAGAGTGGTAGAATTTCTGCACTCACCAAGAAAAGAGGCTTCGAAAAGAAAGAGGTCAACCATGTTGGAGATGACTATAAGGGTAGGAAGAACTCATCCTAAAACTACCATACTCCATCCCAAGTTGCCGACATCAAAAAACTAGAGCCCGAAAACTTTCAAGCCAAAAGCCAAATTGGAAATTATCAAAAGGTCCAAAAACAACTACCTTCATTACCGCTACCATTGAATGAGATGTACCAGAAGCTATTAAGCATCGGGCAGGTAGCTCCCAAACCTCTAACGCCCGTATAACCACCTTACCCTAGCTGGTACAAGCCAGAGCTCACTTACGAATATCATGTCGGTGTTGTTGGACATAACATTCATACTTGCAACTCCTTTAAGAGAAAGCTTTTGCAATTAATCAAGGCAGGGTGGATAGCATTGGAAGACGCTTCTAATGTGAACACGAACCCTGTACCTAATCATGCTTGAAGCAGTGGATAAGTAAAGGCACTAGAGGTAAAATGCTTAGAAAGCACTAATGGTCAAGGTAGGGTGCGAGAAAAGCAGCATAAATTTTGAAGGACTCGAATTTTGACCACAGTTTTTGTCCCTGCTGTCAATAGGACCTCTACAAGAACTGTTGTGGGAAGGCTAGCCTGAGAGGAGATTTATGAAAATGGAAGGATGAAGCCTGCCTTATTATTGTCTTTTGTTTGATCATTTTTGTTTCAACCTGTTTCAGTCTTGTTAGTAATTTGGCTCATAAGGCCACAAGACTTTCTCTGTCAAATGAGCCTTTCTTATTAATAAGATCATATGTTTTCCTGTGTTCAGGACATGTCTTTATTTTTCTTGTTGTTTCATGCAAATAACACACTAAGTATAATTTTTACTCATGAAACCACTGATGTTTTCCCTTTTCTTCCCAAAACAATGCATGATCTCACATGTTCACAAGGATTTTTTAAAATTCAAAGTTTAGTACAAAACAAAAATCATTTTGGTGTTTGTTCAAAACAAACGAGTACTAAAAATTAAAGTGATTCCTTAGAAAGGTAACCATACACCTAGAAAACCAAAAAACAAAAAAAAAACATAAAACAAAAACACCATGAAGTGACTCCAAAAACTGAGTTTTAATTGGATGAATAATGAGATACCATTTTCCATACTCGCATGAAAACAAGGCTTACCGATCCTAAGTGCATATGTTTGAGATAAGAAAAGGTCATTTTTTATAATCCTTTCATAAGGCTAAAATATATCATTTGCAGTCCATTTTTTAACCTGGTAGTTTTTTTGAAAATAACATTAGCTAGGATCACACCCCACACTAGGGGCAAGTGCGAGAGACATAGCAAAAAAAAAAACCTCAATGATTGAAAGTGCCCAAGCGACACTAGGGGGCATAAAAGAAATTTCTCAATCATCAAAAGTGTCCAAACAAAGTTGAGGGCATGAAGAAAAAACCAAAGGGTCCAAAAAATTGAGCTTCTCACAAAAATAACTGATATGATGATGCTCAACCAAGTGAAGAAAGAAAAAACAAAGAGAAAGAGCCCAAGCTCAACATTGGGGGGCACGATAGACTATTTTGGAAAGACAATTCAAAAGACAAAAGGTCAGGAAACAAGCACAAGTGATTCTTAGTTTTAAAATTCTTTAAACACCTTTTAAGCCTACAAATATCCTTTTTCTTCGTAACCAATAGCCCAAGCCTACATTACACACCTAATCAAGCCCTTTCTAATCAAAGGCAAGCAATCTGGATCGGTAGGAAGTGTTTTCTCATGCGAACCAAATCATTATTCATGCAAATAAAATGAATGCTTTGAATACCAGTTCTCTGTAACCATCAAATTAAATCTTGAACCATTTTAACCAACCAAACGTCCCTTCACATTTTCGCCAAAAGCAAAACAAAAAAAAGTTTTCATCACTTCTGAAAACCTCTTCATAGGAATCACTTGAATTTCTTCAGAATGAGTTTGCTTTGAATCGATGTCAAAATGATTTCTGTGTCTGGAATAGCTTTGAAATTCAAAAAATTCTGTATGAAAACAACTCCTTGTCAAACCTTCCTTTACATAGCCTCATCCCTAAACTCGATTTGAATACTTGAGGGCATGATCAAGATAGGGGGCAATCAAAAAATGCATGGTAGGGCTGGATCCATGATTCCCTTTCTAAAAAAATACTGGGCAAAATTAGAAACCCTTGAGATAAAAGGTGGAGGACCAAGAAGTATGATGATATCAAGCCCTTCCTAAAGGTTAAGATCACAAGATATGACTCGAGTAAGCAAGAGCGAAGAAGCCATTGAAGTTTACTATCAATACTCCAACTTTTGAGAAAAGAAAGACACCATGAAGAAATGGGGACCTATATTTCTCAAGTAAGTATACATGCATATTGATCATAATGCATTGTTTTCAACATTGTCAGATTGGTGTTTCATCATCACCTTTTGAGTAGTGCGTTTTCTAACCCTACCTCATTTCAAGTGCGCCTTTGTGCCCTCACATCGTTTTGTGTGCACCTTTGAGCCACCATTTCTCAGGTAGTATGTTTTCTAACCCTACCTCCTTCCGAGTGCGCCTTTGAGCCATCATCTCTTAGGTAGTGCGTTTTCTAACCTACCTCCTTTCGAGTGTGCCTTTGAGCTTTCGCCAATATTTTTCTGGGTAGGTCACCCATTACAACGCCACCAATTCTCTGTCTTTTTATCTAGGTAGGTCACCCATTAAAATGAGACAATTCCTTCACCTGGGTAGGTCATCCATTACAATAAGACCACTCCTCTTTTTTTTCCTTTTGGGTAGGTCACCCATTACAATAAGACCAATATTTTTCTGGGTAAGTCACTCATTACAACGCGACCAATTCTCCATGTTTTTTTTATCTGGGTACGTCATTACAATGAAACCATTCTTCCACCCGGGTAGGTCACCCATTACAATGAAACCACTCTTTTCTTTTTCTACTTGGGCAGGTCGCCCGTGAAAATAGACCAAGGTAAATGTGTGTGGGTTGGTCGCCCCTGAAAATAGACTAGTGTGAGTGTGTGTGGGCAGGTTGCCCCTGAAAATAGACTAGTGTGAGTGTGTGTGTGGGTAGGTCGCTCGTGAAAATAGACCAGGGTAAGTGCGTGTGGGTCGGTCGCCCCTGAAAATAGACCAAAATGAGTATGTGTGGACAGGTCACCCCTGAAAATAGACCACCATGAATGTGTTGGCAGGTCGCCCGTTAAAATAGACCACCATGAATGTGTGGGCAGGTTGCCCGTTAAAATAGATCACTTTTTCTTCAAAATGGGCAGGTCACCCAAGAGAATCAGATCATTTTCTTTCCTTTTGTTTTCTTTACAAGCTTACTACGCAAAATCTTTGCTCCATAAGCATTGTAAAGAGGGGGCAACTATCATAACTCATTTTTGGGTTCTTCCCAATTACATTTTCTTTTTTTCACAAAAAAAACCCAAAACAGTGTCGTTTTAAATGGCACTGTTCTCTTTCTTCCCTACCCATGTAGAGACAGGGAAGAAGAAGATTTTAAATCTTTTTTTTCCCTGTTATTCTCCTTCTCTTTCCCCTCCCACTTGCCCACAAAACCCGGACCAAGCCATTACCTTTACCATGCCACCATGAATACAACCCATGCCCTGACCTTGCTCTGCAGACAACCGACCACCTTACCCTGTAGGGGTAAGGTAGCCTCGTTTCCCTCCTGCGTCTTGATGGAACAAGGCAGGGGGGACTCTGATTCCGCTTAGCTATAAATACAAAGAAGGGAGAAGACAGAAGGAGGAAAAAAGAGAGAGGTGGGGAATGGATTGCAAGAGAAGAGAGAAGCAACAGAAGGTGAGAGAGGAGGAAGAATTGTTTGAAAGAGAGGGAGATTAGAGAGAAAGCAGAGGGGAAAGGGAAACCGGAAGTGGGATTTTTTTTGAGAGACAAAGGAGAGAAAACGAAAGCATACATGGGGAAGAGAAGAACAGAGACTGGGGGTCATTGTACAGAGAAGAAGAAGGATCGTTCCTCACCACCTAGGCACCACCGATGTGCTTCCTCTCCACCGCCACAACAACAGCGCCATTCTGCCACCATCAACGCTGCCAACGCCAGCGGAACCAGAGAGGGAGAAGAGGAACAGAACAGAGAGAGAGAAATAGAAGACATGAGGAGAAACAGAGGGGGAGGACAGAAGAGGAGAGACAGAGAGGAGAAAGAGAAGATAACAAAAAAAAAACAGAGGAGGGGCTAAGGAGAGAAACAGAGGAGACAAGAGAGAAGGAAAGAAAACAGTCGTCGCTTACACCACCACCCCCGCCGCCTCCGCTACCACCAGTAGTCGACAGCATCGCCACCGCTCCAAGTAACTGCGCCTCCCTCTTCCCTGTTGTTAATGTCGCCTACATTTGCATGCAGAACGTGAATTAATCACGTTCTGCAGTAAATGTAGAGTTGGCTGGTTACTGTGCTCATGCACAGTAACCAGCTTATTTGGTTATGGGCTGGAACATCAGCCTAGCCCATGCGGCTTGGCTGAGTCTAGCCCACAGTATATGGGTCGGGTCAGGCCCAGCTCAGAATGATTAGCCCACGTCCGGCCCGGTTTTTTTTGTTAAAAGAAAAATTCTAAAATATTTTTTTGGGATTTTACAATTTTCCCGCATATTTTTATGTCATTTTGACTAATATTGGGCAGTACTTTTATGTTGTTAAAAATACAAAATCCGATATTAAAATGCTCGGTTTTCGTCAAAACTTCCAAAATACAAAAAAATATTGTAAAAAGAAAAAAATGATTTTGTGCATACGGCTAAGTGTCTCAAAGCTGAAAAATCATATTGTGTTATTCATACACCAAAAAAATAATGTTTTAGCATTCATTTTAGCTTTAATAACCAGTTTATTAAAGTCAAGAGAACATTGGCTAAAATTTTATAAAAAAAAATTATTTTGTTTGTCTTTTAGCATCCGGGGTACGACATTACACGTAATACATATTCTGGATATCAAATTCTTTTTTTGGATGCTAGAACTGTTAGATTTTACCCCGTTAAGATAAGAACCTCCTTATTGAGGATGACTTTTCTTGAATTTTAGACAGACAGGACCAACAATTAGAAAACGCGACCAAACCTTAGATCTTGATCAGAAAAATAAAACAATGCAGCTTATCTTAGGTATGGTGTATTTGGGGTGCTAATACCTTCCCTTTACGCAATCAGTCTCCATACCCGATCTCTGAGACCAGTTAAGGTTCCTAGTGACCATAATACTAGGTGGCAACTCCCATTCTTTTTTTCCACTGATAAAAGACAAGATTTCCTTGTCTTCTCATATATTCCAAAATAGACATACCACCCCTGAGTGAGGGTGGAGAACGATCGCCGCGACGCCGCACACGTGCGACATTACTTTTAGATTTTGAACACAAATTCATTCATCATAGCAAACTTATCCTATGAAAACTAATTAAGAGAACACCAACACCATAGCAATTATAAGGCAAACCAAACACCAAGCAGCTTACTTTAGGTAGGGCGTATTAGGGGTGTTAATACCTTCCCTTTACGCAACCAGTCCCTTGCCTTAGAATCTCTGAAAGACCAGTTAGGGTTTCTAGTGACCATAATACTAGGTTGTGACTCCCTTAATCACAAAACAAAAACAAAAAAACCCTGAAATCAATCGGGAAGGGTCATCGCGACGCCGCGAGGGTGCGACAACACCTATAAAACATCCTTGGAACCTTGTTACACCAACCCATGACCTCTAAAAAAAAAAAGGGTCCAAAATCCAAAATCAATTCAAAACCTTATATATTTATGAGTTCATATATGTTTTTTTAGGTGTTTTGAATGTAAAAAAAGAAATACACAATAGAAACCCCTTTTTCATATGTAATCATTTGACATAAAAATCAACCATTTTGGTGGTCTAAATCTTTCCTAACGATAATTTTCTCTCTATAAACCAGAATTCGACAACCCACCCTCTCTTCTCCACCAAAATAGGATTAAAAATTAAGGAAAATAAAGTTTTATACCAAAATTTCATTTTAAAAAATTATAGGTATTGATCACCTAATAACTTTAAAAGATGGGGATGCAAATGAACTTTCAAAGAAAATTCTAAAGAACCACTTATGTTACATGTGTGTGTGTCACTTCAGTCCCTTATCTTTCAATTAAACCCTCACAACAACAAAAAAAACATGCAATTAAGCTCTAATTTGGGCTCAAAATAGCTTAATTATACAAAATATAAGATCAATGACCAAATTAAACTTTTAAAAAAATTGCATTATTGCAGTCAATAATGAAATGTGAGAGTGAATAGTAATAATATCTTATAGTAAATGAGTCACATTATAGTTTATATGCTCTTATAATTTATAGCAAAACACAAACGACCAAAACCTCATATTATATCTTATTTTATTGGCAAGAACAATATTAGTGACAAAAACATTTTAATTATATTTTTTTTAAAAGTATATTTGGTAGTATAGTGCAAGATATTTTTATAAAAATATTTTTTAATTTTAAATATATCAAAATAATATTTTTAAGATTTTTTTAACTAAAACACATCAAAATTATTCTAAAAACCAATTTAATGTTTTTTTAAATAAAAAATAATTTGAAAAACACTTTAAAAAATGAGTTGAATCGCAAAAACAAACAGACCTTAAAACATCACCGACAATTTATGGTATTTCTATTCTATTTCAATGTTCAAAGTCAAGACAAAAGAAAAACAGATCCAACATTAACCAATAATATATTGTATGTTTAGTATTGTGGTAACTTTTGTGGTTATGGTTTTAAAAAAATAGATTTAAAAAAATCATTTTTGTTGTAATTGGTTGGATTAAAATATATGTTTGATTAAAAATACGGTTAAAATTATAATTATATAAAAAACAATTAGAAGGTGTTTTGTTAAAACTATTGTTGAAAGTGTTGTTAATAATAAAATAATTAAAAAAACATAATAATTTTATAGTTTTGAATTATATTATTGTATAC
>Ga0325405_1004307_pt1 | contig 14582 bp, 8 predicted proteins | sample PopdelMetagenome_21_FD_205663 | JGI IMG/M metagenome (GOLD analysis project Ga0325405, IMG submission 205663) | Populus deltoides microbial communities from Bellville, Georgia, United States - Xylem-Control-R2 | ecosystem: Host-associated > Plants > Phyllosphere > Stem > Wood/Secondary xylem... | reverse complement strand
AACAATGCAAATAAGCCATCATACTTAGATTTTCTTACCAAAACTTGGATTAATTTCCACTTAAAGAGAGCCATGATACTCAGATTTTGTTACCAAACAAGGAACAAGTGTTTAGATTTTCTTCCCCAACAATGATTAATGTCAAATTAACAGGTAACAGTACTGTAAGAAAATCAGGTTAAAAAAATATAATTGCAGTTGGGTAAGGAAATGATTGCTGTTTTGTACTTAATTCTTTTGAAATTAGAATAAATAATATAAAACAAAAATAAAATAAAATATTTTTACTCTACTACTATAAAACAGAGACATGAACTTGCAGCTTATGACACTTCACCACTGCCTTTAATCTCCCAACCTCTCTCTCTCACTCACACTGGTAATTAGCTCCTTAATTTCAATGTTGTTTTTGTACATACAATGTACAATGTCTGTGTTCTTATCAACTACAGTTTTATATGTTAAGTTCCTGACTATTAATGGTGACTTTTTCTTGCAGATTCTGATTCATCGTATCGCAGGCACTATGGAAATTACTCCCTCCCAGGCAGCGAACAGATCTCTTTCTGCTGAAAGAACAGAATCCTTCCTCGATTCAAACGTGATTGCCAACAATGACCGGCTCTTCCTTCTGTACTTCATCATAGGTAACTATTTTGGACCTGATCTGAAAGGGGAGGGACCCCAAAAATCACTTTTTCGAAGAGCTGCTGAGGGCTTGCCCATGTACACATTTGATCAACTTGCTGGTTCCTGCATGGGAACTGTAGAGATGGAGAGGATATATTACCATGTCCTTCGGAAGGCAGAAAAACATCTTGCTGTCAAACTGCTGCCATTGCAACAATTTTTTCTTGGCAGTCTCCTTACTCCGGGAACTAACAGATACCCACAATTTACTGATATGTTTCCGGCTCATCTGCATCCTTATTCAGTAATGGAAAATGGGGATAAATTTGTATCAAGTATCATATTCATCAACAACCCGGATACGTTTCATATTGATTTGAAGGACATTGAAAGGTTCAAGAGACTAACTGGTCTTGAGAACCTTTTTCTAGATAGAGATGCAGCAACATTAATCCGCTCATATGCAGATGGTACTCTATATGATGTGATAGTCCATGAGGCTGGACATGGAATAGAACTGCCTCCTACCAGTACTCGTTTCTCTCGTAAGAGAGCAGAACCTGCAGATAGAATCCCGCGGTCTAGGCATCACCATGTTCAAGGTAGTGGAAGTTCAACTTCTCGGCAGGCCACAAATAGAAGATTGGCAGAGGATGGTCCTGCATTGTTTTTTCTTCCCTCAAGCGCAGATAAAGAACAGTTGAGTGATCTGATAGCTGCCACTAAAAACGGCGTTGCATTGACTGGTACTGCTGCCATGGGGCAGGTAGGACAAGTTGTTGGGCTGGTCGACATTGGTGAATGTGACGATGCCTACTATTTCCGGGTGTCTCTTCCGGGAGTGAGAAAAGATCCAAGTAAGTATCTTTTATAGAAAATTGAGCACTTGTTCTCACTGAATTCCATTCTACCTTGTTCTTAAACTATTGTTCTCTGACTGCAGATGAATTCAGCTACAAAATCGAAGCTGACGGCAAAGTTCTGATAAAGGGAGTGACGATAACAGGCGAGAGAACTGTGTACAAGTTCTCGCAAAAGTTTGAAATGCTATCCAGAAATCTTTGCCCACCAGGCCAGTTTTCCATCTCATTTCAACTGCCTGGTCCAGTTGATCCTCGCCAGCTTACGAGCAATTTTGGCGATGATGGGATTTTAGATGCTCTTATAATGAAAAGTAGGGAAACCACACAATCCTGAATTCATCACAGCCATTAAATGGAAAGTTTTGGGGTTTTGTTTTTCACATTTTCACCATTGTTGCCACCTTTTCACGTTGTGGTCGTTCAATTGACAAATGAAATCTTCTGCCATTGCCAGCAAAACGTAAGATGATCAGATCGATTAGCCACGTCAAGAATCAACCATATAATATATAGTATCCATGGCATATGAAACTCAAAATTTAGATCAAGGGAGGTAAATTACTGTTTGGCAAAGAGTTGGATTAAAAAGTTATTTTTTAACAAAAATAAAATAAAATATGAGCATTGTCTACATGTTTTCTAGTACTCTGATATATATATATATATATATATATATATATATATATATATATATATATATATATATATATAAAGTTATTGTAAACTAAAAGGTTGATGTATATGTTTAGTAAAATAAATAAAAAATTATATGCTCAAATAAACTTTAAAAAGATGTTGACACAAATCAAAGATAAATCAAGAAGTTGGTAAATAAATGTAAATAATTAAGATATTTGATTTTATATCATTATTAAAATAATTAAAATAAATGCAAATAAATATAAATAAATTTTTTTAGCGATGTACTTTATTTAATAAAACTCAAATATCATTAAAATAAATATCCAAAAGACTCTAAACTATTTGAAATAAGAATGAAAGGCACATATTTAATTAAAACCTCTTCATCCTATTAATGCATTTGTTTTTCTTTTTAATATAGCAATTTGTTTATGAAGAATGTTTATTTTTTGAAACAAAAAAAATATCAAAACCATAAAATCATATTTTAATAATAAAAAATATTTTGATGATCATGTTGCAAATATATTTAAAAATATATAAGAATAATACACCAAAACTTTTTGGAGATCATTTTTATGTAATCATGCAATAATAAGAAAAACCTTGCACATAGAAGATAACAAAGAAAATTATAAAAAATTATATATAAAAAAAACAAATCATAAAAAGTGGAAAAAAAAATAAGTAAGAAGTTATAATCTTATTCAAAAACTAAATATAAATTAAATAGCATTTAATAAAATGACATTCTTAATAAATTTTTAAGTTATTTATTTTTTATTAAATTTAATAAAGAAAATAAAGAAAAACAAATCTATAATGAGTTAAAAAAAATATAAGTTGGGCGGCTGAGTCTACGTAGCCCAGCATACTTGGTCTATAAAATAAAAGGGCCGAGCGCGGGGGCTATAAGGCTTTTTAGGCCTGGATGTTGGCTTTTTTTTGTTTTGTATTTCATTCACATCTTTTTTTTTTCCAACCACTAAAGAGATAGGGTGTTTTAGATTTAAAAAAAAATTATTTTCAATCTATTTTATCTAAAAACATCTAATAAATACTTTTATAATCTCATTAAATCAATATTTCAACTTAAAACACACTTAAATTGATCTAAAAATACAAAATCAAATTGTGAAATAAAATCTTGGTGAACTCTAATTTACTTTTTTCTAGAAAGATACAGTATAAAAAAATTAAATAAACTCCTCTCATAAAATAAAACTTATTGACATCGAGACAATTTATTTTGTTGTCATATTTAGATTAGTTGTCAACTTTCTCTTTCATTTACTGTTTTTTAATGACTTTCTCTCTCCTTTCTTAAACCAATTAATTAAAAAGTGAACAAAATAAAATTTTAAACAAACACAAAAGTTCTAAAAACTAAAAGAACAAGAAAAAAGTTAATAGAAAATATGGGACTAATCATAACTTTTCCATGAGTTTGAGATAGGTCATCCATTGTTTTTTGTTTCTTAATTTGATTTTTATTTTTTTAATTCTGTTCTATTTTTACAAAATAAATCATATCTTATTAAATTAATCTATAATCAAGTTTTAAAATCTTATCAAAACCTTCATCTCTCATATAAATGCAAAGAATTCAAATTATTGGTCGAAAAAAAACAAAAAATTAAAAGAATAAAATAAATAAAAAGTTTGATGGAGAATAAAAACCAAAACAATCATTTATCAAATGCATAGTAAATTATGAGAGAATGAATAGTGAAATGGTCTATAACATATTTGCTTTCACATTTAGTTATTTTGTAATTTAATTTAATGTAATAAAGATATAATTGATTCATATTTTAGTATAATTTTTCATGTCTATTTAAGAGATTTCCATTCTCACATATTCTTTTAAATGGATATTTTATAAAATATATGACCTTTCGCCTCTTTTCGAATGAAAATACCCATTAAGCAACCAAATAAAAATTTAATATTCAAAACCTTAAAAAGTAATTTTCATAAATTAAAAAATAAATAAACATTGTAACAATATAATAAAAATAGAAAACATTAAACATTAAAAAAAGAAGAGAGAAAAGTTAAATTTTAAAAACCTAGAAAAAATAAAACTAACTTATAAAGCCTAAAAAAGAAAAGCTCAAATTATTTCTCAAACTATTCATGGTTATATCAATTTTTTGGGGTGTTCCGAGTTATTAATTTTCTTACCCTTTCCAACTTTCAAAATATTTTCTATTTTCAAGTCTTGTTTTGGTTAACGCTCCAGGCCAAAATAGTGTTGTGTTGTGCTGCAGCCTGCAGGTACCTTGTATGGAGAAATGGCATGGCTTCCCTTCCTAGCTGCCAAAACTACTAAAAGACACAAACTTTCTCAAGTTTTACTATGCAAAACCCAAAACAAACAACAACCCGTTATTTCGCTTCATTGCCTTTACTCTCTCAACCTCTCTTTCTTACTGGTTAGTTCCTCTTACTGCTCTTTCTCTGCATACATTATGTATGCATGTGTCTTGATCACCTATTATTTCGTTCTTTGTTTTTAATTTTATGTTAGTTGTAATTCCATGTGTTAATTTTTCTTTAGAATCTGAACTTGGGGTTTGTATTTTTTTGCTTGTATCAAAAGCAAGGATTTTGATAGGTAACCCAATTTCTTTTTTACTTTTTTTATGGTTAAGGTGACAAGTGTTGTATTGCATGAATCTTTGGTTGCATGTATCATAGATGTTGATTCTCTCTCTCTCTCTCTCTCTCTCTCTCTCTCTCTCTTCATGATTTGATATCAGTTTATATATGATACAGTAAATGAACCTTCGTTATATTAATTATTGAAGTTTTTTTTTTTTTGTTTTGTGTTCCTAGCAAAATCTTGTTCTTTAAATTGCTGATTTTCTTTCATTTTTTCCTCACCTAAATCCAGTTTTGCAGTCACGAGAGTCAATGATATGAAGACTGTAACTTCTTTTGCCTTAAATTTGCTGAGTTTTTTTTGGATAAGTAACCTTGTTTTGGTAGAACTATACACAAAAAGGAATTCTAGTTTTTCAAAAATTGGAATTTTTTATGAGGTGTGGCTAAAATTTCCTTCAAAGTGGACGCCTTTATTTATTTCTTCCGTGATTTAAAGCTGGTATACTTGATTGGTTGCCAAATTTGATTAGTCTTGCTCTCATCCGCATAATAGTTCATAATTTGAATGAATTTCATGTTAAGTTGAATAATCTTTTGATTTTTATCTTATCGTTGTGGCCAGTTTTTCAATTTCTCGTTCACTAACGAGGAGAAAGCTTTTGTATTCCTTTGATCCCAGATGGACTTGGTGGCTAGAAGTTTTCAGTCGATCATCAAGTCAGGCACCAATTCGCGGGAAAGATCCTGACTCCCGAGTTGCCCAAATATTATCGTAATCAGCCTCTTTGTGTTTTCCTTTTTACATCATCGGTTGATTTAATGTTGGTCTTAGCCCGTCCAGTGATGTCATTGTTCAATTGTGGTTACATCATGCTTTGTTTTATTGTTATTATCTACTTGTCTGCTCCTTGCTGTATATTACTGTTTATTACCCTTAGTTTTTTGTTCCTTGAGCTACCAAGGAACATAGAGGGCCCTTGCCTTCTTAGTATTATGAACCATCTCAATTGTGCTCATTCTTGGCTAGTGTTAATGACTGATTAAATCAGTCCATTGTGTGGAAGGTGAAAGGAACAATTCCGGTTCAGGGAATTGGCAAATTGATTTGCTTCATGCATATTCTTTGTTTGTATTTATTTGATTCTCATTAACCATCTTTACAATTGCAAGAGGTTCTGGTACATTTTTAAGAGTAGTTCTTAATTCACAGAGCTTGTGAGATCAATAAAAACAAAAGGTGCCATTTTTTAGGTGGCTTTAGCATCACTCCTATATCTGTTTCCATATTTCTTCCTCAAGACCTTTGTGTGTTGGGCCGTGTAAAAACTTCTGCGTATAGAGTTTTCTTTTTTTCATTATTTTTATGTGATTGTGCCACATTTTTTCTCTATCGAATCTATCATGTCAGTGTTCAGATGCCCAAGGACAGATCGGATTCCATTTTGATACTCTTCCCATGGTTTAAAGCAATGCAGATACTCTGTCACAGCCTTGGACATGTATGTTTCAGCATGGAGTGATGTTTGTTATATTCCTACTTCAGTGATTAACTGAAGATACATATCTAGTTTGGGCCATTACAAATAGCAAAGATATATAGCTTAAAAAGATTTTCTTGCTTTACTGAAATTTAGAGTTGTTGATCTATCTAGTATGATGATGACATCTTGCATTCCACAGACATTGTGGTTAGACACGTGCTCTATAAATCATGAGAGTTTGATTTCAAATTCCAGTAGAAAAGAACATGAGTCCAGAAGTTGTTATCAGAGAAGCATCAGACCTCAAAACTCAGGCTTATAGTTGAGGGCCTAAGGACGTGTTTTTATATCTTTAAACACACTTCTATGCAGAAGTCATTTGGTTTGAATGTGTGAACCTAACATAGATGTGCTGCCACTTTGTGTTGAAATTTATTGTAACATTGGGGGTTTCAGGCCTGAAACATCTGATCACCCAGTCATAGTTTCTCTAACAGATCATTAGAAAGCACTAAACCTAAAAGCTCAGGCTTGTAGTTGAGGGGCCAATTGATTTGTTTGTAGTTAAGGGGTCAATTGATTTGCTTGTACTTCTACTTATAACTAACCTTTTTATCATTTTCATCTTCAGTCTTACTACTCATTTTCTTAAACATCAGCTGTTACATTAAGTAGTGGACCCTAGTGACGGATCTTTTTTGTTAGATCTTGTAACGGAATGGGCCAGGAGAGGCACGTTAAGTAAGAAGTTTATCTGGTAACCCATTATGAAAGTTCACAATGGCATGTATTCCATGAACAAAACTCCAGTCACAATTCAAATCATCAAACTCTGCTACATTTAATTGAGTTATCTTTTCTCAGCATGCATTGTTGTTAACTGCTTTTGATTACTCCTTGTCATAATCAGAAAACATATATGCTATTATTTGTTTAGCTATATATTTTAGGGCTAGCAAATTAAGTTGACCGTTTTCCCCTTAGGATATAGACCAAGGAGAGAGAGTCAATACTTGTGCTATTTGTTATCGTATCCTGACAACAAGTGAAGGATAAGGGCATCTGTCGACAGAAAAACCCATTGAAGAATTCAGCTCTATCAAGTTAGCAAGTTGACTTTTCACCCTTCATAGCGCTTTGCTCTGCCTAGCAACCTTTCTCCATCCCTTTGTTATCTGAGACCAGGCTAGTCATGATGAAAAATTCTGGCTGCTGAAATGGCTGGTGACCTTGAGGTGGTTATTTTTAGAGTCAAAAGATAAAGTTTCCTCAGCCATTCCCCAAAATTTATTTGCTTTGGGAGTTCTTCTGATATATTTATGTCAGTTAAGCCATAGATTCAAGGAACCTTTCAATTTAAAAGTTTTATAGCTTATGTCATACCTTGCCTAATGGAATTTTATCCTGTAACTAAAAGTGCGGAATTCCAAAGGATAGTTAGACTCCCTTTTAATCATGTTATATGAGTAAAACATAGGCAGTTATGTTGCTAAATCTCCGTTGATGTTAGAATAGATTGATCCAGATTGTATCTATGAGTTACTATGAATATCAATGATATGTTACCATTTAAAAAACTATTTTTGCTAGTGAACAGTTGATGCTCCAATATTTTGCAAATGAATGGGTAGATGTTTGCATGCACACGTTTATGGTTTCTCGTCAGTTGTAGAAGTTTGTGAATATATGGTAGTTCATGTCATTGAGTAGAGGAGTTTGGCTATCTTTGATACTATACAGTGTACTCGATGTATTTGCGCTGAACTAAGTCATTTTTACAACACATAGTTGTATCATAGCCTACCAATCTGCCGTCCATCTTATGATATAAACTTGAGCTCATAAGTTGTTTTAGTAATTCAGATATTTGTTCGCGGCAAAAACTTCAACAAATATGGAATGATGTGTAAAATGATGCCAGGAACATGTGTTCAGTGAATCATGTGAAAATAATATGATTAATGTAGTTTCAAATCAACATTAACCCCCAAAACAAGTATTTTTTAGGCACTTGCCTGTCATCATAAAATGAAAATAATATGATTAATGAAGATAACGTCATGTATATTTTAGGCACTGGCCTGTCAGCATAATTTTTTTATGAGTACATTAAATGAATTTTTGTCAAATTTATGAGAATCATTATTTGATTTTTTCCTAAGTGCTTTGAATTTTTAATGCAGATTCTGATTTATTATATTGCAAACATATGGATACTTCATCTCAGGCTGTAAATTCTCTTTCGACTGCGGGATCAGAATCCTTTGTTGATTCAAGTGTCATAGCCAACAATGACCAACTTTTCCTCCTTTATTTCATCATTGGAAACTTTTTTGGGCCTGATCTGAAAGAAGGACCTAGAAAATCACTGTTTCAAAGAGCAGCTGAGGGGCTGTCAACTTACTTATTAGAACAACTAACTGGAGGCTACATCAAAACTGAAGAAATAGAACATATATACCACTATGCACTTCGAAAGGCAGAGAAGCATCTTGCTCTGAAATTATCCTTGTTGCACCAATTCTTTCTAGGCAACCTTCCTGCTTCTGGAACTGCCAGTTACCCGCAGTTTCCCGATATGTTTCCAACCCACCTACATCCTCATTCACTAATGGATAATAGATACCAAATTGTGTCAAATGTGATATTCATCGACAACCCAAATACCTCCCATATTGGCTCAAAGGACATTGAGAGGTTTATAAGATTAACTGGGCTCGAGAATCTTCTGCTGGATAGAGATGCAGCAAGATTTCACTCATATTTGGATGGCAGTGCTCTATATGATGTGATAGTGCATGAGGCTGGACCTGGTGTAGAATGGCCTCCTACAAGTACTCATCATTTTCATAAGAGAGCAAAACATGCAGATGGCATCCTGCAAGCCAGGGATCTGCATGTCTATGATGTGCAACCTCTTAGCTGTGTGCCATTTAGAGGTTTGCCTCCTTCTCACAGCTGTACAACATCTCTACCAGCCAGAGATTCTGGAAAATCTGCTGAAGAAAGTCCACGGATGGTTTTTCTTCCATCAGGAGCGAAAAAGGAAGAGTGGAACAGTTTGGTGGCTGCATGTAAAGGTGGACTTGCATTGACTGGTACTGCTGCAATGGGCCAGGTGCAACAGACTGTCGGGCTTGTTGATATTGGTGAGTGTGAAGATGCATACCTTTTCCGGGTGTCTCTTCCTGGAGTGAGACAAGACGACAGTAAGTATCATTAGTATGATAAAATGCTTGCTTCTTACTGAATTTCCTTTTTCTTTCCATGATGCTGTAGTTTACTTCTAGTAGATATATTGTAAGCATAAAGTTCTCATGAATCTCATAATTTTCCTTTTATATCTTATCAGCTTGTTATGCTCTAAATTGTCTGTGAAATGGAAAAATCAAATGATGTTGTAGCTTGCCATGTGCGTACCATGCAGAGATGACATTCAATTGATTTGATCATATTTCCAATTCCATAGAAAACATCTCAGCTTTCACATGGGAAGACAACATTAACTGTGTAACTTAAACTTATTGCCACCAAGATTCATAATAATTGAAGGGAACATCTTTAATTTACGTTGGCCACTCTTGTTAAAATTTCTGTGATGGTTGCTTGTTTGTTTGCTTGAAAATGCCAAACAGGTAGGGGTGATTGAAACCTATTAATTTTAGGTTGCATCACCTCATGTTTCCACTATATTAACAAATCTTGATACCTTTTCTTTTCCTTTACCCTTTGCTCAGTGTCTATTTAAACTATCCTTCTTTCTGCAGATGAATTCAGCTGCAAAATCGAAAATGATGGTAAGGTGCTGATAAAGGGCATCACAACAACAGGTGAGAAAACGGTGTACAGGTTCTCCCAAAAGTTTGAGATGCTATCCAGAAACCTCTGCTCACCAGGGCAGTTTTCTATTTCATTTCAACTGCCTGGTCCAGTTGATCCTAGTCACTTTTCAGGCAAATTTGGCTTTGATGGGATTCTAGAGGTGATTGTCATGAAGAGCATATAAAGTAGTTGATAACATAATCCCTGTAGAAATGCAAGGTTCATCAAGTTCCGGAAGGACCTCTCCACCGATACAGGGAATATTATTGCCATTATATGAAAAAAAAATTAGATGTTTCTCTCTTTTTCAACAAGTCTTTTTTCTTCTTTATCTGATTTCGTGAGGTCAAACAACTTAAGTTTAACTTGTATTGGTCCTTGAATCATAAACTTCCGTAGCACAAATCTTTGGAAGCAGCACTTAGCAGATGTGTATCAGCGGAGTACATGCTTTCGAGAATGGGAATATGCTGTTCACCAACATAAGATCAGCTCTTAAAGGGGAACAGAATACTGGTTAATTTTGTAGTGAAACAATCCACCCTGGTAGCAGTAGAGCTTGGAGATTTCAGGGGGCATATTTATTGCCCCAGTATTGCTGTACCTTTCACATTTTAATCTGCGAAGATGGTACACGAAAGAATTTATAAAGAGAACCGAACCAAAAACAATTAATCTGTTCAATGCTGAACACGGATTCAAACATAAAAATGAGAGGATAACGTCCGAGAGAGAAAAAAAAAGCTCAATCAAGATCAGCCATAATCTTTCTTGAATTTTATTTACAAAAAGCCCTGCATCTTTTCAGCTCCATTCTTGACAACACCTTTTCATGAGAGATATTCCTTTGTGCTAGACATTCAAAAAATGTTACAATCAATGAAAACAATTATGGAGCTAGGAAACCGAGTAAATATGGACACGCAGACATTGAAAGAATTTGGAGGGGAGGGGGGTGGTCTAAACGAAAAGATAGAAAAATCCACACTGAGCAACCATAGTTCACATACCAAAACAGAAGGATGATGTTCATGGCTCATCAATTATCACGTACATTTAGGAAAGGGAAAAAAACAACAACAAAGTCTGGTCATTACATGACACCATTACTGAAATTTTCAACATCGACTGTCATCTCCATATATGGTTTTTACTAGAAAAGGAGTATGATATGCGCACTAAAATCTGGTAGAAAGGCAAGAAATATTGGCACTATCAGTTACATGAAAGCATTCCTGTACAACATACTCATCTGATCACCCTGGTCTCGGTCATCAAACACAATCCAGCGGTAGATAAGTTAAAGTGAGCTTACACTTCTGAACTTCCATGCTCCAGTTACTACTGATCTGAGGGTGACTGCTGCTGCTCTGGTCCCTGTGGCCACATATGCTGTGCCATATAGGGGTGAGATTGCTGGGCATACATAGCTGGGTCTGTCACAGGCTTGCCCATTATCATCCCAGGAGTCCCGACCTGAGGTGCATGTGGATGTGGCATATAGCAGTAAGGGAGTGCATCAACAGGCCCTCCAACAGGCATTGTTCCTCTTGGGATTGATGCAAGCACTTCATCTTTCATATCCTCCCTAGGTACAATGTCAACCAGGAAATCAAAGATATCAGTCCTAGTGATAGCTGCAGCAATATCATTCTTCTGTAGTGTCCTCCTCTTGTTCTCCTCCGTGTGATTCCAAGACTGCAAGGTCAACTCTAAAATAAACATTTCACAAGCCCTGGCGAATATAACTGGTGCCTCAGCTGATATCATCTTGACATCCTCATCAGCCTTCATGATCTTCTTGATCCTTGCCAAGGGAAGACTATGATTTTTGAAATCAGTAACTTTGTCTATTTCTTTATACTGATTTGTCCAAAAAGACTGGCGTTGTTGCTGGAGTTGCTGTTGCTGTTGCTGGTGGATCTGCTGATAGGCAAGTTGATGCTGTTCAAGCTGAGCTCCTGCAGGCTGACCAGTAACTGATCCAGGATTTGTGGCAGCAGGCATTTGGTTTGGCTGATATGGATTTGTCCCATACCCTTGCTGATCCATTTTGATCCAACTAAACACAATAATAAGCAACTTAATGACTCTGTGTTTAGCAAGATACAAGAGGAAACATGAAAAACTAAATTCAGCATTTAATTTGCACTATATAGATAAACATATCATATGATTGCATGTTGAAAGGAAATTTCATGAAAGAAATTGGCTTTGCTATGAATAGCAAATCTCTGAGGTGCAGAACAAGATGCAACTACAAGGCGATGCAAATCCAATTAACACTATCCAATCAGGTGTTTGAATTATATAAAAAATGCCACAAACCAAGTTTGTCTGATTTCAAAAACATAAACAAATAAACAATTCTCCCCAATAATATCCAAGATGCAGAATAACAGCATCATCCTTGCATTTTATCATGGATGAGCTTTTATGGATATTACCACTTCAATTAATGAGGGTATATCCCAGTATCAATCAATGACATCAATTACACTTAATTCACATTCAAGCATGGTAACACATGGCTTCCGCTAGCCAAGTTTTGATAGGAATACATCCTCTTAATGCTAGGAAAAGCAGAGAATCGCATAGCTGTGATGGTTCCGCAGTTAAATTCAAAAGGTGAAGTCTCAAAAATTTATGATGCCCACTTTGATGATGAAACTAATTGGAGACAGATGCATTTGGGAAGGTAGAAGGCCCACCCATATCCTGACAACAACATAGTGCAATTATAGAAAGAAATTCATTACTAGATGACATTGTTCAGCTCCCAAACGGAAACAGAATATAATTAATTTCCCAGAACTTTCCCAGTACATCTTTGATCTGCTTCCTATCCTAGAAGTAAATCGCCAAGATACATGCACACAGCAAGTAAATCGCCAAGATACATGCACACAGCAGGATCCAGACAAAATACATAGATGCTAAAATTGCTGAGGGTTAGTATAATATTTAGAAAGAAAAGAAAAAACCCAGAAACCATTACCAATAGTAAATCCATAATCACCATGATATTGACAGAGATTCAACCGACTTGCTTTTTGTTTTTTTTTTTATGAAATATAGTTTGATTTATTTGACACGGCTCTTCCAGTATTACAACATGCCTTTAGGCAATCAACCATGAGCCCAAAGCAAACTAGTGATGATCTTGATCTTCTTCTGGTAATTTTGGGTACAGGCCAAAAGGTAAAGCAAATTCCAAGTATTCTTCATAAAGAAAATCAAACAAAAGAATTGCAATTCATTTCTAGAACCACAAGCAGCATCACATCACATACTAATTGGAGCTAAAAAACCAACTCAATTAATAAAAAGGAAAAAAGATACCATACTGATACACACACAAACTCCAAAAACCAAGAATTCATACTTGCGTTGATTTCTAACCAAACAAAACAAAGCCTTTGTACGAACACATGAAAGAGGAAAACCCAGAAGTCTTTTGGGATGGTAAAACACAAGATCGATAAAGCAAAACAACAACACATAGCAAGTGACATGCATGTGTGTGTCTATGAAAGAAGAAAGATTGCGGTGCTACCTTTTCTTTCTGCAGAGCTTGTTCTCTTGCTTGCAAGATCAATAACCTGAAGAAAAGCAAGAACTTTTAGCAAGAAAAGAAATATGGGATCTACTTTATGTAAAATCTGTGTCCGTAAACTGATTTTTTTCCTTTTTAGTTAAGGGTTTGATGATGATTCAGCAGAGTTTTAGTCATTAGTGATGACGTTTTTGTATTTAAAATGAGTGATGTTTCTTAAGAACAAACCTCAGATTGAAACAGCAGCTGCTTTTGCTTTGTCTTGCGTTCCTTTCTGACTCTCTTATTTATATATTGTCAGAAGTTTAACCTCTTATGGCCATTGTAATAAACCCGGCCCGGAGGGTCAACCCGGAACCAGGGTGACCCGTTGCAACCCGAGTGAGACCTGTCATGTATTTTTTTTAATTAACAAAACGATCTCGTTTTGTTTTAGGAACACAAATCCCGACCCTTTCCTCTTCTTCTCCTGTTCCTCCTTTCTTCTTTCCAATCCCTACTAGCTAGCGATCAAAGAAAAGATCGATTTTCTCGGGAAAATCTTAGCAACTACAGCCACAAAGAGGGAGTCATTGTCTTTCTTCTCCATTTGCTCTTCATAACAAGTAAATTTTTGTGCTGCGCTCGTTCGATTTCCAGGCATATAAACCACAAATTGATTGACCTGGGTTAACCCGTGTAATTTAAAACCCGGTTTTGTAGCCGAGTTAACTTTCCGGCAGATGGCTTCTCTCTCTTTTGCCTTTTTTCGAGGAACTTGCCCTTTTAGGGAAATTACCTTACCTTCTTTAAGGTCAATCAATCTGTACCTCGTTTAGTTTTGTCTAGTTTAATTAAGACCTCCCTGTATTACTGTTAATAAATTTATTTCCCCGACAGAGCTTGCTTTCTGCTTTGACTTTTCCCTTTAACCTGCCTGCTGTTTTGTTTGCGGTTTGCATGTTGCCACGGGTGGTGGCGGCGCCAGGGGTACGACGA
>Ga0325405_1004302_pt1 | contig 14590 bp, 10 predicted proteins | sample PopdelMetagenome_21_FD_205663 | JGI IMG/M metagenome (GOLD analysis project Ga0325405, IMG submission 205663) | Populus deltoides microbial communities from Bellville, Georgia, United States - Xylem-Control-R2 | ecosystem: Host-associated > Plants > Phyllosphere > Stem > Wood/Secondary xylem... | reverse complement strand
GTTTTTGTTTTTTTGTCATTTTTTTCAATTTTGTGTTCCTAATAATTTTATGAATTAATAAATGACATGAATTTTAGTTGTTATTGAAATAAATTTTGCATTATTTTGTTGAATTTTAGTTGTTTTTTTTTCAATTTTGTTGTTCAATTTCAATTAAATGTGTTAGTTTAATTTTAATTGTTATTTTTCAATTTTGTGTTCCTAATAATTTTATGAATTAATAAATGATATGAATTTTAGTTGTTATTGAAATAAATTTTGCATTATTTTGTTGAATTTTAGTTGTTTTTTTTTCAATTTTGTTGTTCAATTTCAATTAAATGTGTTAGTTTAATTTTAATTGTTATTTTTCAATTTTGTGTTCCTAATAATTTTATGAATTAATAAATGATATGAATTTTAGTTGTTATTGAAATAAATTTTGCATTATTTTGTTGAATTTTTTTTTTCAATTTTGTTGTTCAATTTCAATTAAATGTGTTAGTTTAATTTTAATTGTTATTTTGAATTTATTCCATTTAGAATATTTTTTTGTAAATTTAGGATTAAAAATATTATCACTTAGAAATAATTGTGTTAAATATTAGTTGTTATTGTAATAATTCTTGGATTATTTTGTTGAATTTTAGTTTTTTTTTTCATTTTTGTTGTTCAATTTTAATTAAATGTGTAGGATTAGTTTTAATTAAATGTGTAGGATTAATTTTAATTATTATTTTGAATTTTTTTAAATTTAGAATAATTTATTGTCAACTTGTGATTAAAAATATTATCATGTTGAAAATAAAAATTTTCTATGAAATTGAATTATGCTAAATTGTTAGAAGAAATTGAATAAATTCAACTGGTTTGAGGCATGCATATATTATGTGTATTTATAGGTTTAATAATTTTGGATAGTCTCTCGTATAGGAGAGATGTTGTTAATTTTATTTTTTTAAAAAAAGGAATTGTTGTTAGTTCTTCTAAAAGTGATGCTAACGACTATGAATCATTAAGTGCCGACCAATAACAGGCACCTAAGGCACAAATATCGACTCACGACGTGGGCTCATTGAGTGTGATACTGTAATGTCAAGGGGGGTCGCTTCACAGCAGGATTCATTTACCCGCAAGTACGGGGCTCAGTGGAGGGATGACCTTTGTAAGTTTGTTTTGCTTTCATAATGACATGTTTAATAATTTTTGAAAAAATAATATCATTTAATGAGTGCAATTTCAGGTTTACAAACATTGAGGTTGTGAGAACAATAACATTGACCTTTAAATCATTGATGGAAATCCCATTGTTTCAATAAAGACAAGTTTTCAAACATCTTGAATGGAAACCTTAAGTTGATACATGATTTTCAAGGTTCAAGGTTAATATTAAGTTAAATATTTTTTATTGTTAATTTCGACCGTTTATTGAAATGACTGAAATTTTCTTTTATAAATTTGTTCTTCAAAGGAAAATTTGAATGGGAGAGAGCTGCTAATAATTTTATGATGAAGGTTTAGGAGAATTACACTGCAATTAGGTAAGATCAAATTCAAGATAATGTTTTTATTCCAAATATTAAAATTTTATTTTTCATTTACTAACAGATAATTAATTTACATCATCTAGGTTGCGTGATTTTTAGTACGAGACACAAAAATATGTGAAAGAAAGAGAGCTTTTAGGTTGAAATGACGTGATGGTTTGACAGGATTTCAGACTGTCGTACATCTGAGAGGCTATATGGGCAAAATATATTCAGCACGTGACGTCCACTCATTTCACTCAATAATAGGATTTTTTTTACTAAATTCAGTTTTTTTATTAGTTTTATTTATAAATATATTGAATTGACAACATTTTTTATTGCAAGCTATGGTTTTTGTATTCAAGCCAAACCCGATGGAGTTTTTTGTTGAAACACATGTACAAAGTGATGACCTCCAAAAAAGGTTTAGTAGTTATAACTAAGCTCAACACTTTGTGATATATTGGTTTTTAATTATTTTTTTTTAAGTTATTATGTCCTTGAATTTAATCAATTTATTTTTTCTTTTAATGATAAATATAATAGCCAGTTGAATGAGAGATACGAGGACGAGCCTTCGACCCATCCGGATATCGATCTAGATTTGTGGTTGGAGGGAGAATCGTTTGGTGGACCTAATAGAAATCGAGTGTATGGACTCTTTAATACTACGACCGAGAACTTGTGGACTACTCGTAGTGCTTCAGTCATTGGATGCTCGCAATCAATTCCAAGCAGTCAAACTCTGGAGTTCACACCGATGTTAGACCAAAGGGTACAAGATCGAATAACCCATCTTAATGATAAATATGAATGTCTCCATACTGGTTTTGAAGAACTTCATCAATTGGTAATGGAGATGAGATCACAAATGGGTGGTTCATGTGCACCCCCTACTTGGCTCTACGGTTCCGGCGACAACCACTACCAGAAATTCACTTAAAACCAACAGAATTACTGACGAAATAATTTTGCCGGTAAATTGTGATGATAATTACCAACGGAATAGTATCCGTCTGTAATTCAGTCGGTATATACTGACAACATTATTCTGTTGTTGGTATATACCAACGGAATTACAGACTGAATATATAAAATTTTTTTAAAAAAAAGACAGTTCGCTGACATGGAAGTTTTTGCGGGCGATTTTACTGATGAAATTACCGAGGGATTCAAACCGAGATCTCCGTATAGTGATGTGACCAATTCACTGTCAGAATTACCAATGAAATCTTCAATAGAAGTAGTCCGTTGGTGATTCCATTGGCAAAAGTAAATATATCACCACTCTGCCGATTGTCTCCTCCCCTATTTTTCCTTCTTCTTCCCCATCCCAACTCTCCCCTCCCTAACTGCAAACAACCACCCCCCACAAAAAAAAAATCCCCCTCTTCTCAACACAAGTCATATTTCTTTAACTTTTATGATCACAACATTCGTGTTCTGATTTATTGTGGATTTTATTATTTTTTGTAAGTAAATCTATCTTTTTTAATTTTAACATTTAAATGTCAATTTTATTGTTTTTTTAGTATATGTATTTTGTTAATGTATGTACATGTTTTATTGTTATTTCTCAAACAAACTTGTAGTATGAATGTATAATTTTGTACTTGTTATGGTTTGTTTTAGATTTTGTAAAATTGTATTTGTTTGTAAATTATTGAAACTTTATTAAATTTCTGTAAATTTATATGTATAAATTTGTATGGACGTTGATAATTGATAATGAATATTTACAAGAAATTTTAATTAGTTTGTTGGATAATCTCGAGGTAAACCATTATTTTTGCAAATTTATTTACCTAACATAGTTAATTAATACATGTTGTCATCATAATTTTATAGAGGTTCGATAGAAGTCATGGATGATCATTTATGGATGTATTAAGATTCACCCAAAGGATTGCGGAGGATGGATTATTGTAACGGGGTTCAGGGTTTTATTAATTTTGCAACATATATTCCAAGAAATTTTACTAGAGGCGATATAATGTGTCCATGCAGGAAGTGTCAAAATAAAAAGTATTTGCATCCAGATGTTGTAATGATGCATCTTCTACACAAAGGGTTCATGGTGGATTACCTGTGTTGGTATGCACATGGAGAACTATTTGTTCATAATAAGAGCATGAGAGAAAGGGTGGTTGGGTCAACTTCTAGTGTTAGCAATGTGCATAGAGTTGCAAATGACAACAGTAATACTTACAGGAATATGGTTATGGATGCAATGAGAATGAATCAATGTAATGCCAATCAATGTCCAATCATAGAAGAAGAACCTAATGCAAATGCAGTAAGGTATTTTGATCTGTTGAAAGATTCTAATGAACCATTATGGGATGGCTACACGAACCACAGTAAATTATCGGTCGTAGCACAGGTGTTCACCATCAAGTCAGGTCACGGGTTGAGTGAGGCCGGTTATGACAAAATTATCGAATGAGCGAAAAGCATTTTACTTGAAGGGAACAGGCTGAAAGAGAACTTCTATGCTGCAAAGTCTATGATGAAACCCCTCGATTTAGGATACTAGAAAATTGACATGTGCCCTAACTTCTGCGTGTTATACTACCTTGAAAATGCTGAGCTAACGGAGTGCATGACATGTGGGCATTGATATGTGAGGCCTATATTGTTGAGGAGATCTCAATATTTATCTTGTACTATTTCGAACCTCATTTGAGAAAACAAGAATCAATCACGTTCCACGACATGATGATGGTGGTGGTGTGCCTTCTACTGGGAACTTGTCAATATTCTCCAATTCTGGACGACCCACACCTAAAAATACTATAAGTGGAAGATATTTGTCTGAAATAGAGTTTAGACAAGCACACAATTATGTTCTATTTAACTGTGATGAATTGAGACCTTTTGTTCAGTAAGTATATGTACTACTAATTATACCTTGTTAAGAATGTACTATTTATATATTGTAATATCATAAACTCATATAATTTGAAACAACCTTGCAAGCAACATCAACAATATCTATTATCCAATAACTCACAGCTGATCGAATCCCAAATCTTTCAATTACAAGATAAACAATTTGCTACGTGGTTCAGAACATAATCTTTCATGCATAGTGCACGATCTCCAACATCTATACCGATGAACTACACGTCCATCAGCATTTCATAGAGAGTTGCATAAATATTTACTGGAAATGCCATTATCACCGACATCTATATCGACAAAAACCATCCATCGGCATTTCACAGAGAGTTACAAAAGTATTTATTGGAAATGCCACTATCACCGACGTCGATACTGACGGATACAATCTGTCGGCATATGTTGGTAGTCTATATTTATCGACAGAATCACCAACGACCGGTGTGAATTCCATAGGGTGGGTAATAATGCATCTCTGACCACGTGCACTTTCCGACGGAATTACCGACGAACTGCGAAAAATATAGAGGGTAATTAAAAACTTTTGGTGTGAAATTCAAAATTTACCGACGGATTTTTAAAACATCACCAACAGAAAAATTAAAATTAATATTATTTAAATGTCCATTGATGATTCCGTCTGGAAAACTACATTATAAATCCTTGCGATCGCCCCTTTAATTCATTTGTCCTCTGCTTCGTTTTATAGCTCTCGTTCTTGTTTTTTTTTCCCTCTCATCTGCTTCAAATCTCTTGTTTTTTGCTTGTAATCTCTAGTTACATCTTCAACAAATTAAAAGGTCTATATTTCCATTTAACATGCTTAATGATTTTATATTTTCTTTATTTTAGTTATTGTTATTTTTGTTGTGTTTTTTGTTATGGTGTATTTTTATAATGTAGATAAAGTCTTGAAATAAACACATTTTTAATGTAAGCATTTTTTATTCCTAAAGTCTATAGTTTTTTTTTTAATTTGTTGAATATATTTTATTGTTTGTATTGCCATAATAATTGAATTTAATTGTTATTGTTGAATTTATCTTATAATTAGTAATTGAATATATAGGAATAAATTTAATTATTTTATCTCAATTTTACTCTATTATTGCATGATATGTGTTTAATTTTTTCCATTAATTTTAATTGTTATTTGCATAAATGTTAGGTTATATATAAGATTTTTGAATGGGGTCAATTGGTTGTGGCTATTGTCAATATTTACAGGTTTGGAAACTTTGGGCAGTCTCTAGTACAGGGGAAGTGCTGCCAATTTTTTTTTAATAATTGAATTTAATTATATAAAATTATGTAGATGTGTAGAACAAAATCAACAGCTTGTCGCTCATATATGATCACAACTAGTTCTTTTAGTAGTGAGGATGACATATCCTTAAGTGCCAATCAAGAAGAGGCACCTGCGGCGACTCGCGATGCTACTTCTTCTAACGCGGTTTCACAGCGTAGAGGTGGTGTGCCTTCACAGCGGAATCAATTCACCTGCAAGTATGAGACACATTGGAAGGACAACCTTTCAATGTAAGTTTGTTTCGGTTTAGTGTTTTTTTTAATTATAACATAATTTATGAACAACAAATCAATATTTCATTAATTTAATTTATTTTCAGGTTCACAAACATTGAGGCCGCCCGAGTAATATCATCGGTGTTTAAATCATCAATGGAGATTCTATTATTTCAATGGAGTCAAGTTTCCAAACATCCTGAATGGAGACCTTATATCGATGCATGGTTTGACAAATTTGAGGTTGGTGTTAATTTCTAATTTCCAGCTTATTTTTAAAAAATTATTATTATAATTTTAAATAAATTATTTATACACAACACAAATTCGAGTAGGACATCGCCCTTGACAATATTGTGAGTAGGGTGTAGGAAAATCACACGACAACTAGGTAACATGGAAAACAATACGATATTTTTTTAAAAAAAATATATGTTTTAAAATCTAATTTGTCACTATGGAAGTAGGTTGCGTGATTTTTGGTATGAAGCATAAAAAAAGCCAAAAAAACACGAGAGATAACGGTCTCTAAGGCCAGAAAGACATGGTGGTTTGGAGGGATTTCAAACTGCTATACATCCCGAGAGATATATGGCAGCAGTATATTGAGCACGTGACATCTGAGCGATTCACATGACGCTCATAGTCTGGTGCTATCAAATTCATGTTTCGGTGACAACGCACAACGACGGCTCCATTCTGTTTGCTGCACATGCGAAACGGATGGTAAGATTAATTTAAATGAAATATATCGTTAATTAATTTGTTGTTACTTAATTAATTTTTTTTCTTACAGGCTACATCTCTTAAACGTGAGCCAAGCCCAATGGAGCTGTTTGTAGAGACGCACATGCGGAGTGAAGACCGCTAAAAGGGGGTGCAACAATTCGTTGACAACCGCGCTTAACACTTTGTGGTATGTTCATTCAACCATTTTATTTCATAAGTTATTATTTTTATTGAATTGAATATGATGATTTCTTTTTTCATTTTCAAGAGACCTATAATAGCCGGTTGAGGGAGAGATATGAGGACGATCCTTCGACCCATCCGGATTACGATCTGGATTTGTGGATGGAGGTAGGATCATCTGGTGGACCTGATAAAAATCAGGTGTACGGGCTCTCCAACACTACGGCCAATAACTTGCGGGTGACCCTTGTGTCTCAATCGTTGGGAGCTCCCAATCAGTATCGAGCACCTAATCTAAGGAGATCATGGCCTTGAAACGACACACGGCTCATCTCACCAAAAAATATGAGCAACTCTCGGCGAATTATGAACAACTTCGCCAAATGGTCATGAACATTACATCACAAAGTCGTGATACATGTGCGCCCCTTTTTTGGCTATATGGTCCCGGGAACAACCAGCCTCCTCCTCATCCTCCAACTCCGCCATTGTTCTAGTTTAATATCTTTTTGGAAACACATTAAATTTGTAATGAATATTATTTAACTTTATTTTTTTATTTTTAATGTTTAATAAAATTTTATTTGCGTAATTGGCTTTTTTACTATTAATTTATATAATTATATATTATTTATTCTAAAACAGTTTTTTTAAAAAATTTAAAAAACCCCACTGACGGATTTGCAGACGGAATGTCTCTGTCAGCATTTTACAGAGGGTTCAAAAATGTTTACTAAAAATACCACAATCATTGACGCATTCACCGACGGATAATGTCCGTCGGCATTTTACCGAGAGTTTAAAAATATTCACTGGAACTGCCACAATCACCGACGTCTTCACAGACAGATAGAGTCCGTCGGTATTGTACCGAGAGTTGAAAAATATTTACTGGTTATGCCACTATCACTGACAGAATATATCTGTTGGTATATTTCCAGAGGGAATTTTTTTTTGGCGCGCATTTTCCATTTGTAAAACCATTGGTAATTTTTTTTTCCAACAGACTTGGCAATGCAATGTGGGATTACCGATGAAAGACATGCTGGCGAACACTTTTCGTCGGTGATTTAGTCGGTAAAAAATTTACCGGCGAAGTCTAAATCTCACACCAATGGATTGAGTACGTTGATAAAACTGTAAAATCTGGTAGCGAACCTGCCTCCTCCTCCAGCGCCGCCTCTATTTTAAATTTATTATATTTGAACATACAAATGTTTAAATTTTTAATACATATTTGATTTTTATACTAATTTATTTTATTTTAATTATTTTTTTACTTCTATTCAATATATTTTTTTAAGAAAATATTTTTAAAATATTACTAACGACACAACTCTATCGGTATATTCCAGAAAGTTAAAAAAGAATTACTACAAATGCTACTATTATATTTTTCTACTTATGTTCAATGTCCTAACACTCGCAAGTCCACCACTGGGTATTGTGTATTCTTGGGACCCAACCTCATTTCACGGAGTGCCAAGAAGCAGCCCACTGTTTTCCGTTCCAGTGCCAAAGCAGAATATCACGCTCTTGCCTATGCCTGTGCAGATACTCTGTGGATTCAAGGTCTCTTAACTGAACTTCGTTGTCCGCTTACCCGTCTGGTTTTGCTTAACTGTGACAACCTGTCTACCACATACTTAGCTGCTAATCCTGTCTTCCATGCTCGTACAAAACACATTACTATTGATTATCATTTTGTCCATGAATAGGTTGCCTCTGGCAATCACAAAGTTCAATTCGTTCATTCTCAAATTCAGCATGCAGATGTCTTCACAAAAGGGTTACCTGTTGACCGTTTTGAATGTCTTGTTTCCAAACTTGTCACCGGAAACTCGTCACCTATCCAGTGTCCAGTTTGTGGGGGAATGTTAAGCAGTTATCCTAATTATGACGAGTAACGGATGGTTTAAAACCAATGAATGTCAGCATATAATTGCTTGTAGCTGTTATGCTATTATTAGATTGTTGTAACTGATAGGTTTACGTTTATATTTTTTATGTATAAAGAGATTATAAGATCAGTTTTGATAAATAAGAAAACTATGTTTCTTCAGAATAACTCAAACGAGAGGTAGAGCACTATAACAGATTCAAGCCATACAAGTAGGTGAGGGCAGTAAAACTTCCCAAATGTGCAGGAATATTTCCTGACAAGCGATTTGCAGTAAGCGAGCTGCATAAGAGGTTAGTTAGTTGTGTTAAGAGGGAAGTTTTAAGCTCACTCTTACATAGAAATTAAATAAGATAAACCAATAAAATAAGTTGACAAGCTTGCCAAGCTCAGGTGGGACAACACCAGAAAACTGATTTGATTCAAGGCTCCTATATTCATATATCAATCTATCATCGTAGTTATCACTAAAAAAAACGAGGGTACTTCACTATCCCCTCCTTTCAAATCATTATTAATTATGATTTGTTTATATATATATATATATATATATATATATATATAATTTTAATTTTATCCTTCAACATTAAATTTACTCGAGATTGAATTTTATATTTTTAAAATTTTTTTATGGTGTTATTCTATTCTCATGACTCGGGTCATGGGTTTTGAAAATTAATTTGATTAAATTAATTTTTTTATCTTTTTTTTAATTGAATTTTTTTAAATTTATCCTTCAACATTGGGTTAATTGGAATTGAATTTCATAACTTGTTTTATTTTTTATGAAGTTATCCTAACCTCATGATACAAGTTTGAAAGGTTAACTCAAGTTCACACAAGTTATTTTTTTTAATTGATATTTTTTTAATTTTATCAATCAGTATTGAATTTATTAGAAATTGAGATTCATAATTATTTTTTATTTGCTTTTAATAGGGTTATAATGGTTTTATGGCATGTCTTGGATTTTACTTTTCTTTTTTAATTGAATTTTTTTTCAATTATATCCTTTAATATTGGGAATTAATCTTTATAATTTTTCTTGATTTATTTTCTCTAAGATTATCTTAGTCTCATGACCCAAGTTTGACACATTAAATCAAGTTGATTCAAGTTGTTTCTTTGTTTTTTTTTATTAAAATTTATTTTCAATTTCATCATTTAACATTGGACTGATTAAGCATTGAGTTTTATTTTTTTCTTGTATGTTTTTAGTTAAATTATGTTTTTATCAGACCAGATGACATCGAGTCAATCCTCACATGGTTAATTTTGTTTCCTTACAAAACATGTTAGTAATATATGGGTATTTCTTTATATTCAAAATTATTTTATTCGATTAACAGTGTAATGAGAGACAATAATCTAATAATAAACTATTGAATCAAGGTGCATCTTGCGTGAACTAAATTGGGTTGGATCTCATTCAGCTAGATATTGCGTAAATTATTGTCCTTACAATTAAAAGGTTTAAAAGACGCCTACAAATAAACAATTCACCTCAAAAGACAAAAAGAAAACAAATTTTTTTAAAAAAAATTAATAATAAATAAATAAAAAGAAAACATATATTTTTTTTAAAAAATAAATAAATAATTTGAGCTTCTCTAACAATAAAAAAACACCTATATATATATATTGTATAGTTAGAAAGGGTCACAAAAATTAGATATGACTAAGCCCAACGAGGACCCAAATAATTTTAACCTAGTTATCCAAATTCAAACAAAGAATACTAGGAAGTGAAGGGGAAACGTTCATCTGGCCCAAGTTCCTAGTTTGAAAATTAATAACTTTTAAGATTTTTAAAAAATAAAAAACACAATATAATAGGCTATTTTATTTTCTCCAATAAATAGAATAACAAAAATGGAAGTCGAATAAAACCACCCTTTTTTTTGTTGTTTTTGTTTTAATTCTTTTATAATATTCAAATTCAATATCGATGAAATTAGAATAATAAATCCTCTTTTTCATTTTTATATTTCTTTGAACTCTGAAAAAAATCTTTTGATATTTCTAATTCAATTTTTTATGTTTCTAATTATCTAGGTATTCTATGATTAGAATACATTTTTATATTGGAGATTAAATTTCAACAAAATTTTTACTTCAAAAATAATTAGACTACATTTTTAATCTAGCCTAAAATGTGCCTATATTATAAATAAAATTCCAAAAATCCTCTGCATGAATATAAATTGTTTGACAAATTTAAAAACAATTCTAAGATTTGTAGAAAAATATTGATTTGGTGTATCATTATCTTAGAGGGATAGTTTTTAGCTTTAAATCTTTTCAAGTAAAATACTATCAAATTTACTTGACTAACAAGTGAACATGATATATATTTTAAAATATTTGGTTTTTTTTTTATGTAAATCAAAGTAATAGTAGTCGTATGAATCTTCACCTCGTATTTTATTTGGTTTGTCCTAGTTGCAGGTTGCAAGATGTTGAAATTTAAAGATAAGGAGGCAGGCACATAGAGAGGCATTTGAGCCACATATTTATTGACTACAAGCTATGTTGAATGATTCACATCACTAGCGTCGGCTGCTAAAAAGCATTTTCATGGAAAAACTCTCAGATATTTAAACCCGACTTGTCAATTTATTGACTTGAAACTTGCTAAGAACATACTGAAAACGAGAGAGATTCCAATCAGAAAAGAGAGAAAGAAAAAGGATTTATCCTTCGTACATTGTTTCAGGCATTAATAGAAGAGACCCACATTGCTTGAAGTTCATTCCATACTGCTGCAAAATGCACGCTAAGAACTTCATCATCAATTGTTCTGACCTCTGGTTATAAAGGGTGTTAGTTATACATAATGATTTCTATTAGCGAAATCTATCCCTAAATCCATAGATTATTTGATCCCACAATATCTTTTATATTGATGATGAAAACTTTCATGTATAGAACAATGGAAATTAAGAACGTACCGTTCTCCATTTTGTACTTGAATTGTTGCATAGAATCCTTTGATAATCACTTGTTGATCTTCTCCTCTAAACCTTCTTCTTTTCGGCAATCCCTTGATGGAGAGGGATTTACTTACGGTTTGCACTTCTATTCTCTTCCTTTCTTATGTTCTTGTTGTTCTCCAAATGAATAACCACCCCTTCTATTTATACCCACCGAATGGGTGTCAACAATCAAGAAGGAGGGTATGTGTCATTTAATTAAATGACATGTGTCTTTTAATTAAATGACATTACTTTAATTCTATAACTTTATTTTATACACATACATATATTTAAAACCATCAATATATGTATGTATACAACCTTATGAGAATATATGTTATTTTATGGTTAGAGGAGAGGGTCTCAACGTACCCATTCTAATACTCGTTTATTGAGACCGATCCATCACGGTTTCGCTTTAACGTATTAGAATCCGTAGACTTTACAAAGAACTTGAACTTTAATGATCGGACTGTTAATACATCGGCCACTCTATGGGAAATATTCTTACAAAGGGAACTAAGAACACGAAGGTTTTTTTTTTAACTTTCAATGCTGTAAAGTGCACTAAGAACTTCATCATCAATTGTTCACTAATTGCAAGTAGAATTTTCTGCTCTTCTTTTTTCTTTTTTCTTTTTTGCGAACACTGATTGATGTACTGAAAACGAGAGAGATTCCGATCAGAAAAGAAAGAAAGAAACAAGATTTATCTAGTTATATGACCCGCGCTCCGCCATGTGTCAAATATTTTTATTTTTTACAAAAACTTATTTATGTAGATTTTTTCAACATATTTTGATAGTTCAAAAAATATATTTTCATAACAACCATAGTTATCAAACCCGACTTGGAGGTTGACCCGGCCAAGAGATCGGGTCCTAGGTTACACAGGTTGACTTGGGTTAAACCAGAAAAATTGAAAAAAAAATATTTAAGGTTTCAATATTTTATGTGAAAAAATTAAGAAATAATCCATGTGGATATAGACTATACATGTTGTAAACAATTAAGTTTAAAAGATTACCTCAAAAGATTTTTTATTCCACATTAAAAAAATATAATTTTTTTCTTATGAACATAGAGCATATACACTAAAGGGTTTCAAATTGCAGGCCATGTTACCCGAGTTCCGGGTTGACCCGGTTGGTCGATCGGTTTTCTCCGGCCTAATTGCAGGCCCAGATTTCAAAATGAAACAGACCCTACCAACGCTACTAGGTTCTGGTAGCAATAGGGCCCACCGCTGTTAGGTCCAGGTGGCAGCATGGGCAAACTTTAGTGGGTCCTGCTTGCAACACTAAGCCCACCATTGTTGGGGTCTTGCTGACAGCAATATCCAACAGCAATGGGTCCTGCTGCCAGCAAGGCCTACCATTGTTGGGTCCTAGTGGAAGTAGGGCCCAACTTTAATAGGTCTTGCTCGCAGCTCTGGGCCCACCGCTCTTGGATCCTGCTATCAGCAATACCTAGCAACATTGGATCCTGTTGACAGCTGGGCCCATCTCTGTTAGGTCCTAGTGAAAGCAGGGCCCATATTTAGTAGATCCTGATTTTGCTGGGCCCACTACTAAGGGTCTGCTGGGCACCTAGACCCACCATCATTGGGTTTGATAGCAGAGCTAAGCCCAATAAACTTGGATATTGGCACAAGGACCCAACAGCTACACCCATCAGGGCCCAACATTGCTAGGCAACAAGGCCCAACATCATTGGATCATGCTTGACAGAAGGACCCAGCAGCGTTGGGTCCTACTAGGCAGTAAGACCCAATATCATTGGGTCATGTTTGGTAAAACGCCCTAGTAGTGGTGGCCCAAAATAATATTATATTATAGTATTTATGAATTGTTTTTAAATGGATTTTATTTTAAAAAAAATTCTCTTATATAATACAAATATATAAAGTATATTATGTGAAAAAAAAATTATTTAGAGCTCCATCAACTTTAATATGATAATATAATTATAATTTTTCTGAATGCTTTTATTTTGAAAAAACATTCAAGAGAAAAAAAATAAATATCTTGATTTGAAGTAAAGAAAAAAATAATTTTTTTTTAATTTTTAGAAGCATTTTGGAAGGCAAAAACAAACATGCTTCAATAACAAAATTCAACCCTACCTCAAATGAAAAAAAAATCTCATCTATTTAATTTTTTTTTACCGTATGAAAAAGTAAAAAAAAAAAATTAAAGTCTTAGGTCCTGCTAGGGGCAGGACCCAACTCTAATGGGTTCAACAGGACCCAACGCCATTGGGTCTTGGTGGCAACAGGACCCAACGCTATTAGGTTCTGCTGCAACGACCCAACAACCTTTTCTGACTTACAAACATAAAAGACAACGCCCCCCACAGGTGCTACAGTGTCGTCTACAATGTCAATACTCTATGTCTACAATGTCATCTATAGTACAATGAATTTATGTCCACAGTAAATGCACGGTGTTTTTTTTGCTAGCAAATTTTAACACACACACATAAGTAACTTAAAGGAAAAGTAGAGCAACAATCAAAAGCCGTAAAAAGCAACTGTATAAGTCCATTGTATCTTGATCCACATTACATGTACACTAGAAATGGGCTGTGTTTGTGAGGAAGGGCTGATTCGGCAAGAAAGGGGCTGGAATTTTTGGGTATGATTCGGGTTAAATTAATGCTGGACATAATTTATGCCTTGTGTCTTGTGTATTTCTTTCAGGCCCCCAATCTTTATACACAGGTCTATATTTATAATTCAATAGTATGTAGTCATATCAAATTCAAGAATCTCATACAAAAACAAGCTGATTCCTTCTTTAAATTTAAATTTTAATAAAAATATTCATAACATCCATCCCTATAAATCGGAAGTAATAATCACTGGCCAG
>Ga0325405_1004295_pt1 | contig 14598 bp, 6 predicted proteins | sample PopdelMetagenome_21_FD_205663 | JGI IMG/M metagenome (GOLD analysis project Ga0325405, IMG submission 205663) | Populus deltoides microbial communities from Bellville, Georgia, United States - Xylem-Control-R2 | ecosystem: Host-associated > Plants > Phyllosphere > Stem > Wood/Secondary xylem... | reverse complement strand
AAAGAAAACATGTTAAATATACACACTCTTCAATACATTCCCATAATGCTTAGACCCTCAGATGTAGGGCCTGATTTACACTTTCATATGACAGGAACTACTTTACATGAGAATATGGTCCCTACTACATTTAATCTAGAATCCTCAAGAGTAATATTTTATGCTCACCTCCTAAATGTTGTTTAACTTAAGGTTGTCAGTTTCGTTTTCGCCCGAAATGGCAGAAACATTCCATCCCAATTCAAAAAACGGAACAAAACGGAATAAATTTCATCTCATTTTAAATCTCGATCCGTTCCAGATTTTTCGGCTAAATTCAGCTCGCAATGTTCCGGTTTCATTTCACATGTTCCGTTCCGCTCTTGAAAAGCCATTGAATCAAATCGAACCTTGTTCAATTTAATTAATTAAACCATCCAATTATAAAAAGCTCGTTTTCATTACTATTTTCAATAACAATGATATTAATAATAATATTGAAAATTATTATTATTATTTTCATTAACAATGATATTAATTTTTTAAAATTAAATTTATCACTAATATATATGGTTTATATTCATGTTGTTTTTTTTCATGTTTATACTTTGTAGGACTTTGAGCAAAATAAGGGATGCTTTAGATTCCGTTAGCCTTGATAACATTGACCTAACTTTATATTTAAAATATTTATATTAAAACATTTTACTTGCATAATATTTTGATATTTTGTTTAAGTTGAATTACTTTAAGTTAAAGATCTATTTAATCTTGACTATTTACAAATATTTTAAATTTTAAAATTATATTTGTTTGGCATTGTGTTTGTATTGCATAATTTATAATTAATTTATCTTGAATTTGAATTATGTTTGTTAAATTTATATATATGAACAGTACAACCCCGAAACGGCACGCCGAAACACTCCGAAACTGAAACATTCCATTCCAATTGAAAAAACAAAACACCTACCGAAATGGGATTGACAACCTTGGTTTAACTTTTTTTTGGTGTCACTATCATATAAATAAACTTGAGTTGCCCCCACTTTTTCCTAGCTGAAATAATCTTTTACCCTTCTTTTGCTTATCCCAAACCACTAAACATCCACCATCATCTCCATTGAAACCCTTCTAATTCCTCACCTCTTTTTACTATCGCTATTCCATAATAACCACTGCTAGTAATGGCAACATTGTTAGTCTCTCTCCCACTTCTAACCAATGGATGAACATAACACAATAAATTCGACATTGGTAGTGATGAAAAAGGCATGGAGGTAAGAAAATAAAAGAGAAAATTAAAATATTTCTCAGCCCCATCTCACTCCTCAAATGGTAATACATCTTACCACCAATATAAAAAGGACAAGGAGAATAAGGTGCTCCTAATTTCCTATGAGAAGTACCCCAATAATCGTAGAGTATGGTTATGTCGACAATGGCAATGCATAAATCTCACATGCTTCTAGTGTTGCACCCAGCTCCAACAACTTTCAAAGGATTTATTTTTTAGCCCGTTAACATGTTTTATTTCTTAATATAAATAGTTTTTAATATGTTATCGATTTTTATACATATTGTGATGAAATATTTAAGTGTTAGGTCTAGGCCATTGCATGGAGACCTTAAGGGTATAAAGTCGCTAGGGATTTACTTTTTAAGGTAGAATTAGTTCGATGATCAATATCAGTGACTAGGTTGGGAGAACGAGAATAAAATGGTTTAACTAAGACATTACATTTTGGTCTCAGTGTGATAAATATATGTTTGTTTATTTGATGTGAGCGAGTTATTTTTATGCCCTTGTTATTTTTTAAATTTTATGTAACTTCTATTTTCCTCGACACTCAAAATTGTTCTAGAAATTATAAACCCTAATTTGGTTACTCCTCAAATATCACATTAAGGATAAGCAAGTTGGGTATATGTATAAAAAATAGTATTGGTAATTTATGTTTGTATTTTTTTTTATCTTTGATGGTTTGTATTTTCTCGACACTCAAAATCGGTTCATAAATTGTAAATCTTAATTAGGTTGCTTTTTATATGTCAAATTCAGGGTAAATGAGTTGGGCTTGTATCTAAACATTGGTGTTAGTAATTTATTTTCATTTTATTTGATTTGTAATGGTTTGTCTTTTCCTTGTAATTTTTTTTGTGCATATTAATATTTGTCTTTATTTTCCATGATCAACTCAGGATAAATAAATCATCAGTGAGCATTGTTAATTGATATTGCTAAGTTGATAATAAAATTGATTAATACATTATTTTATTGTATTCAAAATATTTTCAAAGACATCAGATCTTTCCTTATAAGTTACTTGTGTATTAATTGTATTTATTATTTATAAATCAAATCATGAAAATGAACTGTCGCTTGGAATTGTCCTAAGATGTTGCCTGATGAATAATAGATGTAATTAATACTCGACTCCTTTTCAAGAATAATAATATAGTAAAATGTGAAAATAATAATTTATTTTTATTTGAATTTTATCATTATATGTTCATGTTGATATATGCAAATATATTCATCACCATCATCTCGGATCCAATACTTGTATTTTAAAAGAGAGGATCAAGTCCTATTATTAAGTTCAAGTCCCAAATCACTGTCCTAGATCTTAATAGTCTCTTATTTTCAACAACAAATACACATATATTAATTTAGGTAAACTCTTAGCAAGGAAACACAAAAGGTATCCTTTATCATTAAAAATAAGCACAAAGCAACATACATTATATATGATACTTTAGAGTGATTTTCATCTTCCTTTTAATATAATCAGCCCTTATCTAGAATCTATAAATATCAATTTGAGTTTCTAGTTACCATAAAACTAGTTAGCAATCTTTTTTTTATTGTATCATTTTTAATCAGTTTGTTGAGATGTCCACAACGATAAAATGGCTGTTGGAGACTTATTTTATGGTCTAGCATTGGTTATTTGTTTTTCTTATGAAAATATTCTTATTTTGCTTTGACATATAGCTGTGATATCTTTATTATTCTTGTTTGCCTAAACTGATTACTTTGTGTTTATTGATTAAATTGATGTCTTTATTTGTATTTATGTTTATATAATTTTTCTTATGTGTTGCATTTCATATATCTTCCAGTTCTTTGATTTTTCTGGATTGGATATGAATTTATGGTTAATTATAATAAATTGTCTAAGGTTTACTTGTATTTTCATTTTATCTTCATCTTTTCAGAAATTCCACTTTACATCCTAGAATTTATAAGTTCATAATATTTTACATCCTTACTTTGACATGCCAAAAAAAATCAACAAAAAATGTCACATCATTGATAAGATTATCATTATATTCAATTTAATGATTAAAAAACCCTATTGTATTAAAATAATGAAGGCAAAGTGAAAAAATATTATGAACTTATTGACTTTAAGATGTAAAGTGTAATTTCTGAAAAAATGAAGGCAAAGTGAAAAAATAAGTAAATCTGATAAGGTTTAATGTAATTAACTACACAACACTTTATTTTGCACATACATTGCTTTAGGATAGCATAAGCAATTAGTGGTGCTTTGATGGTCTTCAACCTAGATAATACTAGTGAAACCAATAAATTCTCGTAAATAGTCTACTTAGTTATGATTAGTAGTTGATAAGCTTTGCCTTTGTCTATACTCTTTATGCTTTATAGACCTTATTCAACCTAAGACATGTTAACCGAGCAATGAAAGATCCTTTTTATAACAATTCAGTTAGTCAACCTGCCCTTCCATGTAATGGCTAGAACTTTTCTCTAAGATGCATCTTTATGGTATAACATACAATCAATTATTTTTCTATATGAATATTTATCTTTACATAGGTTATTTTAAGTTTTCATAGAAAAAAAAAAGGGGAAACAAATGTGATAACCCATTTTTTACCCCTAAAACATTCAAAACAAAACAAAATAAAAGTGAAAAATCACAAAATATTTGTTTAAATTAGAACATCAAAATTTATCAAGGTTTTAATTAAATAAAACATTGTTTTTAATTGAAGAAAGATTAATTGTAATTGAAGGAATTAAAGGATTAAAAACAAAATTTTATACTTGGTATCATTTGGGAGGTCTTACTAATTCAATCAGGATCTTAATTGAATAAATTTATGTTTTGATAGCTAATTTGACTTCAATTGAAGTAAGGACTATTTTAGAAAGGCAGAGAAGTTAAAGGTTTTATTTAAATGTGGTTAAGAACCCAATTGAAATTTTTATAAATTTGAGCCTTGTGATCCCATGATTTGTGTTTTTCAAGTCCTAATCGATCACCTCTCTCCTATTTATATAGACTTGGTCTTGAGGTTTTAAAAGGGACTTATTGAATAATAAAAGTAATAAAGAGGTGAAAAGGAGAAAGATTGAGAGAGTAACTAACAATAGTAGAGAAAGAGATTAAAAGTTCAAAAATTTTGGTTTTTAGGTTTTTATAGGTTTGTTCTTGAGTGTTAGTGTTTTAGTCCCGATGCTAAGTTTAGGGTTTATGAAACCCTAGATGGATAAACCCCTCCTTAATTTAGCCCAGTCTGATTCATCCTTACCTTAAAATTGAGGTACCCTCTCTTTTTTATATTTATGATTGTATTTTTTGTTATTTCATACTTTTTTTAATGTTTTAGCTTTTATAATTTGTAATAATATATGTTATGATGTGAGAAATGTTTATATCAATTATTAGTACTTTATTTACATGTGTTATGAGAAGCTATATGTTACTACCTTGATATAAACAATAATCAGTGTTAAAACCTACCCTTCATGCATAAACTAAAATCTGGGTTTTTTGGTTAAGTTTTGATTTGGGTTGTTAGTTACGTTTACCTTATTGTGAAAAAAATAAAATCTTTAAGTTTTTTGGTTGTTGGTAATGATGTTTACTTAGTGTGAACAAATATTAATTATGTTCCTTAAGATGTTCTTTTAGTGTTCTACATAATAGTTTTATGTTAGTATTTTTTTTCTTTGAGTCACTTGGCTCTAAACAACCTAAAGTAGGTCTTTTAAAAGATATATCAATTCTCTTTTTTTTTCTTTAAAATATATATATCTTTCAATGTATATTGTATATAGCCAAGACTCATTCTCAATCTTATCTAAAGTTTAACATGTTCTTGACCATATTTTGCATTGTTATGGTTTAATTGCATTCTATTTAAAACTCCATTATTGAAACTTCTTAAGTATAAATGCATCTTTCTTTTTATTTTTAACAAAAACAACAAAAATCATTCACACATAAACTTTGAGCCTTGAAATAAGTTAGTAAGACCTAATGTATTTCATCCCTTATTAAAAAGGATCGTTGGGCCAACGTTGTAATTTTTTCAAGACTAGCCCCTTTCCTTTTTAAAACTATTTTAGAAAATCATTTTTTTTATTCATACTTTGTGTTAAGAGTAAATGGACTCAATATGGACCATTATCTTAGACACTAATGTAGAGTAACTTTAAAAAAAAAACCATTTCCGTTTAAACAAAAAATATAATTGCAAAACTTTTTAAAAGTATAATATTCCTCAATAGCCTAAATTAGACCAAGCTATGGTAGATGAAAAGAAAGATCAGACTGAGTAGAATCACCAATATAAGATTAACTTTTTAGAAGAAGAAAAGACTTGACTAACTGGATTCTTAAAGAAAATTATTCACTCTAAACAGCTTGATGGAAGACCCTTAAAAACCATTACCATAAAGCTCTCCACGGTGATGCCTTCCTCTTAATCTTCTACATTAATCAAAGAAATAATCCAATAATTCTTCCACTCCATTATCTCATTCATTCTTATTAGAAGTGTAATTTGAACACTTACCCAACTAATCAAGACTTGTTATTTATTACTTTAAGTACTTTATAGTCATTAAAGGTTTTTGATGTCACTATTAAATCCATAATAAACTGTTACTAGTGCTTTCTTTTCAATCTTATGATATTTTGCACTCTTTTCTAAAAGTCAAGTACCACATACACCTTCATCTTTATTTCAACTTGGTCCAAACCATAAACAAATGCCATAAATCATCTTCTTTTTCATTCCCTCTTGTCAACATCTATCAACACTTTATGAATACATTTTAAAATGGTATAAAAGTGCTAAGTGTAAATACAATACAATAATTGTAGGATATTTTATTGATCATTGTCAAGGATTCGGGAAGCAGATTAACAAGTTGATTTAATAGGAGTGGTTATCATTGTTGAGAAAAATAGTGTATGTGGCATAACTATAAAAAGGAATAAGGATATTAAAGAAGAAAACTTGTATAAGCCTTTTTTGACTAATAAAATATGTCATGTGCTAGATGTTGGCATTTATAAAAGATTCAAAGTATCTGGATTTGTCATGTATACAAGAACACAATGTCAAAAGACCCATCTCAAGGTGTACTATAGTAAAATAACTAAGGTTGTTCATGATGAGAAAACAATGATCCATTAATTTCATAAAAGTCTAGTTAGACCTGTTTTAGCTAGTACATGGGATTAGATAACTCCAAAATAAAGAAATGAAAGAGCTTGGTTAAGTCCTTCTTGAAATAGTACTAACTCAACTTGGAGGTGACTCTAAGTATGAATGACTTTCTAAGAATGGAGAAAATAAATAATAAGTCAATTAATGAATATGTTTTGAGGTTATGTGAAATGGTTGCATAAACATACCCTCATCTATATGAGAATGAGTTATCCTTCATTTTTATTGACATTGTAAAGGCTTCATGGTATGAAAATTTAATTGGTAACTTATCAACCCATTTTATGGATGTGGTGATTGTGGTATAAATGATTGAGTAAAGCCTAATATCAGAAGAGATCGAGAATCTAGCAATGAGTTTTTGTGTCATATTAATTGACGAATCAAGAGATGGTTTTTAAATTGGGAATCTTGACTATGATCATTCAAGTTTTTCACCTTAACATCCAATCCAATCATCTCAAGTATTATGAAGTCCCACAAAATCATTTGCTTCTCAAGTAACATTATTCAAGATTAACATACCTCTATTGCGTGGCATTATTTACTATTACCTCTTGAGTATCAGACACACTACATCAATCTCGTCAAATCTCATACAACCATCATACCGTAATTGGTATAATTCAAATATGAAGTGTGAGTGTCATGATAAGATTCTCGATTATTTAATAAAATATTACAAGAATTTTAGGTATTGAGTCTAAAAGTTGTTAAGTGAAGATTATGTTGCATATATAAAGAATAAGGATATATAACATATTATCACCAATCTATTACCAACATATATAGTGATCAACTAAAAATAATGAAAAAGGTGCTTGATGAATGTTGTCAAGACACCAATGTTAGATATAGAAAACTGATATGAAAATGAAAGGGCGTTACATTATTAATCCATTTTTTTTTTACTTAACTTTATAAACAAGGTTATCTTATATTCATACTAAAACCTTGTTAGGTTTTAAAACTACATTGTAACTTTTAATAAAATGTGCCTTTTGTTGTTTTGAAATTAATATGGTATTTGTACCATAATTACAAACCCAATTTCATCTAATTAGGCCATAAAAAGGATTGAATTGAAAGGAAAAAAAAGTTTGAAAACAAAAAAAAAATAAACACTTCACAATTTATATGAACAATAAAAACCATAAGGTTTTTCTTTTAATATACTAGTGGTTTGATTCCCTGTCCTATGCTATGAGGTGAAGTAGTTTTTTTTTAACTAAAAAATACTTGAATGTTTTTAACATTTTTTATCATCAAGAAAAACTTTAATCGAAAATTAAAAAGTTGATAATTGCATTGAATAAAATAAATCAAGCATTATATATGTTAATAAATGCTAACAAATTTGTTTATTCCAATAAAAGATTGAGTTAAAAAATTGAAATATATATATATTAATGAGCACATTACTATAGAATTCCACATATTGTGCTAATAATTAATTATCTATAAAGCAATCTTTAATATCATCATAAAAAAAGTTTTAATTTTCTTCAAAATAATGATATTATTCTTTTATTAGGATCACACTTTTCTACTAAAAAAGAATTATATTTAAAATAAAGGTTTGTTACGAATTTAAAATACTTGAAATAAACAGTACAAAACATATCTTTCTCAAATCTAAATTCAATTCCCCTATTAACATTAGTATTTTTATTATTATTTTAGTGAAGGAATTTTTTCTTTACTATAATTGCAAACCCTATTTCCTTTAATTAGGCCATTAATCCAATTGAATTAAATGATCCATTTGAAAAGGAAAAAAAGTTTGAAAATTAAAAAAATAAAATTCAAGTGAACAATGAAGCAGAATAAGGTTTTCCATTTCTTTTAAATTAGTATTTTTATTAAAATTTCAAGCCTAATCTCATCTAATTAGGCCATAAAAAATGCAATTATATATATATATATATATATATATAAATCAATATTAATGAGCACATAACTATAGAATTACACATATTGTGCTAATAATTAATTATCTATAAAGCAATCTTTAATATCATCATAAAAAAAAAGTTTTAATTTTCTTCAAAATAATGATATTATTCTTTTATTAGGATCACACTTTTCTACTAAAAAGGAATTATATTTAAAATAAAGGTTTGTTAAGAATTTAAAATACTTGAAATAAGCAGTATAAAACATATCTTTCTCAAATCTAAATTCAATTCCCCTATTAACATTAGTATTTTCATTATTATTTTAGTGAAGGAATTTTTTCTTTACCATAATTGCAAACCCTATTTCCTTTAATTAGGCCATTAATCCAATTGAATTAAATGATCCATTTGAAAAGGAAAAAAAGTTTGAAAATTAAAAAAATAAAATTCAAGTGAACAGTGAAGCAGAATAAGGTTTTCCATTTCTTTTAAATTAGTATTTTTATTAAAATTTCAAGCCTAATCTCATCCAATTAGGCCATAAAAAAATGCAATTGAAAAGAGAGAAAGTTAAAAGAAAAAAAAAGAGTTCAAATGAACATAACAATAAGAATAATAAAGCAGTTACCCATTTATTTTAGTATATAAAATAATTGTTGCGGGCTGGAGCAGAAGTCAATTATTGCATAAAAAATGCGGGCATCATTAAATTTTTCTGCATATAAAAAATTTGAAATGTTAATTGAAAACTTGACTATGTGATAGATAATATTAATTGACGCCTGAATAAATATAAATAAAAATTAATGTCTCATTTGACCTATGAGGCCAAAAGACAAACTAGTTGCCTCATTCAAATATCAATTTGGCTCCCAAAATATTTTCATGTCGCCTTCGGTTCAATTCAAAACACCAAATATTAAATTCAAAACACCAAATTATCCAAGGATTAAATCATTAAAAATAATTTTAAGGAGTGAAATGAAAATGAAATATTTGTGTTGATCTTGGCTAACCAGCAAAATCTACGATGGGAGTAATGTATATGACCATAATAAGCTAATATGGCTAGTCAATCTATCCTTTTTCTTTTTTCTTTCTTTTTTTTTCTCCCTGATTAAGCCTTAATTAAGTCTTAATTGGTCTTGGGTTGGATGAAAATAAATACTAAATTAAAGAGTTATAAGATAAATGGTGATGAGATTTTAAAACAATTTCATATTATATTGACCATAGTTAACTTGGATTAACCATGAAATTCATTACTCGGGTCACGAACATGATCACAATGAGGTATCCCAATTAGCCAATATGTCTTTTTCTTTTTTCATCTCTTATTTTCTTCCTGGTTGGGCCTTAATTAGCATTGAGTATGATGAAATTTGTGACTAAATTGAAGAGTTTTAAAACAATTGGGAATAATTGTTTTTTAAAAATTCCATATTATATCAACCTTAACTTGGATTAATTCGTAAAGTTCATGACTTAAGTCATAAACCACAATAAGATGACATGGTTGGACAATGTCTTATTCTTTCCTTACCCTTTATTTTCTCCCCGAAGTTATCAAAAAGACTAAATTGAAGAGTTATAAAAAAATTGGGAATAATTTTTTAAAACAAATATCATATTGCATCGCTCTAGTTAACTTGGGTCAATCCGTAAAATTTATGACTCGGGTCATGAACGCGACAATAATATGGAAGCTTGGACGGGCAATATGTCTTTTTTTTCCTTAATTGTGTCTCAATTAGCCTTAGGTATGATGAAATTTGGGATTAAATTAAGGAGTTATCAATGAATTGATGACCAAATAAAAACAATTGTGTGAAACCACAGTCTAAATTGAAATAACATATATTAATAGGGAGCAAAAAAAAATTGTCTTAAGCCTTTCTTACAAGAGCCGATGTGTGAGGAGCCCATTATATTGAGGTGGCACGTACTACCTCCTCCGAGCTTCAACAAAGGCCATTTTGGGTGCCGTCAGAATTATGTCATCGAGTTCTTCATCTAACAGTGGGGCGTGTTGGTGTTGAAGTCCTAACGTGACTTGATGACCTTTTGTATCCTTCCTTTTCTTGCTTCAATTTTCATACACAAACAAAAAAACTTTGGTGGTCCATAGTTTTGCGAGTGTGCACAGTGCACACCCTATATATTTTGCCCTTAGTTTTGGTTACACTATTATTTTTTTAATCTGCACTGCATTGCTGGTCAAATATTTTTTTCTAACCTTAAAAATATTAAAATAAATGAAGATGATGACATGCTTAATGATGTATTTTTTTAAAATAATTATTGAGAAATTAATCTAATTTAATTAAAAAATATTTTTTTAAAAATCAAATTCCAACAAAGAACGAAATATAAAAAGACTCAAGATGTTTTTAAAATCAATGAAAAATCATATCTAAAGAAAAGAAATAAAATTACAAAACCTAATATCCAATTAAATCAAATGTGAAATGATGAAATTGAAAAACATGAGTTTAAAAAAGAAAAAAAAACAACAAATAAACTTGGATAAATTTCTTAAACCTGAGTTAGTTTCTCAAATTCACAACCCGTTAAATCCTAGACATGGGGTCAATAGAAAAGCTGAATTTATTATTGAAGGATAAAATAAAAAATCAATTAAAAAAACTTTCCAAGGTTAAAAAATAGCAATCAAAAGAATGAGAATAATATTTGATATGTAAATATAATGAAGAAAGAAGAAATTGTAAAAAAACAAAAAAAAAAACAACCAATTCTAAAAACCTTCTCAAATAAAATAAATAACAATAAAAAAACAACAAAATTTAAAATGAAAAAATTTGATAGAAGATGAAATCGAAAATTAAACTCAATTTTATAAACTAATTCAAAAGTTAAAGATTTGTCGTGAAATGTTGCAAGGGCAAGCATGAAAGCCAAAAAACAAGGAGAAAAAAAGAAAGTCAATCTCGCCAAACTTTTAGGAGTTAAGCCATATCTGCTGTCTAAAAAGATAGCCCCCGCCATTCAGAAACAAAACCATCAAGAAAGCTGGTTTTTCTCTATTATGAACCACCTTATGCGCTGTCAAAAGACAAAAAAGGTGGCTCACTTGAAGAAAACATGCCAATTTTTTTTTATTTGTTTATTAAGTAAATCACTCTTGAGATCACATGATGATTACTCAAAAACCAAAGTGAAATGACTAATAAGCCCCTACAACCAAGCCTAATATTTTTTTTAATTTCAAGGGCAATGGAGTAGTTAGACTGTGCATGCCGAAATGAGATATCAAAAAAACCCTTAGACCAAAGTTATTATTTATTTAAGGATAACCAAGTAATTTAATTATGTAAAAAGTTATGAAAAAACTAAATTACCATGAACAAATCTAAATAACAAATGAACCAATGTTTTTTTTCACCCGACCTATGTTTTGTAAATAATTATAATAATGGTAATTATAGTGTCAAATGTTATTGTAATTGTAATATAATATAATAATTCATATCTAATATAATATAATAATTCATATTCGAGCAACTTTTTTAACAAGATAATTGATTATAGTTAGTTACATATGCCGTCTAAAGATAATGACATGCTTATCTGCTAATATTTTATTATTCGTTTTGAAGTTGATTTTTTATGATATCTATAAATTTATTTTGTCAATATCTTTTTAATGGTACTAGAAATATCTTTATCAGAGCTCCGATATGTTTCTGATGTTATCATTCATTCATTCATTCTTTTTTCTTCCGTGTCTTCTCATATCATGTCATGTCATTTTTTCATGACTAGTAAATTATTTTTGTTCATTTTATTATTTATAAAATACAAAGGTTGATTTTTGAGAGAATGAATTAATTTATTGGAGAAAAAAAAAGAGTTGTGCATATGTTATATTTATATAAATAACACATGTACTTACATGTACTTGCATGTACTACAAACAAAACTAAAAGACACTAACCTTTTACTGTACATGAATTACTGTGCACTCTTTCGCAATTCACTGTGAATTGGAGCGGTGTATTTTTTGGTAATTTTCACTTTGATCCTTGAACTTTTATTATGGGCAATTTGGCCCTTTTGAGCTTAAATTAGCACCCAATTGCATATGTTTTTAGAAGGGAGAGTTGAATTGAAAGCTAAGGGATTGAAGTGAAAATTGCAGGTAACATGGGGGTGGATTGAAAGTTTTGTTGAAACATTCATTTTAATCCTCCATGTTTTTTAGATATTAGTTGATAAGTCCTTTGAATTTGAAGACAATACATTTTGGTATCTAACTTTATTTTTTTCCAGTCCTTTTCTATTAGGAGGAGAGAAAGAGAGTTGCGTAATTCCGGCTTAGAGAGAGTGGTCATTGAGAAAGATTCCAGCTACCAAAACGATTGGTTTTTATGTCATAAGGTTCCATATCAATAGGAGGGGTTACATTTAGGTGTTTATTTACCTTGAAACACCTAAAACAACAAATTTGAGCTCGGGAAGAATTGTTTTTTCCAAGTGGGTTTTGGGGTGGTTTTATTGGCTTTTTAGTGGCTATTGATTAGTTTAATAAGATCTATTAGGTGTTTTCTAGATGTTTTGGGCAAAAAATGAGCTGAAAATGATGTGTTTGGGTGAAAAAAACAAAGAATCTTATTTTTCCAACCACCACACTAGCCGAATTCTAGGTCAAGAAGACGACATATAATTTTTTTTTTGAAATAATTATGGAGGCCATTAACCTTTTTTAAATAATAAAGGCCTGTGTATGAGCCATTGCTTTATTGGACCAAGCGTTGGGCTTGGCTTACTAGGCCCAGTAACGCCTGACTTGGTTTTTTTTATATTTTTTAATTTTTAGTTTTGTTTTTAAAATAATGAATTATTTGTGTATATTTTTTCAAATAAATTTTGGGTTTGTGTTTTAATTAGATTATGATTATTTTTAAATGATATTGATTATGTTTAATTTTTAGAGAGGTCGGTATGATTATTCTGTGATTTTTTTAAAATTTTATATAGATTAATATTTTTTTTAAATATTGATTTTTTTATAAGAGTTTTCACATATGTAGTCTTACATTATTATTTTTTAAAATTATTGTTCTTTAAGTTTTATATGTGTATCAATTTCTATTACAAATTTTATGTATTTTTCTATTACAAATTTATTTTAATAAAGTAATTCATTAAATATAATCAGGTAAATTACTCGTATTGCAATATTAAATATCTTAATCTTTATTTTTCGCTTAAGTAATTCATTAAATATAATCAGGTAAATTACTCGTATTGCAATATTAAATATCTTAATCTTTATTTTTCGCTTGATTTTCTTAATTTTATTTTTATTTATTGCTGATGATTTTTTTTCATTGCTTTAGACAATGGTTATTTGGTTGTTTAATTACATGTATGCATAAATTTTCAATTTACATCTATAAGTTTTGTTTAGTGTAAAAAAACACGTTGAAAAATTCTATATATTCAATTTTTTTTATTATGTTTAGATGTTTATTTTTATGATTTTTTATTTTTTTATTGAATTTTTTATGAAAGTTTCATTATTTTTAGTTACACCCTTCAATCCAAGTTTGTAGTATATTGATTTTTATTTTCTAATAATATTATTAAATTACTTGAATTAATTACTTAAATATTGTATTTTTTAATATTTGTTTAGTGAAAAAAGAGTGAAACACTATACTAGTAACTCCTATAATAAATAGTTTGAAAAATATTTTATTTGACAGTCCGTGCCGTGCTAGTATGAGAAAAAACTCCGAGTTAGAAGATCCTATCTTCACTCCGCTATAAGTAACTTTCAAAACCAAAGTTCCATTAGAGGACCTAAAACGAAAACAATGAGACGTTGCAGTGGAGGCTCTAAAAGCCAAGAGAAGCAGCTGCAGCATCATCAGAAGCATAAGCATTGCTGCTTATCACACCTCTTTCTTAAAGCAGCAGCTCAAAACCCCCCAAAAGTCGCTGTCATACATGCTGCACCATCTTCGTCTTCTTCTTCTTCTTCTCCTGCCGCTGCTTCTAGTGGGCCCCAAACTCAAATCTCTAGAGAATTGATCACTTCTACTACTCCTCCAATTTATGAAGGCGACCAATGTTTCACTTTCGCTAATGTGTCCAGCTCCGTTGATTCCCTCTCCTCTCGCCTCCGCTCCATTCTTGATGGCGCTGATGATCCTCACCTTATCAAACCCCAATCCCCTCCAGGTAATTATCTTTTTTTTTT
>Ga0325405_1004290_pt1 | contig 14604 bp, 13 predicted proteins | sample PopdelMetagenome_21_FD_205663 | JGI IMG/M metagenome (GOLD analysis project Ga0325405, IMG submission 205663) | Populus deltoides microbial communities from Bellville, Georgia, United States - Xylem-Control-R2 | ecosystem: Host-associated > Plants > Phyllosphere > Stem > Wood/Secondary xylem... | reverse complement strand
GAGACTTGGCTGAATGGAGGCTGCACACTCCATTCATTTTCATAAAAGCAAATGGTTTTTGACAACAAAGCTTTACAACAAGATAGACTTGATGAAATTGTTTAGAGAGAGAGCAAAGAAAAGAAAGAAGAGCATAATCTGCGACCCCTTTCTTTATTACAAAGACAAATGTGGCCAAGTGAAGTTATTAGAAGTCTCCGGACAAAGGAGTATGATCAGTGATGAACACGTTTCCATAGATAAGTCCAGCAATCCCACCACCAACAAGAGGCCCAGCCCAGTAGATCCAGTTGTCATGGAAATCACCACTAGCCACAGCTGGGCCGAAGGATCGGGCTGGGTTCATGGATCCACCAGAGAATGGGCCTGCAGCCAAGATGTTGGCACCCACAATGAAACCGATGGCTATGGGAGCTATGGTGCCGAGGGATCCCTTCTTGGGGTCAGCAGCGGTTGCATAGACAGTGTAAACCAAGGCAAATGTGATGATGATCTCCATGACGACTCCTTCAATGGCTCCTACTCCAGCTGCAACACTGTGGATGGGGACTGCCTGTTGAAACCAGGTAATTATATAGAGAGTCAAGCTTAAGGGAAAATTAATAAATAAATCACATTTCTCATGAAAACATACTTCTTACCATAAAAGAAGAAGAGTTCAGAAGAAAAAAAATGCATGCAGATTTTCATATATGTATTAGGAGGTCGTCCCAGTAGAGTGATTCAATATATAATAAGATGCAAAATATATATCGATCTTAATTACCAAGCCTCCAGTGGCAACTTTGAGAAGGTAGCATGCGACAATGGAGCCCAGGAGCTGGGCAATCCAGTAGAAGATGCCAGTGAGGATGGTGATTTGGCCACCAAGAGCCAAGCCAAAAGTGACAGCAGGGTTAACATGGCCACCGGAGATGTTGGCACCTACAGAAACTGCAACGAAGAGAGCAAATCCATGGCAAACCGCAATGGCTACTAGCCCAGCAGGATCAAGAGCTGCATCACCTGTCAGCTTATCTGCAAGAGTAATTAAGATCCTTATAGTTAGTATTTGATTACTGTTATAACTTACAGGCAGCACTGCGTTATCAATATTCCTTGCGTGGCTAAATATTGACATATATATATCATGATGCCTGTTAATGCTAGCACTATATATGTATTTAATCAAGAGGATATTCTTCAAGCTCAAGTAACATAAGGTACTGAATCTAGAACTCAAGCTTTTGCAAGTTATGATCATAAGATATATGTTTTTGTGCTGTGGTTCGATAATATATATATCCATGCTAAGAGAAGCAAAAGGGAAAGCTATGGCTGTGAGCAAGGAGGGTGTGGAAAAGAGAATACTGACTGTAAGCCATGGCTGAACCAACACCAGCAAAAACAAAGAGCAAAGTTGAGATGAATTCAGCAAGATAGGCCTTAAAAGACCCTAAACTGAAAGAATCATCAAAGCGACCAAAGGCAATTCCAGCCATCTTTGAAAGAACAGCTAAAGGGGAGCTCTGGAAAATGGGAGAAGAACTAATTAAGAAGACAAGGATGTACAGGGCAGTTAGTTCAATATATTTCAGATTGCACAAATGCCCTTTTCAGGACACCATATTTATATACACATAAAAGTATGAGTATAATAATATAATTATTGAAGTCAAATAAATTGGTCACAAGCTGCATCACCATTATTATTATTATTATTATTATTATTATTATTATCCATCCATATCCAATGACGTTTTTTCTTGCTGTCCTGGCCGTCTTTAACCCACTTTATTTCCTAAATAGAAATGTCTGGATGCACATCAATGATTCTTCCACGTCACCAACCTTCATGATAGAGAGAGAGAGAGAGAGGGAAGTGGGTGATGGGGTCCATGCGTGAGAGGAACAGTGATAAACAAAAGGAGGTGATAAAGGCTTGACTAGCTTATGGCCACACACTGCACCGACCATGTATATATTTGATACAAAATGGGCTACAGGTTCGGGGATTAATTTGAAAAATAAGTAGATATAGCATCACCCAGCCAGAATATTCCATAATACCTACGGATTATTCGGTTAGTGTTTAAACACTGATTTCATTAGAAAAAAATTTACCGACAGAATCACGGATAATAATCGGTTAGCAAAAAACATGTTGTTGGTGGTTTTTATTCTATCTATAATATAATTACTGATAGGTTTATAAATAAAAAAACATGTTAAATAAAAAAAATTATTGATATCGTTCTGCTGGTAATTCTATTAGTGAGTAAGGGATATTAATAACAAAATAAACATTACATCGGTGATCGAATTAATATTACTGATAGGATTGATACTACATGATATATTCCAATACTATGAAAAAGATAGAAATTCCAATATTTTTTTATTATTAATTTTAAAAAATATCAATGAATACAATTTATTTAGTGAATAGAAGCTGGAGGAGGAGAAGGAGGAGACAGATCTTCATCGGGACTAAATGGGCGACAAGGTAGACAACATGTACCTGTGAGGTTTGACATCAACTCCTCGTATAATTGTCTAAGTTGGACCGTCTCAACATTAAGAACGATCATCTATTACTTGTATGAAACCTATATAAAATATTGAAGACAACATGTATTAATTAATAATGTGAAATAAACAAATTATTAGTACCTAACTAATTAGCTATCATTGGCTTAACTCAAACTTATTCAATCTATTTTAATAATACACCCAAATCATTATCAATTTTATCAAAAAATTCAAATTCCTCCAAATTTACCAAAATCTTCGACTTAACAAAAAATTGATAAAATATGAAACATATCAATTAAAAAACTCATTATTTATTTCATTATAAAACTCTTAAGTCACAAAATCAACTCAATTTCATCAAATGACAAACAAATATAATTTTTCAAAATCTCAAACAAACCCTAACATGTACAAATCATACATTTATACAACATATCTCTATAGGAAAAAGTTATAAAACAAGTAAACACACAAACAAACTACATATACTACATAAAAATGCAAAAAAAATTAACATTTTAAAAACAGGTTATAACAAAAAAATGGATAGTTTTGTTTACTTGACATGACGAATCTTAAAAAAAAGTTAAACCAGAACAAGGATGCTGACAGACTGATTGTTGGGGGTGACTGTATTTGTGATGATGTAAAAATAAGAGGGTGTTGTGTATTATTTTCTGTAGAATAAAAAGAAAGAAGAAAAGGAAAAAAAATTAAGGAGGGGGAGATAGAAGTTGTCTATTAGGTTATAACTTAAATATTACTTATTCACTGACAAGTATGAGTGACCGATATATTTTCTCGATAATTTTGTTTGTAATAATGACACATCAATTTTTTTTATTTCTTCATTTCAAACTTTAATTTACTTAATAGTTGCCGACATAAATTTTTTGTCAGTGAATATTGAAGAAAATTATAAAATAATATTCTATCAATAAATATTGGTGTAATTTAGTGATGGTATTGGTATTATTTCCATCAATACTTCCATCTATATTTGCTAAATTTCCTAGTAGGGCAACATAATTGTTTTTAGCTTTTAACTAGAGTGAGAGGAGAGGTTGCCGGCAAAGTCCATGGGAAGGAATCTCTAAGACTGTCCCACCAAAAAGAGAACGGTGTCTTGTTTGTCTTCTCGTTATTATCTTTTTATTTTTGACATGTAATGGGTACCTTTTCCCTTTCTGCCTTTTTTTCATCTCTTGGAAAAAAGTGGTTTCTGACATCCTCCGGGTGATTCTTTTGTCCCGTGGAGGAGGGACCTGTGGCCGTGAACAGGCGGAGGACTGCCCATCGATCAACGCCAACCCAACATTTCTCATAGCTGAAATCGGCCATGCATGCACCACATCACAATTGATGGTGATCCAAATCAATCATCGTTGATCACAGGCAATGCATTGCAGCATCACATGCTCTGTCTCAAATTATCATTAAAGCAGGCAATTGCCCCATGAAAATTGAGAATGATTTAAGACTTTCACCTCCCCTTTTTCATTCTAAAATCTCAAGGAACACCTGTCCTCAAAATGACTAGTTCATAGGTGACAATGAGGCAGGTAATTGCACAGTACTGGTCTCATCATTGAATGTTAAGCATGATGTCATCCACCTTCTACTAAGAACATTATCTTTATGCATATCCTACAGATCGATATATCGGGCCAAGGCAAACAAAATAAAATATTAAACATTGAACTGTTTAGAGCTTGAAAAGCCTTGTAAATCAACTTGCTCAAGTTTGAAATTGTGCAGAATGAGCATTTAAGGATTGGACTTGGAAGCAGAGGATGCAGGTGTTAAGCAGGCTATGATTCAAAAGAGACATACCTCTATCCTCGTATGTATATGCTACTGCATACTATACGCATGTTTGGCATTGCGACTGTGACTGTTTATAAGTGTTTGGTTAAATATTAACCACACTTTTATTGTTATGGGTTCCACCTGAAACTGAGGTTGGAGCAATTTCCATTTGCTTTTTGAGGGCTTGTTCTCCTTTCTCCTTTAGTGACAATGCAAAAAAAAAAGGAAGAAGAGCAGAAACAAAGGAAAAATAGAAGGACCGCCGTCCATCGGCCAAGCAGCCCTCTGCCGTTTCAATCGTTAGCCATACATCGCCGTGACGCAAAGTAACCTGCTCCTCCCCTTCTCCTTCTCCTTCTTTTCTTCTGCTGCATTTCCCTGTCTCCACTGTTCTGCAAAGTGAACAATGGAGAGTGTCTTCATTGTTCATGGGCCGGACCGGACTCAATAAAATAAAATAAAAAATCCAAAACAATTTCTTAGATATTATGTTTTATTCAATACAATGGCACTATGTAATTATATTAGAAGAAGATCGCATGATGACGTAGTATTTGCAGAATTTGATCGCAATCCCAATTTTGTTTCTGATAATATTTTACATGATGTTGTTGCACGCTCAGGAAGCCATGTAAACTGTAGTCCTTGGCAGATGGATTTCATACATGATGGAATTGCAAATAGTTTAATGAAACAATAAAAAAAATACTTTATATAAAATATTGTTTATTTCATTATGTAATAGCGGTAGTTAAATTTACAATATTTCAATTAAAAACCATCAAATTAATATATGTTTTTTTAGTTATTTTGTAATCTCAATTTGAAAAATATTTTTAACCAAACACATTAAATTATTTTATGTTCAACCTTAATTTCAACCACAGTTTTAACCAAACATATATTTTATCAAACCAACGTCAACTAAAAGTATTTTTTTATAAAAATAATTTTTTTCAAACCACAACCATAAAAACTACCACAATACCAAACACACATATGTTAAATATATGTTTTTTTTAGTTATTTTGTAATCTCAATTTGAAAAATATTTTTAACCAAACACATTAAATTATTTTATGTTCAACCTTAATTTCAACCACAGTTTTAACCAAACATATATTTTATCAAACCAACTTCAACTAAAAGTATTTTTTTATAAAAATAATTTTTTTCAAACCACAACCATAAAAACTACCACAATACCAAACACACATGTGTTAAATCTATGACAAGAAACTAATTAAGCACATGCAGCTACACTTTTTTAGTGTTATCTTAATCACATGCATATATACTTCTTCTTTGTACTTTTTCTCAACTTCCTTTATGTCAAAAAAAAATTATAGAATTAAATTATAAATAAGTCATTTTAGTTTTAAAAAGTTAATTAAACAATTTTTTAATTTCAGGAATTTCCTTGATTAGTGTTAATCAAGCTTAATTTAGTAGTATTTTATTTTTAAAAAGTATTATTTTCTCATCAATATTGTCATATTTGTTACTTTAAAAAATGTTTTCCATCCTATCTATAGCTTTATTAACCTTCTCTATTTCTTAAAAATATTAAAATAAATTAGAAAATAACTTATTTATGAATGAAAATGATTAGGTTATAAATATATTTGAAGACATGGAAATTATATATATATATATATATGAAGACTAACCAATTATTTATTTTAATTACTTCATTAAAATCGAATACATGCTTTGTAAAGCATCCCACTCATTTAATTAATATGTTTTAGTTAATTTATACTTAAATTAAAAAAAAATTGAAGCTAAAAGAAACTAAGTGTCTGGGCTTAGCGTGCCTGGCTCATTATAAGAAAAGGTCATGCACACAGGCTGTGGTTAAAAATTAGGTAGGGCAATACAATTGGTTTTGTGATTCAAAGTGGTTTGTCACCAATAAAGAGAATTGAATATCAAATTGATCTTATACCCAGACCTGTGATTCCTAACCAACCAGCCTATCAAAATAATCCTGAAGAGATAAAAAAACTTCAAAGACAAGTAGAAGAGTTGATGTCAAAGGGATACATACGAGAGAGCATGAATATATATGTTATTCTATTATTACTTGTGCCTAAAAAGAATGAAACTTGGAGGACTTGTGTTGTTTATCGTGTTATCAATAACATAATAGTAAAATATAAACATCATATCCCCAAGCTTGATAATATGTTAGATGAATTGTATGTGTTTTGTGTATTATTGAAAATTTATTTGAAAAATGAATATCATCATATTAATAAGATAAAAGAAGGTAATGAATGGAAAATGTGTTTAAGACTAACTATAGTTTGTATGAATAGTTAGTCATGATTTTTGGATTTACCAATGCACATAGTACTTTTATGAAATTGATATATCATGTGTTGCGTGTATTTATAGGCAAATTCATAGTTGTATATTTTGATGATATTCAGATCTATAACAAGAGTTTAAATGAGCATGGTGAACATTTATGTAATGTACTTGATGTGTTGCGTAAAGAATCATTGTATGTTAATTTTAAAAAGTGTACCTTTTGCATGGAGAAAATTATGTTTCTTGGTTATGTTAAATTCATAGTTGTGTATTTTAATGATATTCTAATCTATAGCAAGAGTTTAAATAAGCATGTTGAACATTTACGCAATGTACTTGATGTGTTGTATAAGAATCATCGTATGCTAATTTGAAGAAGTGTATATTTTGCATAGAGAAAATTATGTTTCTTAGTTACATTTTTAGTGAACATTGTATTGAGATGAATGAAGAGAGTGTTAAAGCTATCTAAGAATGACTTACACCTAAATCGGTCACCAAAGTAAAAAGCTTTCATGGTTTGACTAGTTTCTATAGGCGTTTTGCCAAAGATTTTTGTACTCTAGCCACACATTTAACTAAAATTGTTAAAAAGTCATTTGGTTTTAAATGGAAAATTGAACAAGATAATGCATTTAACTTGTTGAAAGAAAAACTTTGTTCAACACCTTTATTAGCTTTACCTGATTTAATAAAAGCTTTTAAGATTGAATGTGATGCCTTGAGAATAGGTATTGAAGTAGTTTTAATATAGGATAAATGAGCTATTACCTATTTTTAATGAAAAGCTCGATGATGCAGCCTTGGACTACCCTATTTATGATAAGAAGTTTCACCCTTTGATAAGAACTTTGGAGATATGATAACATTACTTATAGCCAAAAGAATTTGTGATTCAATCAGATTATGAATCGTTGAAGCATTTGAAAGGACAAAGTAAATTGAATTGGTGACATACCAAATGGATGGAATTCATTGAAATATTCTCATATGTGATCAAATATAAGCAAGGTAATGAAAATATAGTGATTGATGCGCTATCATAAAGGTATGTTTTTCTATTTACTTTGAATGCTAAGCTGTTAGGATTTGAGTATGTGAATAATAGTGATTTTGCTAATGTATTTCATGCATATAAAAATTCACTTTTGAAAAGTTCTATAGACTTGATGGATACTTGTTTAAAGAAAATAGATTTTATATGCCTAACAGTTCTGTGCGTGGAATGTTTATATGTAAAGCTTATAAGGGTAGTTTAATGGGGAATTTTGATGTCATTAAGACTGTGGATGTATTGCAGAACACTTTTATTGGTCTAAAATGAAAAATGATATACAAAGAATATGTGATAAATACATTACATATAGAAAAGCCAAGTCTAAGGTTTTATTGCATTGCTTGTATACTTCTTTGTCTGTATCTAAGAAACCTTGGGTGAATATTTCTATGAACTTTATTTTAGGTTTACTTAGATTGAAATGAGATAAAAACTTTATCTTTATGATTGTTGATGTCATAGTATATTATAAAAAATAATGTAACTAACATAGCATATTTTTTTTTTTAGGAAAATAGTACAACTTCATGGATTTTTTAAGAGCATAGTTTCAAATCATAATGTTAAGTTTGTTAACTACTTTTGAAAGATTTTGTGGAGAAGATTGAGAACTAAGTTGTTATTTCTAACTACTTGTCATCCACAAACAAATAAACGAACATAAATACTAAATAGAACTATAACTACCCTTTTACATTATATCATTTAAAAGAATCTTAAAAATTTAAAAGATTCTATTATTCATTGACTTATAATCTGAGTATGCATTCTACCATTAATTTTTTACCATTCAAAATTATTTATAACTTTAACCTATTAACTTCATTAGATTTTATTCTCTTATTTGTTGATGAAAAGATGAGTCCTAATGAAAGTAGAAAAGCACAGATAATGATGATAGTGTATGACAACATATAGAAGAATTACCAATATGCATCCAAGGCGAATAAAGAGCATAAACAAGTTGTTCAACTAGATGATTTGATTTGAATGCATAGTTATAACCACAATTTTAAAATGTTCAGCAATTTAAAACTTTAACCATTTCCTCCCAGATAGAAATTTAGCTATATACATCAATCAGTCTGCTGGCATTCTTCTTTTCCAGGAAAAGGTATTGAAGCACAGCAATAGTAATATCCATTCTCATCAAACACAAAGCGTTGTGAAAGATGAGCTTCACGGATAAGATACTCCCCCCAATCCTCTGATCCAAACTGCTTGAAAATGCCCCTTGCGTCAAAGGAATCATTCTTTCTTCGTCTCTTCCTGAAATTTTCAGGAAATCAGGCTTACGAAACAGAAGAACAGAAGCCAAATGAAGCATAGAAAGCAAGTAGGCAAAAAGAAAGGGGTAAATCATTGATAGGTCCCTGAGATTTTAGTAAGGTTTTAGAATTACGTTCCCAGCCTTTTAAAATCTAATCTTCAATCCCTAAAAAGTATAAAGTATCAGCAAAAATAGAATGAGGTGGGACTGATGCCCTACTGCATCATAAAACAGTAACCAAATATTTTTTTTTTTTTTTTTGAGGATTATAACACTTGGGAACTCAAGTCTAATGAACACAGAGAGCACAGGTACTGGTAAACAATAATTTCACCCAAAAGAAAATGCAAAAGGAGCAAAAATAAATGATATCTGTACCCTTTCCTGTGCCTTGCGTTCATCACTGTGGCATGCAACTGCAATTCAAGGAGATAACAAATTTGATATTAGTAATTCCGAAACCAAACCTATATGTAATAAAGAGAACATAAGACTGAAACAACTAGGCAACCCCACTGTCCATTAGGTCCAGTAAGTTGTTCAGGTCCAATTGTAACTATGTCTATTATTGGACATTATTTAACTGAACACCTAGGAACTAAGCAAGCAAAATATTCTATCTCTACTTGGAAAGTTAAAAAGCACCGCAGATAGCCGAATCATAGGTAGAAACATTTTAATAATTCCAAATATAAAATTTTCATAAGAAGCATGAAGCATGAAGCATGAAGCATGATCATATGTGAGCAAAAGGAGGGTAACATACCTTTAACTTTTGCTTAGCATCTTTCTCTAGAACAAGTCCAGCCTCAACAAATGCATTGATGATAACTTCTAATCTAGCTAAGGAAATTCAAAAGACTTCATCAAGTCTCAGAAACATCTTAAAATCTAATGGAACAAAGCAGCATTTTTTTTTCTTCTAAATTTCTTTCCTGTTTTCATTCCCAGGTGCAGTAAACAGTGAAGTGGCACTAGATTATTAATGCTTAGATAATTAGGATACGACATGCACTTAAAAGTCGGTCCTCACTCCCAATTTCTTCAACAGGAGCATAGAGAACACGAGCTTTGGACAAAGACCCTCTCATGGTATCCTGCCAGTGGATAAAGAGCACAAATTTTACTTAATAGGTAATAGCTGGCATAACAAATAAATAGAAGGGTATGGAGACAGCAATCCATCCATCATACTGATGTTAAAATGTGTCGCCTTTGTTAGAAGATAACCCACTAGAACTTCAAAATATCTAACCCTGATTTACCAAAGATAGAGTTCGAGATTCAAAAGGCCACTGTATCCTACTGCAGAAACAAAAACATGAAGAAACAAGTCATGTTCTACTTACCAGCCCTTTAAGCCTGATGGAGATAGGTCGATTATCCAAGGCATCAATCACTTTTGATGAGATACTCTAAACACACACACAAATATTTATTACAACCACCATTAGTGATTACCTATCTTATTTAAAATAAACATACCTTTAAGACACCTGAAGCTGCATTGACTCGCTCCTTGTTCCACAACTTCAACATAAGTACAGTCAAGTGAAACGTTGTAGGTTTAATAAATATGGATTTGTCTATCCCAAAGTCTGTCAAGCACAACACAAATCAGTAAGATTTCATTTAAGTAGATGAGAGTGAAAAAAAAAAGAGTCCTAAGAGAAATAGAAGCAAAACAATTTTGGTAAAATTGGATAACAGTAAAGTTGGCATTTTATCTCATCTTTTTCTGTGATTATGAACAAGCAAAAATGGATTATCAGCAATTTTAGAGGGCCCATAGTGTAAAAAATCAGTATAGAACTATATGCTATTATAGGGGCACCAGAATAATCTCTCAATTAAACTAATGAACTTAAAACCTACCAGAAGCATTAGGCAACCTTGGTGGTTTAGGAGGATAACTAACAAAAGGAATGCTAGTTAAATCAACTTTAACATGTTTTTCATCTTCAACTTTGAGTTCAACAGCTACATCACGTCCTTTAATTAGTTCCTGACCCTTATTTTCGATGTCCAAAGTGTCTTCAATAGAATCACTTTCCAAGTTTTCATCTGCAGAAACATCATTAGTTCCCAGTATGGAATTCTGAAAATTGACTAGCTTATCAGTCAATTCCGGGTATATTGCCAATGGAAGAGATATAAAGTGAGAGTAGTCGAGACTCGATTCAATCGCCTGTGATTTTAACCACAAATAAAGAATATGTTAGCAATCTGGCAAGCATGTATGTAGAAAAAGAATAACTGATGCATTCCAAAACAAAACCAAATAAGTTGTATGTCATTTGCACAAGAAAAAAAGATGTATGTCACATGCATCCAATGACGGATGCCAAAACCTGACATTGAATAGCAAAGCACACCTTTTTACTCCCCACATACTTTTCTCTCCTCGATAGTCACCTAGGCATTTATTAGACTACGACTACATTACATGCATAGAACAAGTCATGTATTACTAGAATACTTAAGAGAAAAATTAAACATCAAACTAGTTCTCAAATGTGTTAAATGTTACTGGAATGACATAAAGGAACACGTGAATTTTGTAAACCACAATGACTGGTAACTGACCTCATTCATAATAGCTTGTATCTTTTTAGAAGCTCTTGTCACACAATCAGTTGAAATGCCTTCAATGACTGCAAAGGATAACATGTCAAGTAGTAAACAATCACTGCCAATGTTGTGATCAGCAAGTTTGAATCTATTGATCAAAATTGTCAAATTCAAGCATCATGCTACCATCTTGGAAGACATGATAACAACCCAGAAGTTTCAAAATGACTAAAGCAAGACATTTAATTCCAACCAGGACAGCTTACCAATAGATTCTCCCTTCTTTGATGACGGAAAAACAATTTTAACTCCCATCTCTTCTTCAATCTTTTTTTGAGTGGATCCTCTGAGGCAGGGAACTTATAAGTCAAAGTGAATATGGATGTAACTTAAGTTCAAAATAATAAAATAAAATAAAATAAAAAAATATGCTGAAATCCATACTCTTTTCCTTTGATGAATCGAATAAGAGAGGCACCCACCTTCGAAGAAAAACAAAGGAAGTGAGATAAAAACTAAAATTAAAAACAAATGCAAGGATAAAAAAAAAATTAAGAGCACTAGAGAAGAAAATTAAATAGCAATAATTACAAGATGATAAATGTTCTAGCAGGTAGAGGTAGAGTGGACTATTAATGACATGATTCATAATGGGGTTCACAGGGTCTAAGTGTCAAATACTTAGAATATTTAGGTTTCATTTTAAAGGTTGCCTCAGTTGGAAATGATAGACAATAATATTACCTTCAACCAGGTGACAAAGTTCACATATAATGTAAAATCCTGGAATGCTAAAATCTAGCAATGTATTTCAAGGAATTTGAGAAATAGAAGAGAACTAGACATCATAGAATGCATTACTATCAGGGTGATTAACACAATAAGAATAACACATAAGATCAAAGTTGAGAGGAGCCAATAAAAACTACTGTGAAAACTACACAAGAGTTAGTGGAGGCATCTATACTTAATCCCTAACATGGCAACATTGCACCATCAGATATTCTATGCACGATAGAATACTTTTTGGTAATAGAACATTCCGTGAAACAGTTCCTTAAGAAAGAAAAACATGTACTAATAAAAAGAAAAAAATAAAAAGTGTGAATGATGGCAACCATTCATGTTATTCAGGTCAAATTCCTTGCACGAAAATTCCCCATAAGGACCATTTGAAATAACTTATATCATGCCTCTGTTATTTTCAACAGTATTCAAAGAGAAAGATCAATAATCCTTTTAAATCTCTTCCTTTGGGTTTAAAATTTAATAATACACTGTTTAGACAATAAGAAAAGTTAAAACTTTGGGGAAAGCTGGGCAAAAGAAACCATAATCAAGCATCAAGCATAAACCTACAGCAGGTATCAGAAATGTATATTTGAAATGATACTGAGATGCAATGTGAATAAAGCCTAAAAACCAAACACCCAAACAAATGAGAAGTTCTACTTCAAAACGAGAGAACATATCATGTGCCCAAGCCAAAACCCACTGCAAGAATGGGCCTTCATAACACTGTCCTTAAAAATGGCTAAATTAATTAAAGTTTGACGAGTAAAAAGTTACCTCGAGCAAAAGTGAATGCTTTTCAGCAGAAAGCACAGGCTTAACAGTATCATCCAGCACACCAGCACTGATGGTTGAATCACAAGTATCAGTCACCACTTGAGCAACCTTTATCGTTTCTTGAGCATGATCTCCATCTTCTAACTCATTAACAGAATCTTCAGCCGTGGATTCTACAGATTTACATTGAATAACCCATAAGCAACACCAGAATACAGATGGTTTACGACAACACAAACTCCAATTAGTAATGCCAAGCATATACTCTTAACATAATGTTTCGAAACACATGGCCAACTATCAGTTGAATAGCTACAGGGTCCAAATAGGAGTGCTATTAGTCTTATGGTTAAACATAACAAAATGATATTACAATAACGACAAGTAGAATGGCATGCACCATTGAAATTGCTCTTAAACTTGAAAACGATCCATAATCAACAAAAATGTTGTCTTGTGATGAAGAAGAATCCCTTCAAGAAATCATCAAAAGGGCACTTTGTACGCTAAAAAGATTCAAGAAAGAAAAACAAACCTTGAATGTTAGAGACAGAGACCGGTCTCCATTGGCATTGGCGAATACCACCTGCTGATTTAAGCTTCTTGTTCCTATCCATCCTAGCATCCTCCTTCGCAACGCCACTAATCCTCTTGTTAATATTAAATAACAACTCACAACTTACTACCACTATAAATAATAAACATCAATAAACCTTATAAATTAATTAATACAACGACAAAAATAATTTATTAAAACCAACCTCAAAGTAAGTAAGTGGATTCGATTTCAGAAATGGATTCGCGTATTTGAGAGCGCAATCAACTCTGTTCCCCCGCCCAGAGGTAACATTTTAAAATTAAAAGAAAAGGCTAATATTTCTTAGGAAACAAACAGCGTGAGTGCGTATTTTACCCGAAGAAGAGAGACCTGCTGCTGCTGTAAGCAATCATTCCTCACTCCTTACTCACTCTTCTGTTTCTTTACCTCCTCCCACGACTGAAACCCCAATGAGTGAAGTTTTTCCGTTTTTTCATAGATTTCACTTTCACCCTTACAGTTTTTAGATTTACAATATTACTCTTATATTTCCTAGAAAGTTCCAATATTATCCACTAACCATTATAAATTTATATATTATTATGGTGGTGATTATTTTTTAAAATAATATTTTTTATTTTTTAAAATTTATTTTTAATATTAATATATTAAAATAATCTAAACATAAAAAAAAATTTAATTTTTTATATATATATATAAAATACCGTTTGAATCACTTTTCTAAACACCACCTATATAACCTACTTGTTGAGTTTTTCTTTTTTTTTTTCCGTGAGATGTTTATAACATGAAAATGGAGAGTACAGAGAAAAATAAGAAAAAAATAAGTAAAAATGAAATGAAAAAGGTGAAAAAAGAGATTAGATTTGGGTTAGTTATTTACAAGCAAAGATCAAAATTGACACCTCTTAACATAAGCTTAAAGTCCTTGAAAAAAAA
>Ga0325405_1004289_pt1 | contig 14604 bp, 7 predicted proteins | sample PopdelMetagenome_21_FD_205663 | JGI IMG/M metagenome (GOLD analysis project Ga0325405, IMG submission 205663) | Populus deltoides microbial communities from Bellville, Georgia, United States - Xylem-Control-R2 | ecosystem: Host-associated > Plants > Phyllosphere > Stem > Wood/Secondary xylem... | reverse complement strand
TTAAAGCACATGGAATCTCCTTGGATTTCTACCTTAATAAATTTAGTTTGAATCAAACTTAGAAAAACTGATGAGATTAGAAAACACCAACACCATAGCTATTATAAGGCAAACCAAACACCAAGCAACTTACCTTAGGTAGGGCGTACTAGAGGTGCTAATACCTTCCCTTTACGCAACCAGTCCCTTGTCTTAGAATCTCTGAAAGACTAGTTAGGTTTCCTAGTGATCATAATACTAGGTGGCGACTCCCTTATTCACAAAGAAAGACCCCGAAACCAATCGAGGATCACCGCTCCGCCGCGCTCCGCCGCGAGGGTGCGACAAGAAGGATGCACCATCACTCCATCAACCGCATCATGTGCTTGGTGCCATGTCATGTGCTCAGCAGTCCTTGGTGACATGAATAACCTCTGCAGTCTAGGTGTGATCAGGAAGTATCTAAGTTTTTTATATGCTACTAGAGTCTTTCCCCTGCCAGTTCTAGGTTTGTAACGGGAATGCCCACATGTCATGCATTCGGTCATCTCAGCATTTTCAAGGTAGTGTAACATGCAGAAGTTAGGGCACATGTCAATTTTCTAGTATCCTAAACCGAGGGGTTTCATCATGGACTTCGCAGCATAGAAGTTCTCTTTCAGCCTATTCCCTTCAGGTAAAATGCTTATTGCCCATTCAATAATCTTGTCATACCCGGCGTCACTCAACTCGTGATCTGACTTGATGGTGAACACCTGTGCTACGCCGATAATTTACTGTGGTTTGTGCAACCATCCCATAATGGTTCGTCAGAATCTCTCAACAGATGAAAAAACCTTGCTGCATGTGCATTAGGTTCTTCTTCTATGATTGGACATTGACTGCCATTACCTTGATTCATTCTCATTGCATCCATAACCATATTTCTATAAGGATTAGTGTTGTCATTTGTTGCTCCATGCACGTTGCTAGCACTAGAAGTAGACCCAACCACCATTTCTTCCATTCTCCTCTTACTACCAAATACTTCTCCATGTGCATACCAACACTGGTAATTCTCCAAAAACCCTTTATGTAGAAGATGCATCATTACAACATCTGGATGCAGATACTTTTTATTTTCACACTTCCTGTATGGACACCTAATACCACCTCCAGTAAAATTTCTAGGAATAGATGTTGCGAAATTAATAAAACCCTGAACCCCGTTACAATAATCCATCCTCCGCAAACCTTGGGGTGAATCTCGATACATCCATGAACGATCATCCATGACTTATATTGAACCTCTATAAAATTATGATGACATCATGTATTAATTAACTAAGTTAGGTAAATAAACTTGCAAAAATATTACTTTACCTCGATATTATCCAACTAACCAATCACAACTTCTCATAAATATTAAATATTTATTATCATTTATCAACGTCCATACGAATTAAAATATATAAATTTAAAAAAATTACCACTCCACAATACCATTGATAAAACTTTAAACGGACCCATTAAGCAAGCTATTAATTTCAAAACAGCATATGCATGTACTTCGGTAGTTCCATAAAGTTTTAACAATTTACAAACAAATACAATCTTACAAAATCTAAAACAAGCCATAACAGGTATAGAATTATACAATTATATACTACAAATTTGTTTGAGAAATAACAATAAAACATGTACATCTACTAACAAATACATATACTAAAAAACAATAAAATTGACATTTAATTAAATGTTAAAATTTAAAAAGATAGAATTACTTACAAAAATTGATAAAATCCGTTAGTAAATCAGAACACGGATGATGTGACCACAAAACTTCAAGAAATATAACTTGTTGTGCTGATATGAGGGAGTTTTTTTTTTTTAGGGGGGAAGGGGGGCTGGTTGTTTGCAGATGGAGAGAGTTGGGATTAGGAAGAAGAAGGAGAAATAGGGGAGGAGAGGGTCGGCAGAGCTGTCATATATTAACTTTTTCCGACGGTTTAACCGACGGAATTTTCGTCGGTGATTACGTCGGTGATTCTGATGGAAAAATCGACACGTCACCGTACGGATCCGCCATTTCAAATCCCTCGGTGAGTCCATCGGCAATTCAAACGGTGAACCGGTCACGTCACTGGACGGGCTGTCGTTTTGAATCTGTCGGTGATTCCGTCAGAAAATATAACCCGCCAAAACCTCCACATCAGCGACCCGCCTTTTTTAATAATTCAAAAACTTTTCCGTCCGTAATTCAGTCGGTAACTACCGACAGAAAATTTCCGTCGGTAGTTACCGACTGAATTACAGACGAAAAATTGGTCATTGGTAGTTACCGACTGAATTACAGATGAAAAAGTGTCCATTGGTAATTTCGACCTCAAATTACCGACAGGCATATTCTGTCAGTAAATCCGTTGCTATTTAGCGAATTTCTGGTAGTGAGCATTATACATGAAGAAAACAAAAGGCTCAATTCTTGAAAAATTAATCGTTAAAAGATGAAATTGAAAAAAACAATCAATTATACAAAAGGATATAAGATTTTAAAAAATGAAAATTAAAATAATGATGGTTAAAATCAAAATAAAAATAAATTAGAGGGAAACCAAAAAATTTTCAGTGAAGGATTAAATTGAAAAAAAAAAAAACTTTAACAAAAATCAAAAAAATAAGGATCCAAATGGAAAAAAAATAATGAACCATAAACTTGGATTGAATTTCATAAACCACGACATCAATTAAATTTCATGATTCAGAATTGCGATATCAAAAAGTTTGCTGTGTTAATTGGCCTTTTGTTTTTATTTTGTATGCTAATTGCCTAATTTGTCCCAAACTTTCCTCTGAAACAATCAACAATTTCCTAGCAAGTTTCTCGTTGTACAAATGTGTTCCCTCTGTTGACCATTGCCAACAAAACCTTTTCTTGTTTGCCTTCTTTTCTTATTGGTTTCTTAATTATTTTTTGTTCTTCTTTCAGATTTTTGATAAATTAGAAAAGAAAAAAAAAGTCCTACAAATTTCATTGATTAACGAGGTATAAACTTGTTGGCTACCTTTTTATTTTCCTTCCGGTAAATCTAGAATTATAGCTCATCATCTATTAAATGCTTCTTATTTTTTTCTTCCTTATTCATGAATGTTACCTTGCATAGCTAGCTTAATCTACCGGTTCCTTCTGTTCTGCTTCTGTGCCTCTCACGCTTTGGCAGCAGACACACTATACCAAGGTGGTCATTCCCTCAATTCTTCCAATACTCTAGTTTCCAAAAATGGGTTGTTCACTTTAGGATACACAAGGCTTGGCTCCTCTGGTTGATATCCAAAATATTTTTTAGAAATAACAAGTCATTATCTTTTAATAATATAAGGACAAAGAAACCTATGAAAGGTAAATGTCCAAAATATTGTTGAGAGTAACACAACTTGTTTATTTTTAAAATAAAGGTAGATTTATACCCAAAATGTTATTTAGAACAATTTAATAGCACATCGTTGAAAAAAAGCCTAAATTATAATTAGAGACATTTCAATTTTTGTTCCACAGTTTACGAGTCGTGAAAGTATAAAATACTAAGACAAAAATGAGCTTTTAAAGCACCTTGAAGTTCCTTAGATTTCTAACTTTGTTTTTTTGTTTCTCTTCCTTGCGGTTTTTGAGTCGTGAACACTTGAAATACTAAGGGAAAAATAAGCTTTTAAGCACATTGAATCTCCTTAGATAGGTGTCTCTTAATTCATAGGTTGTAAATTTAGTTCAATTCAAACACAGATTTCAAGAGATCTGCATTGGTTCTCCTTGGCACTCTATAGACATATCTAAAGGTATGATCTATATTGGCCAAGGGTTCTGTCTTTTAGACTTTGAACCCAAGTTTGTTCATCATAGCAAACTTATCCTAGAAAAATTGATGGGATTAGAAAAATCAACACCATAGCAATTATAAACCAAACACCAAGCAGCTTACTTTAGGTAGGGCATATTAGGGGTGTTAAAACCTTCCCTTTACACAACAAGTCCCTTGCCTTAGAATCTTTGAAGACCAGTTAGGGTTCCTAGTAACTATAATACTAGGTGGCGACTCCCTTTTACACAAAACAAAGACCCCAACATGATTCCCTGCTCTCGGGAAAGGTCGTCGTGACGCCGAGCACTCACGAGGGTGCGACAATGGCATTCCAAGTTCCAATGGAACTTGGGAGAATAGAGAAAATTCATGCCTTTGCTGCCCCTTTTAAAGAGAAAGGGAAAGCTTTCAACTTAACCTATTTTTTGTCAACTCTGTTCGGTTTCATGCCAACATAAGCCATATGGAACTCCTTGAGATGAGTATGAGGGTCTTCTCCAGCAAGTGCATTGAATATTGGCAGTAAGTGTATAAAACTAGAATTGAGATCGAAGTTGGCATTGTTGTCGAAGTTTATGCACAATGGTTGATTCTCCATGTTTAGAGTAGTGAGCTTTTTGAGTGTCTACTGTCATGCAACAACCATGGTATTGACACGAGCTTCCTTTCATAACCTGCGTAGAGTGTTTTCAATTCTAGATCTACCTGCACTTGTCTTTGGTTAGTAGAATGGGTTATAGACATAAATCGTTAAGAAAACTCAAAAGTAACCAACCATACAAGAGATTTAAAGTGGTGCAAATTAAACGAAAATCCTATGCTAGAAAACACAAACTGCCTAAAAACCCTAGAAAAAAGAGGAATTTGACCTCGATAGGGTGGGGCTAGTGGCTGAAGGGGATTAGTCCTATTCAGAATGTTGTTTCCCTTCAAGAAACAAAAGGCCAATACCTAAGAATGTGTGTGAATGATACTTGGTAACTGTGGTTACAATGCATATGATGTTAATAAGAAAAATGAAAGGGGATCGGTATGAATGGAAGATTCAGTTGACATTGATTAGCTATCCGATTTTGGATAGCTAATGGTATTAATGGGGTTCCATTGTTACTGGCATTTCAGATGACATTGATTAGTTATCTGGGTTTGGATAACTAATGGTACCAATGGGGTTCTATTGGTACCGACATTTCAGATGACATTGATTAGCTATCCGGGTTTGGAGAACTATTGGTATCAATGGGGTTCCATTGGTATCAACATTTTAGATGACATTGATTAGCTATCTAGGTTTGGATAGCTAATAGTATCGATGGGGTTTCATCAGTATTGGCATTTCTTAAATTGATTAGTTGATCCTGAGCAATTGGGTAACTAATGATATTAGTAAAGATTACTTATTTTTGGGGTTCAGTAAAAAAGATAAGTTAATTAACTATTCTGGGTCGAGAATAGTTAATGATATCAATGGGTCACATTGGTATCGACAACCATTTTTGGTGTGATTAGCTACTCTAGGTAAGGAGGCTAATGATGTCAAGGGTTCTTGACATTGGCAAATTTGATTTTTTTCATCTTCATCACTCAATATTTCATTTAATTTTTATATCAAATTTGATCCTCGTTTTTTTATTGCTATTTGTTTTAGATCATTTTCTTAATTGTTTTTTTTTAATTTCATCCTCCAACATATGGACTTTTTATTGATGGACAAGCAATGACATCTACTAGCATTTGTAATTGAATTGAGTTATGTGAGTGATCATTTGGATTGACACTTCCTCCTTCTAAATTGAAAGGGGGTAGCATACATTTTAAATTGAATGAGGAGTATCTATGTCTTGTATGTATGAAAGGAGAAAACAAGTTAAGGGATGTTTGCTACTTTTACAAGTATGGATTGACAAATTTAAAATAACTAATTACATTTTAAATGTTTGTTGTTAACATAAATTAAACAACCCATTTTTATTTAATAACAACTATGGTCCTGTGAGCATCTTCATGTGAGCCAGCACCAAATACCCAGATTATCGCCCATGACTGTCTAGACTATGGGGATTACACTTAAGCTTCCACTAAAATGCAGGTATTGCAAAGTAATTTTGTAATTATATGTATTTATATTGTCTAATTATAACTTTCAAAAATATAATTAAATTGATATATTTGTAATGCTAGGTGGGATGCTAATAGAGTATTTGAAAATAATCCAACACATGCACTACCATTTTATCGGAATGAGCTAGATTGACAACATGCTACTAAGTATTTTTTTTGAACCATTTATTAAATAAAAAGTATTTTTTTTTGAACCATTTATTAAATAAAAAACTTAACTCCAACGAATTATTGTTGTTTAATATTTAAGAAACTTATATTCTACAGGTCATGTAGACTCCTTATTCAGATGAAAGATTAGTAGTTGCTCCGCCTATTTGCACTGATTGGATGGATATATGGACATTAGTGGTCTCGCTAATATTTTTTTGAGATGGTTGAGCTATATTTTTCAGATCGGTTAATGTGACAATTCAGCTACAAACAACACATTCTAGTTGACATCGATACGAGTGATGCTTTGCACGCCATAAATCATCAGGATAAAAATGCTGATTATAATTGGTTATGCCGTCATGGAGCTTATGTATCACATTGTGATGCACAATAGAATGAGATATATATAGAGATGCATCCTGTGATTACAGATAAGGAGTATTTGATTTGGTACATAAGTATCATATGTTGGGTCATTACTCTGAATCTCGAGTAGGTTTCGCCACCTGGATACATGTATACGAGCAACATGCCTAGTGGATTTAAAATATCATAGGACGAAGCCACTCAAACAAGGGTAGAAGATGGATCCAGTTGTGCTATTAATGAGCCCGAATCATTTGGTCAACTGGTTCTTCCTTCTTAAGAGTACTAGAATTAACTAATGTGGTGGTTGTGGACTATAACATCAACTAAAATTTCATCGTGGTTGTGAACTATGACATTTAATTGATGTTGCAGTTAACAACCGTGATATTTAAATAAATGTCATGTTTCTGAATCATAATATTAATTAAATGTCATTATTCAAAACCATGACATCCAAAAATATATTATTTCATCCAAACTTTTTGCTCTATGTTAATTAACCTTTTCTTTTCATTTTGTAGGATGATTGCATAATTTATTCCAAACTTTCCTCTGAAACAGTCAACAATTTCCTAGCAAGTTTCTCATTGGACAAATTTGTTCCCTCTGTTGACCATTGCCAACAAAACCTTTTCTTGTTTGCCTTCTTTTCTTATTGGTTTCTTAATTATTTTTTATTCTTTTTTCAGTTTTTTGATAAATTAGAAAAGAAAAAAAAAGTCCAATAGATTAACGAGGTATCGGAATCGGCAGGTCAAACTTGTTGGCTACCTTTTTATTTTCTTTCCGGTAAATCTAGAATTATAGCTCATCATTTATTAAATGCTTCTTATTTTTTTCTTCCGTGTTCATAAATGTCACCTTGCATGGCTAGCTGGATCTACCGGTTCCTTCTGTTTTGCTTCTGTGCCTCTCACGCTTTGGCAGCATACACACTGTACGAAGGTGGTGATTCCTTCATTTCTTCCTATTTTAATGGTAAGAGGTCAAAAAAGAAAATAGATGGGGAGAGTTGGGATTAGGCAGAAGAAGGAGAAATAGGGGAGGAGAGGGTCGGCAGAGTGGACATATATTAACTTTTCCCGACGGTTTCACCGACGGAACAATCGACATGTCACCGTACGGATCTGCCATTTCAAATCCCTCGGTGATTCCGTCGGCAATTTAAATGGCAAACCGGTCACGTCGCTGTACGGGCTGTCTTTTTGAATCCGTCGGTGATTCCGTCGGAAAAAATAACCTGCCAAAACCTCCACGTTAGCGACCCGCCTTTTTTTTACGACGGACACTATTCCGTCCGTAATTTAGTCGATAACTACCAATGAAAATTTGCCGTCGGTAGTTACCGACTAAATTACGGACGGAATAGTGTCCGTCGGTACTTTCGACCTCAAATTACCGATAGACATATTCCGTCGGTAAATCCGTTGCTATTTAACGAATTTCTGGTAGCTACTTTCTCTTTTCTCTATCAAACCAAGAACAAAAAAATAAAATAAAATAAAATTTGGGATCAAAATTGAATTTCATGAATTTTTAGGGACTTAAAGTTTATGATTTGAAAAACTAGAGAACCAAAATATATGTTTAGCTCCAAGTTTAAAAAAACCACCTCTTTTTACCTAATTTTTGAGTGTAGTCTCCTATTTTTGTATCTTATCCTTTCTCAATAAATATGTTATAATTGACCACCGATTTGGATCTTTAAGGGTATAATCATGAAAGAAAAAGACTAAAAGAATAAAAAATAAAAATCACTGTGGTAATTTACAATAATTTGTCTCTCTTGAACAGTTGCGTGGAAAAGGATATTTTTGCCACGTTTTTTAGAGTAGTTTTTATTTACGAAAACCTAAAACTTATTGCGTTGTTCTTAATAAGACTTTCTTTGATCACATTCAGAACACTGGACTCTGTTATTTGTAAAAGATGGTTCGAGGATATATATATATATATAGTTTCTCATTGTACAAACGCGTTCCCTCTGTTGACCATTTACAACAAAACCATTTCTTGTTTGCCTTCTTTTCTTTATTATTTTTTATTTTTCTTATGAAATTAGGAAAGAGAAAAGTCCAAGTCAATTTCAATGATTAACGAACGGCCGGCAGGTCAAAATTGTTGGCTACATTTTTTATTTCATTTGAGGTAGATCATGATACATAGCTCATCGTCTACAAAATGCTTCTTACTTTTTTCTTCCTTGTTCATGAATGTTATCTTCCATGGCTAGAAGGATCTACCGGTTCCTTTTGTTTTGCTTCTGTGCCTCTCACGTTTTGGCAGCAGACACACTGTACCAAGGTGGTGATTCCCTCAATTCTTCCAGTACTCTAGTTTCCAAAAATGGGCTCTTCACTTTAGGATTCACAAGACTCGGCTCTGCCGAGTCGAATGCTAGCTACTTGGGAATATGGTACAACAATGACACAAGCCACCCTTTTTGGCTAGCCAACAGAGGCAAACCCATAGCAGACAATTCAGGGGTTCTTGCAATAGATGGATCGGGAAATATGAAACTCATCTACTCTGGAGGTGATCCTGTTGAGTTCTATTCAAGTCAATCTTCTGCAACCAATATAACAGCTATTTTAGAAGATTCAGGCAATTTTGTTCTCAAAGATGAAAATTCTGGCAGCCAACAGGTCTTATGGCAAAGCTTTGACTTTCCTACTGACACATTCTTGCCTGGAATGAAGTTAGGGATCAACCATAGAACTGGCCAAACCTGGTCCCTCATGTCGTGGTTGAGCGACTTAGTACCCACTCCCGCTGGTGCTTTCACTTTTGAATGGGATACTAATGTAAAGGAGTTGGTCATTAAGCGGCGAGATGTAATTTATTGGACTACTGGACCATTGAGGAGCAATACTAGTTTCGAAATTCCTTTTCTGGATGCAGCGGTTCTTGATTTCAGTTTTATTAATGATTCTAACGCAGACGAGGATTACTTTATGTTCACAGTTTCTGCAAATCAATTTACTCCTCAGGGTCAAAGGAATTTTTCAATGTGGCAGTTGAGATCTGATGGGAGCATAGTAGATAACACAACTAGTCGAACATATGGGGGCTCAGGATGTAAAGGAAATAACAAAGATGGTGGTTGCGAGAGGTGGCCAGGACCGGCATGCAGGAGCAATATGAACAGTTTTGAACTGAGACGAGGATACTTTGTTAACACAGTTCCTATTAAGGTCGACGATAATTCTAGTCTGAGCATTAGTGATTGCATGGACATCTGCTGGAAAGATTGTCAATGTGTTGGTGTCAGTACCAAAGGCAATAATGCCAACAATACTGGATGCACGTTTTATTATGGAAGCTTTACACCAGACCCGAGTGGAAGATCAGTTCAATACCACATCATTGTTCAAGAGGAACTTTTTCAACGCCACGACACTGCAGGTTAGTTCTCCTTTCGTTTGATGGTTGCCATTTTTAAACCCAACAAAGCAATTCATCTTAAGTAAATTGCCACTGGATGTAGGGAAAGGGAATTGGGTATTGATTGTTTTAGCTTTTGTGGGATTTGTTTCAATGATGGGGTTCGCAGGACTCTTGTGGTATCTGAGAAGGAGAAGACTTAGAGGTAACATTTTTTAAATAACAAACAAATTTACAGATTTTTTTTTTCTTTTTTTGCTTTTATAAGCATTGAGACTTGTTGAATTCCGGAATCAGCTTACTTTATCATATCAATCTGAGCAGAGAAGTACCTATTTGAGTTGCTGACATTGGATTCAACGAACGATACGCTTGAACTCGAAAATGACGTAAACAAGGGCCATAATTTAAAGGTATATAGTGCAGCAACAATTATGGCTGCTACAAATTCCTTTTCTGCAGACAATAAACTTGGACAAGGTGGCTTTGGACCAGTTTACAAGGTAGTTTGTTAAAAATTACTTCAAGAAAAGGATTGAAGAACTTATTAACTTATATCTCAGACCAAGTATTGACTTGAGAGCTGTTTTACTTCAGGGGAAATTGCCGGATGGGCGAGAGATAGCGGTAAAAAGACTGTCTAGAAGTTCAGGACAAGGGCTGGTGGAATTCAAAAACGAGCTTATACTCATAGCTAAATTGCAACACATGAATCTTGTCAGGCTCCTAGGGTGCTGCATTCAAGGGGAAGAGAAAATGTTAGTGTACGAATACATGCCTAATAAAAGCTTGGATACATTTATATTTGGTAAGTAAATTATGCCATCATACTATAAAGTGAATGGATCTCTGTTCTTGAAAGGTTTTGGACTTGGATGAATAACATTGCTGGAATATTCACTGTTATGCTTTAAATGCAGATCAATCAAAAAGGGAGCTCATAGACTGGAAGAAGCGATTTGAAATCATTGAAGGTATAGCTCAAGGGCTACTTTACCTTCATAAGTATTCAAGATTGAGGATAATTCATAGAGATTTGAAGGCTAGCAACATACTTCTTGATGAAAATCTGAACCCCAAAATTTCTGATTTTGGCATGGCAAGAATTTTCAAGATCAATGATTTAGAAGGAAATACAAACCAAATTGTTGGGACGCGGTAAGTATAGATTTACTGTTCTATGTGTCATTACTCTGGTAAGTGCTTAAAAATAACATAATATTCACTTTGTCCTTACAGTGGATATATGTCCCCTGAGTATGTTATGGAGGGCATTTTCTCTGTGAAATCTGATGTCTTCAGTTTTGGAGTTCTACTACTGGAAATTGTGAGTGGTAGAAGGATCCAAGGCCTTCTTGAAATAGACGGCCACCCTCTCAATCTTGTGGGATATGTAAGTTCATTTCATGCAACCTCATAAATTATACATTGCTAGCTGCATAAGCTTAATTTTAACATTAAATGTAAACTTGATTCAGGCATGGGAGCTATGGAAAGCAGGTAGACCATTTGAGCTGGTGGATCCAATACTAAGAGAATCTTGCTCTAAAGACCAGGTCTTGAGATGCATTCATGTGGGCTTGCTATGTGTAGAAGACAATGCAGTGGATAGGCCGATTATGTCAGATGTTATATCGATGCTAACAAGCGAAGCACAATTACCACTTCCCAAACAGCCTGCATTTTCCAGTGCAAGAAGTGTCATGGAAGGAAAGAGCTTCAGCAAGCCTGCAGAGACTGGCTCCATAAATTATGTTTCTATGTCAACAATGGATGTGAGATAGAGGTTAGAGCGTTAGATGGTTTATTTCTCCTCAGATTTTGCATGTCTTCTGTCGTTTTGGAGCGGACACATTCTCCATCAGTATTTTGTATAATAAATTCTAATGTAATAGATACAACACTAATAACACAGTAGATGATTGAATTTAAACCTCGAATTATGTTTGATCACATTGCTTCAATAATATTTAATTTTTTTATTTATAAATTATATATATAATATCATATAGGTAAAACCTTATGGAAATATTTATAATCAAAACTTACTAAAATAATTTTTTTATTAAACTCTAAAATCAATCAAAACTTACTTGTTTTGATACGAGCAAGACAGATGAACACGTTAGACAATATCTTATAAAAATTATAGATTAACACGTTTTTTTTTCCCCTCTCTCTCTCGCCCCTTCACTTAATTTGTGCTTTTTTTTTTCTCTGGAAATCAATATTATATACAACTTCATGAAAGTGCACATTAATGAAACATCCAATACAATTCAGTATTGATACTAGTTATTCGACCCGGACCCGAACTCTTTGTTGTAGGTTAAATATTTTTTTCTAGAAACAGAATTAGATACGATGGCTTTTCCAACATATTGTTTATATAAAAAAGTATAAATTTTAATCAAAAATTTTATGCAAACATTTAATTAAATAAATTTAAAATTATTTGTATAAATAAATAAAAAACAGTTATCACAATAACTTGGAAAAAAGCCATTGGAAGCATGAAATTAGATTAAAAAAAATCAGCTCAAGTCAACCCGGGGTAACGTGATAAACATGTAATTTGAGTAATAAGAGGCAAGTCAACCTGAGTTAACCCTGCAAACCTCATGGTCCAGGTCATAAGATCGAGATAACCTGATAAAAAAATTGAAAAAAACTACAAAACCAATCTTTTAAAAAATAAAAATCACCATCGAACAATGAAATCATCATAAAAGATATCGACCCACCTTAATTTTTCAAACTTGTGATTCAAGTTGTAAGACCAAAAGCATCATACTCAATCCTCGAAAAATCATCGTTAAAGGATGAAATTGAAAAAAAACAATCAATTACACAAAAAGATATAAGCTTAAAAAAATGACAATTAAAATAATGATGGTTAAAATCAAAATAAGAAATAAATTAGAGGGAAACCAAAATTTTTCATTGGAGGGTTAAATTGAAAAGAAAAAAACTTTAAAAAAAAATCAAAAGAATGAGGACCAAATTGAAAAAAAAACAATGGACCATAAACTTATATTGAAGTATGAAATTGAAAACTGATAAAACTTTTATAAAAAATCCATAGAAGATGTTTAGAAATCAAAAGAATAAGGACTTGAATGGAAAAAATAAAACATGACAAATTAAAATTGAATGACTAAATATAAAACAAATAAAACTTGTATAATAGGGTCAATGAATAAATATTATAAATCAAAGGAATAAGGACTAAAATTGAAATAATAAAAACTAAGATAACTAAGTTGTGCTTTTTTGTGGGAGGAAGAGAAAAGAAGAAAGAAACGCTTGCCAACGACAATTCATCGCATCTCCTCCAACACACGCCGCACTAGGAGGAAAAGGACATGGTGACATTTCCATCAACATGGCGGAAGCACCCTAAATACCCTCGCCTAATAGTTTAAAAAAATCTGATATAAATTACTGCGTGTCTATAGTATTTGCTACAAGGTTTCTTTAATGCCATTTAGAGTTTTTGTTAACTAGTTTTCTGGACCATACTATGTTGATGGTTAGATAAAAAAAAATTGAACTTAAAATTTTTTTTGGCCCCAATTGACTTGATTTAAAATTAACCACGTGAGATTAAAATTAACCCCGAGAGATTTGTCCTAACATGATCCAATTGACTTGATGGGTCCAAAGATAAATCGGATGATCGGTAAAAAGTATGGTTTGACTTTAAAAAGAAATCAAGATTATATTATTTTTTTAATATTGAAATGACAACATATTAGATCATCTCGGGCTTCGTATGTTAACCCATGACACAGGTAATGAACTCCATTGAGTTTAACAAATTTGTATTTTGAAACTATTTTTTACTAAATAATATGATAACAAAGACAGACGCTCGCAAAATTAAGCATCAACCAAATATCACGATGTTTGTTTGAGTCTACAATAATCTTATAGAAAGCAAATCGAAACAAATTATGAAGACCAATTCAAAATCAATCCATATTGAAGAATGAAATTGATAAAAAAAAAAGACATAAAGGATTTATGAATTTTAAAAAAAAAAACTATTTAGCATTGTTATTAAATCAGATCATTTCCGACTCATTTCCAAACTCAGGTTTAAAATTAACTCACATGGGTGATCTAGTTGACTTAATGGGTCTAAAAGCAACATAAACATCAATAAAAACATAGTTTTGACTTTAAAAATATTTCAAGATGACATTTATTTTTTGAATATTGAGATAACGACATATTAGATTAACCCGGGCTTTTGCAACTTAGCTTTAAAAACCCACGATATGGATCATGGACTCCATTAAGTTTTAAAAAATTATTTTTTATTTAGTGATATGATAACAAAAACAGACATTTGTAAAAATTGAATATCAATCAAATACATAGATATTTATTTGAGACTGTAATAACTTCATAGAAAGAAAATTAGAACAATTTATTATGATCAATTCAAAATAAGTAAAATATTGAAGCATGAAATTGAAAAAAAAAATTGAAATGTATAATTTTTATAAAAAAACTGAAAAGAAATTGAAAAGGGAGAAATTGAAAAATTAAAAACAAAAATAAGGTGCTTCACTGTTCATATAAATGTGAAGCACCATAATATTTTTAATTTTTTTTAATAAAGAGAGTGATAATTTATAATATAATATAATAAATAACAAAACTAAGAATTTAAAATCAAAGAGCAAGGAGTGTTTTTCTTTGATTTTTTCCCCTCATGGAGACTAAAAGTCACACATCAGCTAATTATGTG
>Ga0325405_1004288_pt1 | contig 14607 bp, 12 predicted proteins | sample PopdelMetagenome_21_FD_205663 | JGI IMG/M metagenome (GOLD analysis project Ga0325405, IMG submission 205663) | Populus deltoides microbial communities from Bellville, Georgia, United States - Xylem-Control-R2 | ecosystem: Host-associated > Plants > Phyllosphere > Stem > Wood/Secondary xylem... | reverse complement strand
TTAATTTAGAGATTAGAAGGTTTTAGAAACCTAAGAAATCTCACCCATAAATCCATCATTTTGGCCAGGGCATAAGATCCATACACAAATTGAAAACTGGGTCCAACGCGGCCCACAATGATACCCTCCTCCTTTCCTTTCTCCTCACCTCTTCAAATTCCACAAGCATAAATTAATTTGGTTTTTCCTTCACAGTAATTGATTATTGAGTTTTATAGTGATGGAAAAGGAACCAGCAAACCTACTGATACTATACGCTACTCAAACCGGAAACGCTTTGGATGCGGCGGAGCGTATTGGCCGCGAAGCCGAGCGACGAGTCTGCGCCGCCTCTGTTCGCTCTATCGACGATTTTGATGCTGTAAGTTTCTATCTATTTTTTTTAAAAAGGAATTTTTCTTGATCGCAGAGAAAATACGAGAAAGTATGAGAAAATTTGAATTTTTTGTTTCCTAGAAAGTTTGAAACTATGCTTGAAAAATAATGGAAAGTTTCCTGTCAATCTCTGATTTTGTGTCTGTTTGTAGGAAAGTGAAAGGAAATTTTCTTATGCGTTTTTGAAAAGGTAGCACGATTTTACTCTGAATTTCAGATTTTTTATATAGAGAAAATGAAGGAAAGTGAAAGAAAGTATAATTGGATTTTTTTTAGTAATTTAGTATTTGGATTTTTTTTTGTCTTAAAGGAGTTCTTCTAGTTTGCCTAATTTTCACTGATGGCTTGGGAGAAATGCTTACCAGATTTTAATTTTTACTGTTTCAGAGTTCTTTACCTCATGAGGACACTGTAATTTTTGTTGTTTCCACCACAGGTCAAGGAGATACTCCAGATTCCATGAAGGTTGATTGAAATTTTCTTTAGAATTTTATTTATCTGTTTGGTAAAGAGGCTTGAAGGTCTCTGTTCCTAATTCTTGTTTCAATATGTGCCTGTAGTCGTTTTGGAAGTATCTTCTGCAGAGAAATATTGCTAAGAATTGGCTGGAAGGAGTTCATTATGCTGTTTTCGGATTGGGTGATTCTGGCTACCAGAAATATAATGTAATTACTTGTAACTTTTGTTTAATATTTGATAAGTAATGTTATTTTCTCTACAAAAGAATGATGTGCATCTTCTGTTTAGATATATTAATGTCTTTTGTGCAGTATGATTTCATTGATTCTGTTAGGCACTTGAGTCTCTATCATATCATGCAGGCTAGAAGATTTGATTTTTGAATGATTGAAAGATTACTGATAACTGTTCTAGTTCTACAATTATTTACATCTTTTTCAAGGTTCCTCTACTATGTTTCTATGTGGGGGAATGTGTAACGGTTCACAGCATTTGGAAATCAGGGGCTGTATGCATGTGGTTAGGATGAATGTTGAAAATATACATTCCAACAAAAGTAGTTCTTATATTTAATATAGGCTGCATAATGCTTGTAGTAACAGTGGACCAAGGTAATCTTCCAGAATGTTGAATGCACATTCTGTGTGGTCGTTAACTTTTCTTTCAATTCACACCTTTTTGATCCCCCACCTCAACTAGGGATCTAAAATAGTGTATGTTGAGAAAAATAGTTCAAATGGCATTGCTTTATGAATTATATTTAAAGACCCCTTCTTTTATAGATGAATCTGGCGGTTCATTTCTTTGACATTTTTTGATTTATGAAAAAGTGACTGCAATTTCTGAGAGTTACATTCATTATTTCACTCTTTTCCCTGTTTACTCAAAGTCAACTTGGATATTGAGTTTATCTGTCATTGTTTTTTCACTATATCTTGACTTTTTTGAATTATGTTGAAGTCCTTTAGGACTTGTATCATGCAGTAATGATTTATCTGTTAAATTCTGAAGGGTCAATTACTAAGAAAAATGTCTCTGTGTCTGTGTATTCCTTCGCAACTTAAATTGTGAAAGATAAGAACTTTGATTTCTAATGAATGGCTCACTGTGAGGTTCCTATATTTTTTTACCTTCCAGCCCTTGTTATTGTTAGGAGGTGTCTCTAATCAGATAACCCATCATTTGCTCAAATTACTAGGATTGTGCTCTATAGAATATAAGGCAGTATCATTCTTGTAATCCTCCATTCAATAACCCATGAGGAAACAAGTTTCTTTTTTCCTGTAATTTTTTATCACAGATCTGTATTGCATGCTATGGCTGCAGTTTGTGGCAAAGAAGCTTGACAGAAGAATTTCAGATCTTGGGGCAACAGCTGTTGTTGAAAGAGGTTTAGGAGACGATCAGCATCCTTCAGGGTATGATTACATCACAATAGAAAAGGATTTAGGCATTGTTAGCACAATGAACAGTTTATTCTTCCTGATTATTTAGATGTTACAAGATTAATGGATAGAAACTAGCATCACCTACAACTACAATTTCTCCTGTTTTCATCCTTTGTTGTGAACAAAGCATTTGTTTTTCTCCTAAATAAAGCATGATGTTGAATTGAGATGAAATTAAGATATCTAATATGCGGGGTTTTGTTTTTAGGTATGAAGGTGCTTTGGATCCTTGGATGTCATCCTTGTGGAACATGCTGTATCAGATTAACCCTAAATTCTTCCCAAATGGTCCAGATTTTGTGATATCAGATACAAAACTCATCAATCAACCTAAATTTCAAATAACATATCATGAAATTGACAAGGTGGACTTACAATCATCTTCTGCTCCAGGTAATTCAGTTGTTTGGCTATGCATTTTCTTTTTAGCTATTACAATTACCAATTGTCTTTGTTTAATGCTTCTACATTTTGGATATGGTTTCTTGTTATATATTCTTGTGATTGAATGCCATTCCATTGCAAGGGCCAAGGTATGCTCTGAATGCATTATTCTCTTTAGTGGGGGTTTATGCACATTTCTGTGTGATGAGTTGGAAAATATCTGGTGGAGATTCTGTGAATGTAGAAAAGGAAAAAAAAACATGTTTTGGTTAATATATGTGTGTGAGTTTGCTGGTTTTTCAGCCTAGTGATTGCAGGGTACAACCATTTTTTATTCAAGAATAAAACCATTTTTTCTGTGTCAATAAATATGGCTGTTGTAGGGTTTGAGGTTGGGATACTTCTTTTGTGCAATGCGTGTCTACCACCTTGCTAGTGCAATGGCTATTGGCATTACTGCCTTAACCATTTGTTTTATTTATAGTTGACCATCTCATTCATGTCATGTAGGAGTTGGAAATCGAGTTTGTACATGTTAGAAACCTTGGCTAGAGTATGTGATGACTGATGTAATATAACTGAACCCCAGATAGTCAATGCTCTGTCCATACAAACATCAAAGATAAATATTACTAAACATGCATTTTATTCCCTTTATCAATGAAAATGAAATGATTGTATTTGCTAATTAAATTGTGCAGTTTCACTTTGTTCTGCCTACCCAGTTTAACTTGGAAATTGGAAAATGTAGCCTTGTTGCTTACAATTTTTTTAATAAATTAATTTGCAGAATTAGGTTTTTTCACTTATGTTTTTATGCCTTATGGTCATACCAGGTCTTGATCATGTGCAGATGCAAACTGGTAGAGCTCGCTCCATGTCTCCTGGAAAAGTTTCTCATATCAAGAATATTCCTGACTGCTTTCTTAAAATGGTAAGCTTAAATGCTTGTCATCATAACCTGAAACACCAAATCATCTGGCTCTTAATGCAAACCAATTTGTAATAAAATTCCTTGTGATACTCCTATCTGATACTTGAAACTCCAATTTCTATACAGAAAGTCATGTAGCTATCATGCATGAGAACTTGTGTAATTGTTGGGAGCTTCTTGCTATTAGCAGGGGCTGCTGGTCAACATTTTATTTAGCCTCTGTTGATGGCAGAATCCGTGTACATTTTGTAGTTCAAAAGCTGAAGGCTTTAGTATTCTCATCCTCTACTTCGTCTGTTTCTGGACACTTGTATCTGTAGTGTTCTTTCTCTAATTGATTTAATTAGCCACATGGAAATTTGACCTATTACCTTCTCATCCTATTGAGAAGGTTATTTTGAAACGATAAGCAGTATCGAAAAGAACTAATCTCCTCCCTTTCTCTTGAGCAATTGCCTGGTCAATCTTTGTATCATCTTTGCATCTTCTGTATTTCTCTGTTCATTTATCCTTAATTGTGTAGATCAAGAATCAACCATTGTGTAGAGCTGGCTGTGGAAAAGATGTGCGCCATTTTGAATTTGAGTTTGTTTCATCTGTAAGTTCTCTGTTTTGTTCTGATTGAGCACACATGATTTTGTATTCCAAAGCACCTCAATTATAATTTGATATCAAATGAGTTCAATTTGGTGTCTTTTATGTGTGCTCTACCCTCTGCACAGATAATTGAATATGGAGTTGGTGATGTCCTGGAAGTTCTTCCTGGTCAAGATCCTGCTGCAGTGGATGCTTTCCTTCAGTGTTGTAATTTGAATCCTGAATCTCTCATCACTGTAAGTCATTCCCTTGTTGGCAGAGACTTCCTTTATTTGTTGCTCTTGCATCAAGGACTTCACTGAGGATCTTTGCTCAGTTGTTGAAATAGATGCAGTCCTTGTGAAAGTGATTTTATTAAATTATGTTTATTCCATGAACATAAAAAAAATTTAGTTTGTAGGCTTAGTAGCCTGCATTCTTAATGCATCTTGGTATTAGAATATCATATAAAAGGAAGCAAGCCACTAGTGAACAGTTTGAAATCGAGTCATATCCCTGGCTCACTGGATTGGAGAGGTACTTCATCAATGGCTTACCTTCAGCACATTGCTTTATCCAGCAATGTAGACATATTCTCAGCTCTCACAGTCACATACTCAACTGGAAATGTGTTAGGTGTTTATCATGTATTGAAACTTAAACAATGTGAGAAATAACTATCATCCGTTGTAACATCATAAACAGTACCTACTTTTCATTTAATGTTCATTACATCTTCATTTTCCAGCCTATATTGAATTTTTAATATATTATTCTTGGTGCACCTTTAGATTGATAAATCAGTAGTTCAAAATAGAATAGTCCTTAACCTTTATGGCACGTTTGAGCTGAACACTTGCAAGCTGAAATCTTTTTTTTCATTCTGTTTGTTACCAACCACTTCATTACTTATCATATTTCCCCTGACTTGCTTATGGGGGAAGCACAAGTCATACTTTGCACCTTCGATATAGCTGTCACACTCTTTATCCTAAATAATGGGCAATGCATTTTGTTTCAGGTGAATCCTATAGGGATGGAGAGTTGTCATCGTGATGCTGAAGGCAATGACTACAAAGTCCCTATAAAATTGAAAACTTTCGTGGAATTGACCATGGATATTGCATCAGCTTCCCCTAGGCGCTATTTCTTCGAGGCAAGGATGCTGTATGTTTTTTGTTCTTCTATCTTCAAGCAAACAAAAGATGCCATCTTATGTAACATGCTGTTTTTACTTGCTTCTCCAATCCTTCTCTATATTCCATTTCCTCTTTTTCTCCTGCTCATCACATTTGAGCCAGAGAAAAAATTATCTCGGAAAATGAATTAAACAGGAAGAGGCTATTTAGGATTGCACTTTTGGTTCTTTCTTTAGAAAATGGAAGAAAAGTTGTATTTTGGAAAATGATATTGGTAAATTCAAAATTGGTGCCCAACTATTATTGTACTTTTCTTGCACATGTAAATTTGAATTACTCTATTTTTCTTACATGAATAATTAAAACTGTCTTAAATTGACATTTCATAACAGTAATGATAAGGAGAAATAGATTTGGTGGCAGCACCTTTTTCATATGTTTCAACACAAAGTAGTTCATCCCCATTCAATAGCTACATTATTTTCAAAACTTTCTCATGTAATAACCTATGTCTAGCTGTGGTATAGAAATGTTTGATCTATTAAAATATTTCTTTGTTTTTTTTTTAATCCTATTCTATTGAATTAGAAGCCATTTACCATAGATGTTGATAAGATTGGGAGTTTTAGTTGCTCAGCTTCACTATGCTCTGGTCTTTGCCAACTTGTATAATAAAGTGAGGCAACTTACAATTTCTGATTTTCCAACTAGCATTGCCGGTTTCCCCTAGTCAATGGTTCTAATGGAAATTAAGGTTGAAGCTTTGTAATTGGAATTTTTTCCTTTCAATTGAAGGAAAGAAATTAAGAAAGTCATGTATTTTTGCTAATCGAATCTTATATCCATGCTCCTTGCTAGCTCAGTTTTGATTGTTGTGGTGTTGCCACAAGCCTGTGCTATTCTGTTGTCTTATATACTGACAATCCTTTTCTCATTCAGGTTATGAGTTATTTTGCAACAGCCGAACATGAAAAGGAGAGACTTCAATATTTTGCCTCTCCTGAAGGAAGAGATGATCTTTACGAGTACAACCAGAAGGAACGAAGAACTGTTCTAGAGGTGAGTTATTGCACATAATTGATGGTGCATTGTGCATTATTCGTTGAGCATCTTTTGTTGACATTCATTTCTTCACAATGTTGGTATATGTTATCAGTTTATTTTGCTGAAATAAAACCTCACACACTTAAATTAAGTTTCTCTTTTAGATCATACTGTGATGTGCTTCTATTGAATGTAATACTACTCTAGGAATATACTTGAAGTCAACAAAACCGAATAATTATCTACACTCTGTGTGTGGGCTTTTGTGCGAAGATAACAACTGTAGTATGTAAATTAAGCTATGCAAATAGGACATACTGCTTTTTCTTAATTGGTCAATTACTAGGTTAACGGTAATAGGAACTTTGACCTTTTACAATGCTAGGTTTGTCCTCTCTCAAAGGATGTAGGAGAAGCTCCAGCATTTTAAATAGTTTATCAGAGTTGAGCTGCTCCACTTTTACATGTTAGGATAGTTTAGTGGCTCCTTGCAAGGACTTGATTGTATCTTTTCAATATAGGTACTGGAAGATTTCCCTTCTGTGCAAATGCCATTTGAGTGGCTGGTGCAGTTGGTTCCTCCATTGAAAACAAGGGCTTTCTCCATTTCTTCTTCCCCTTCAGCTCACCCCAATCAAGTCCACTTGACTGTGAATGTAGTTTCATGGACAACTCCTTTTAAGAGGAAGCGAACTGGTCTCTGCTCTACGTGGCTAGCTGGACTTGATCCACAAGATGGTATGGGTATGCTAAAATGCAACTGAAACTTTCCAATTGAGCGATCCATGTCACCTGTTATACGATAACTTTTATTTGAATGAACAGGTGTATATATTCCAGCATGGTTTTGCAAAGGCTCCCTTCCTCCTCCACCACCATCAATTCCCCTTGTACTCGTTGGGCCTGGAACAGGCTGCGCTCCTTTTCGTGGATTTGTAGAGGAAAGAGCCATACAAGACATGTCCGGCTCAGCTGCTCCTATTATGTTGTTCTTTGGTTGTCGAAATCAGGAGAATGACTTCTTGTACAAGGATTTTTGGTTGTCTCATGCACAAAACAGTGGACCGCTATCCATAGCAAGGGGTGGAGGGTTTTATGTAGCCTTCTCAAGAGATCAGCCACAAAAAGTTTATGTGCAGCATAAGATGCGGGAACAGAGCCAGAGGGTTTGGAATTTGTTAGTGGAGGGGGCTTCAATATACGTGTCTGGTTCATCAACCAAAATGCCTTCAGATGTAATGTCAGCCTTGGAGGAAATTATATCCGAAGAGGCTGGAGTTTCGAGGGAAACTGCTGTTTTGCAGCTTAGGAGATTGGAAAAGGATGGTAGATACCATGTGGAAGCATGGTCTTGACCCCTGCTGGGTTCTTGCATCATGGGACAATTCCCCACTGCAAGGAACTAAACTAGCTTCTAGTTTGTAGTGAGAGTACTGGGACTTCAAATTGATGGTAAGAGGATATTTGTCCAAGACACAGCATTTGTAAGAGTAATTTATATCCATGGGGACTCAAACCCGCCCCAACTACTATATCCATCAAACAATGGGATTTGAAATTGTTTTTATCTGGATTTTTAATTTCTACTCAGTTTTGAATATTGCATAATACAGTTGAGTCGTCAGCTCCAACTTTGGAAGTCAAAACTTGCAGAATTTCAGGGCCAAATAGTTTACAGGTTAGTTTACAACCAAATAGCAGCAAGTTAATGCACTATATTCTCCCCCTGTATTCCATTTCCATTTCTATGACAGGCAACGAAGGAGCTTCCTTTTGAATCTGAACTTGGATTATAAGAGCATCCAGGGTGAGTTCTTTGTTTTTGAATGCTTTAAAGTATTGTTTCAATTTAAATTGAGGTTGGCCAACATGGTGTGACAATGTTCCAAACAACTTACCTCCACCAATGTCTTTTCTGAAAGAAGGTTGGGCATAAATCGTAGTCACACCCAATGAACTAAAGATTTAATTCTTTTTTTTTTTTGGCTATTTACAAATTTCTGTCCTTGTTAAAGTTTGGTACGAAGGATTGTGATGATGAGATTGATCATGGAGTTGTGAATTATCTGAATTTAAATTGATTCAAGATGTTTTGGAAAGAGTTTACAGCATGAACAACAAAATTAAGAGAATCAAGAGGAAGTTACCAAAGAGAAACAAAACCTGAGAATCTTGGTGAATTATGGGTACTAAGCTTAGAATTATATTAAATTGTGAGTATTCCTTACAATCATAAGATAGCTTAAGATATTAAAATTGGTATGGTGAGAATATTGGAGCACACGCTATTTTAGAGAAATCCATATAACATTTTTAATGGCTTTCCAAGTAGTTTTTTGTTTTTGTTTTTTTTATTCATAGTGTTAAATAACTAGTAATACATTAACCTCCCAATGTACTCAAGAAGTTACACTAAAATTATTATTTTTTTAAAAAAATTATTTGTTCAAGAGATTTTGTCTTGATGAATCTTTTAATATATGAGTTTTCTCTTGTAAACTATTTTATTAATATAACATTCTTAGATTGCATTTTGCTCTAAATTTTGAGTAGATTTGGTGAAGTTATGTTAACAAAAACTGAAAATAATATCCTTCGTATCTAACTATTATTTTTCAAGAGAAATGCTAATAAAAATAGAATAGACAATTTCTTACATTATTTTTAAAATCTATGAAAGAATGATGAAGTATAATACAATTTATAGAGAAAATAGCAATAGCATAATACCAAAAATCCATATGATTTGAAATTGAATAATTTGAAATGGAGTTTTCATGCAGCAATCAACAAATCAATTAATAAATTGATGAATGATTTTTGTTTTTATGAAAAAATGACTGTAAATATTAGCGTCATTTAGGTTCCCTCTTCTATTTTTTTTTTTTTTTTGAAAGTTAGCTCAACATGACGGTCAGTCTTCAATCTATCCCTATTATTTCAATTACTTCTAATCTAAATATTCTAGTTCATTATCCACAATATCCTTGTAGTATATATTTTCATATTAACCGATAAAAATATCCCTACTTTAGAAATTTAAACCCCCACCAAATTTATTAAAAAGAAAGAATGATACAATTTTAGTTGTTTGATTATTCATATTTAATTAGTTATTTGATAATTTAACTATATTATCATATATATTTTTATTTTTATTATCATAGTCGTTATAATTTTATATATATTTAAATAAAAATATTAACAGATCTTGTGTGGTATTTTTTTTTCAATTTGGTATCAATTTTTAAAATTCCTTTTATTGATTGAAATTGAATTTAGAAAGTTTATATCTTGAAACCAAAATTAAAAGGTAATGATTTTAAAAAATAATTTATATGTTATATTTTATTTTAAATTTAAATTTTTAATTATTCTTTATATTTTAAGAAAATACTATTGTATCATTTAGTTTTGAAATTTTATTAAGAAAAAACTTGATTGAAAAATAACAAGGAATCAAATAATACATAAATAAACTACTATACTACTATACTATTATAAACTTTTAAACAACTCGAAGAACATTCACTTTAAGAGTAATAATGTTTAATTTATTATAATAAAGCATGCTAAACATAAAAAAATTTTAAAAAAAAGTCTAAAGTTCATACATGTTTAAATTAATAAACATGCAAAATAATAACTCAAGACAAACATGTTATCAACACAAATATAATATTAGCATGCATACTAACTATATATCCAAACTTACAATTAATACTAATTCAAGTCCTAGCATGCGTACTAATAATAAAAATCTATATATGTTTAAATTAAAACAAAAAAGGGTATTTACTTGTTGAAATACTTTAAAGTAATGAGATTTTTTTTATAATAAATGATGAATATTTTGTTCTTAAAGCTTTATTACTTTTCACTTGTGCAACTATGATGTTTGCAATATCCCTTCTAAGATTTCAGCAATACCACCTTAGTTTAAATATACTTGTAAACAAGTTGTGTGAACCAAAGAAAATAAAACTCAAATATCTTTAAATAAGATGAACCTAAGCTCTAGATTTTGGAGGAAAACCAAAGCATTAAAAAAAATAAAAACACTAAAAATGAGGTGAGAAAGATTGTGAAAAAATATTAAAAATTCAAGTTAGAAAATCTTTCTTCATCCCCTTTTTAAAATGAATCTTGGAAGCTAAAAAGTTGAGGAATTAATAAAAATTAATTCCCACCATTATCAACCATAATAAATCAAGAATTAAATCTAGAAAAACCAAGAGTTCTTTAAGTGGAAAAACCAAGGGTTCTTTGAGATTAATTTCTCATTCCCCTATAATTTGTTTATTTTAAACAAATTTCCAACAATCCCTCACATGAAGAGAAACTATCTCAACAGTTTTAAAATGACTCAAAGATTTATTGAGATATACTGATGTGGTAGATTACTACATTATGATAGTTTGACTTTGAACTTTTTTTAGTGAAATACTATCGGATTTACTTGACTAAATAGTGAACATGATATCTTGAACCATTCAACCTTTTATATAAACCAAGACAATAGTACTCACATAGTTCTCTACCTAGAGATTTCCTTTCGTTCTCACCGTTGTGTTTATTTTGGCCCTAAACAACTCTTGAATTCATGAGTGCTTTAGAGAATTCAACCTTTATCGAAATTCTCAAAGAAACGACCATATATTCTCACTCATGTAAGTGATCTTTCATTAAGAGTATTTTGCTATACTCCACTTGATGTACCATGATATGAAAATCATTAAGAGCTCAGCTCACCCTTATCATGTTGTGGCCAACACTTATTTCATCATAGGAATAAGTAAGAAATAATAATTTTCTAGTGCTACTAAGAATGTTATATGACTTAGTTTTTCATTTGAATCTCGGTATTAGGATCTCCGATCAACTAGGTATGTATACCATCATTACATTATTTCGTCTTTTAAAAGTTTTAAACTCATTCTTCTCGATGAATTATACACAAACTCTCTCGTCAAACCTTCAATTAACGGATTCGTAATATTTTCCTTTGTCTTTATATAGTGAATGAAAATAATTCTATTTGAGAGCAAGTGTTTAATGATAATGTCTATGACATATATGTCTAGACTTCCCATTATACAAACTACTTTGTGCCTTTTCAATTGCTGACTGACTATCGCAATAAACACAAATAATTGGCAATGATTTCAGCCAACATGGAATATCCTTTAAGAAATTCTAAATCCATTTGACTTTCTCTTTAGCTTTATCAAGAGCAATAAACTCTAATTTCATTATGGATCTAATGATACATGTTTGTTTAAAGGATTTCCATGACACATCTGCTCCACCAAGTATGAAGATATATCCATTTGTAGATTTCAAATCCTTAGTATTAGATATCCAATTAGAGTCACTCTACCCTTCTAGTACGGCTAGGTAACCAGAATAGTGTAGCTCATAGTTCAAAGTGTACCTCAAATACTTATAGTATCCTTTTTATTGCCTTCCAATGACCCATACTTGGATTACCTATAAATCTACTTGGTTTACTAACTGAATAAACAATATCAAGCTTTATACAGTTCATAACATACATTAGACCTCTAATTATTCAAGAATATTTAAATTGGTTAATTCCCTTACCTCTATTCTTGGATAGTTATACACTTATATCAATTGGTATTTTGATAGTGATATTGTCATCTTTAGAAAATTTTTTGAAAACTTTCTTAATATAATGACCTTGGGACAATATCAATTCATTAGATGTCTTAAAAAATTTTATTCCTAGTATGATATTTGTAACACCTAAATTTTTCATGTTAAACTTGTTAGTTACTATTTTCTTAGTAGACTGATTATATGATCATTGATGCCTAAAACTAGCATATCATCCACATAGATACATACAATGACATAGCTTTTATCTGTGTTTTTTACATAAACACATTTATCAACTTCGTTGATTTTGAATTCAGTTGACAACATAACCTTGTCAAACTTTTCATGTCATTGTTTAGGTGCTTGTTTCAAACCATATAATGATTTGATAAGTTTACAAACTTTATTTTCTTGTCCATTGACAACAAACCCATCGAGTTGTTCCATATAAATCTCATTTTCAAGTTCACCATTTAAGAAAGTTGTCTTTACATTTATTTGATGTATTTCAAGCTTATAGTTGCAATGACTATTAATGTTCATTTGAAAGTTATTCTTGACATAGATGAATATGTGTCAAAATAGTACATACTTTTTTATTGTCAAAAACCTTTAACAACAAGTTTATCTTTATATTTATCAATAGTGCCATTAGCTTTTATTTTTCTTTTAAAGATCTATTTATGGCCTAAAGGTTTACTTTCAGGATGAAGATCAATTTAAATATTTATAATGGATTCAATTTCATTATTGATTGTCTCCTTTCAATAAGAAGCTTCTTGATAGGACATTGCTTCAAAGTAGGTTTAAGGTTTATTTTCTAACAAGTATGTTAAAAAAAAAAATAGGACTAAGTGTTTTGGTTATTTTTTCCCTTTTACTCTTTCTAAGCTCAACTTCATCATTTTTTGATTGATGATGATTACTTCAGCTAAGCTAATCATTCTCTTAATGAATGATTTTCTCATGCTTCCTTCCATGTAAATACATACTCAAATAATATAACATTCTTTGATTCCATATAGTATTAAGATGAATATCATTAATACTTGACTCGTGTATAAGAAATTAATATTCACTACTATTGCATGTATATCTGATAAATACATAATATATAGTTTTATGTCACATCTTGACCTTTTTAGGATCAGATATTGCTACCTTTACAAGACACCTTACATTTTGAGGTATTTGTAGGAAGATCTTCTACTTTTCAATAATTCATATGGTGTCTTAACTAACTTTTTATGGGGTATTTTTTAAATATATAATTGACAGTTAAAATTGACTCCCCTATAAATTCTGAGGTGCTCTCAAACTTATCAACATGACATTAATAATTTCTTATAATGTTTCATTTTTACATTCTGTAATGTTATTTTGTTGTGGTGAATAAAGAATAATAGTTTGATGGATAATAACATTTTGAAAACAAAATTCACCAATTGGTGCTTTATATTCTTATTATCTTTTATCTTTTTGTTAAGTTGATTTTCGACTTTATTTTTATAATGTTTAAACATTTCAAGAACTTCATCTTTGCTCGTAAGAAAATAGGTTTAACAATACCTTGTGCAATCATCTATAAAAGTAATTTAATAATTTTTTCCGCCTCTCGTTTGCACAAACTTTAAATCACTAATATTTGAGTGGATTAAGTTTAGATGTTCACTTCTTCTTTCAATTGTTTGAAAAGAAAGTCTTGTGAATTTTGATTTTACACAAATTCCATAGATTTATCTCAAAAATCATACTTAGTAATAATTCATGGTTTATTAACCTTTACATAAATTATAATTCATATGACCTAACCTATCACGCCACACATCACAAGACTCGAGCAAATAAGAAGAAGAGACATTCTTATTTGTGTTCTCATTATTAGTTACAATAGTCATTATATTTATTTCAAAAAGGCCATCACACATATATCTATTTTCTACAAGCATACCACCCTTAAAGAGTATAAATTTATTACTCTGAAAAAACCATTTTACAACCATTTTTTCTCAACAATGAGCTAGACATTAAGATCTTCCTAATATCAATAACATGCAATACATTATTGAGGGTAAAAACCTTTCCAGAAATCATCTTTAGTATGACCTTTCCAACACCTAGTACCTTGGAGGTTGATGAGTTTTCCATGTATAGGTTTTCTCCATCTATTTATTTGTAAGTGAAAAACATCATCTTCTTAGGTAGCACCAATGTCAACTCACCACTACTCAGGATTTTTGATAAGGTTGACTTCAAAAACAACATAAGACAAGTTCATTTCTGAAACTTTATTAGTGAGGCGATCAACCTCGGTGACATTGGCTTAAGTAATCCTTTTCATAGGGTTTCCTTGCTTAATCATGTTTCTGCAATCTTTGGTCAGATGCCTAATCTTGTTATAGATAAAACACTTGTCATTGAACTTTTTGGCAATTCCTTTACCTTTCACAACAAACTTTTTTAATTTTTGTTATGAGACCTTACCACTTGTTCCATAACATTTACTTTTAGGGCACTAGAATAGTTAGTTCTCTTTTTAGTTAACTTATCATCATTTTCTATCCTCAACCTTAAAATGAGGTCTTCAAATCTTATCTCATTGCTCTTATGCTTGAGATAGTTCTTG
>Ga0325405_1004287_pt1 | contig 14609 bp, 9 predicted proteins | sample PopdelMetagenome_21_FD_205663 | JGI IMG/M metagenome (GOLD analysis project Ga0325405, IMG submission 205663) | Populus deltoides microbial communities from Bellville, Georgia, United States - Xylem-Control-R2 | ecosystem: Host-associated > Plants > Phyllosphere > Stem > Wood/Secondary xylem... | reverse complement strand
TGGGATATTTTTTACGGACTCGCAGTCAGAAATTTTTATATCCGGTGATAATTCTATTGGTATTTTTTTTATGTTCATTTATTATAATCTTGGTTGCATTTTTTTAACCTAAAATCAAAACAACAAAATTTTATAATATTAATTTAACAATTAATACAAATATCTTCATTACAATAAAAAAAAAATCCTACCAAGTTGGAGTTGAAAGTGGAAGGGGAGAAGAGATATGTACAAAAATGGAAGGATAATATGTCGACAAGCATGCATGTGTTTGCTCTCATTGCTTCTTATTTTGTTCTTCATACTTTGCCTTTAGATCGGCCTTCAGAACACATAATCTTTCATCAACTTGTTCTCAGACTATCTCCTGAACGACTGATGATGGCTGGCTTGGGTCGGATTATGAGTTGTCTACAGTAAAAAAAACTACAGTCTGTACTCATATCTTAAGTTGTAATCATAGACATGTTGTAAACCCAATTCCTATTGGGTCCACTAGTAGCTTCGACTCCCAACCACAATTGAGGATCATATTCTAGATGGGTAAAAGTGTCCTTTTTATGTTTAGTACGTTTGCTGGTGTTACATGCTTCCTAAAAAAATGGGTCAAATTTCAAAATCCAAGTCAAAAATATAAAAAACAAAAGTCAGGCCTGTTATAACTTTTCAAAAATTACATACAATAAACGCTTCGGCTTTGTTGTCAACAAAATATTGCAGCTTTTTTACCTTATTTTTTTTTCTTATATGTGTTTCAACATATAACTCCATCGGAGATGGTTTGCATCCAAACTATGTAGCCTGCAAAATGAATCCTTTGTTAAAAATTATCATAAATAAACATTAAGTTTACATTTGAAGAAAAATATTTAAAAGACATAACGAGGTATTATCAAGCATTTTCAATGCTTCATAAAAGGAAGCGATTCACTAGTGATTTTTCTCATGGAACCATGAGTCTTTGTTTTTGATTTGAGACTCATATGACAAGCGCCTTCTGAAATTATCCAATGCCACAAATTCTTGAAATTTTTCCCAATTACTTTTCGTGATATGGCTTGGTCTATAATTTTCTCATAACGCAATGTCATCATACTCGACTCTGCTCTTTGCATATTTGTTAGCGTCATACCACAAATCATGTAACCTGTTAAGAAAATTATTAAACAGAAATATATAAATTTGACATGTTACAACTTACCTAATTGAATTGTGATTTTCCCAAACTCTCTCCTTATTTTTTGCATCTCAGTAAAAAAATTTCTCATAATTAATTTTGTAAACTAATTAGGTCTCTAAATTTAAAAAATAACATATTAACTAAAAATAAGGATTATTTATCTTCTAACTTTAAAATTTCCCCAAGAAATTTTAATCATACTCATCCATTTAGGATGATCTTGAAGCTGATTTCATTTAAACGATGGCTCTTTCATCGAACATTTAATCATTAATGTTATCCTATAAGCAAGTTTAATATTTGTAAACCTGAAAATCATTTAATCGAAGCCATTTTTATTTTTCATTAATGAAAAAAATTAAATAACTTAATACAAATATTCAATAATGATAAAAAAAAAAAACATGACTTACATGTTGAGGTCGGTCTTCTGTTAAACAATAATCTTGCCAAACATGAAGTCTATAGAAAATGAGATTCTGGCTTTGCAACCTATATTGAACAAGCCTTAATTAGTAATGTGTGCAATAGGTTTCTTTTCATGATTGACATCTAAATGCATAGCAGACTTATCGACACTACTGCTTGATGAAGTAGTTATGCTCATATTCAACTTGGAACCTTTTCTCACCATCTTGACAATATTACTAGCGAATTCAATAAGAACATAAATCATGGATTTAACCACCACTATTTATCAACAACAACCATAACTATTATAGTATACTATGGAAATTTATAACTAAAATAATAGTTAAGCCTTAGAGCAAAAAAAAAAAAAACTTGATTTATATGTAAGTAGACATGCCAACCAAAACATGTACACACGACAATATTTTATATAACTTAGTGCATATTGTATATGCTCTTTTTATTTATAGCCACGGAAAGATCTTGGATTGCTACTATGGCTTAGAATTAGTGTAAATTTGTTTTATTCTTAATACTTAGAATGCCTTTCGCAACCCTATCATAACCACTATGCCAATCATTCATTGTTATAATCTCCTTTCACTACCTCTAAATCAACCCAACAACCCTCCGTCTATATTTTCTATTACCCCCTTTATAAAATCAAGCATAAAACAACAAAACATATTTTAAAACACACAAACTCAATCCATTACAAAACCAACTCTAACCTCTTTATCAAACACCATAAACTTCTACCAACATAAAAACCACCACTACAAACCATCACCTTCTCTGTTAAAATCAAGCTTTTATTTTTACATTTCACACATGAACATCTAATTTTGTCTCTACTAGTATTTTTTTTATTAAAAAGTATAAAATTAATAAAACCCTTAACCACCTTTAAAGATGATCCTGCTTATATAACATTTCTGGTGAATCTTAATACATTTAAGAATAATCATTCATTACTTATGAAACCTATATAAAATATTGATGATAACATTTACAAATAATGTAACCATCAATTCAAAATTTAACTTTTTTGTCAAAAATAAATTCACAATCCAATAATCAATTATTATTTCTACACAAATTGAATGTTGCGTCAAAATGTGAATTGAACAATCAAATTAACAACAAATAGTTGATACCCAATTAATTATCTATCATTTGTTTAATTCAAACTTATTCAATATAAATTAATACCTTTTAATTATTATAAATTAAAAAAAAATTATTTTTACTCAAATTTCCAACGTAACAATAAAATTGACAAAATATAATTGATACCTAATAAATAACCTATCGTTTAATCCGTTATAATAAAACTAAGTTACAAAATCAAACTCATTTTTATCAAATTATAAACAAATTCAATTTCCCTCAAATCTCAAACAAACCTTGATGTACATACAAATCAATACATTTATACAACAAAATTATCTAGTGAGAAGTTATACAAGCAAACTACAAATACTTCAAAAACATTTCAATAAATTAACCTGAAGTATAAATGGGTTATATATATATATATATATAAAATAGACAGGTTTGCTTACTTAGTGTAGCAAATCTTCAAATAAAAAATCAGGACAAGGATGCCGACCCTATTAAAAGTTGGTGTAACCACCCTAATTTTCTTGAATTGATATCAATTATAATGACCTGATTTTTTATTATTATTATTATTATTTCTATCAAAATTTCAGGAAAGTTTCCTCTATATTTTCAATACTAAGTTATCAACCCAATATATTCACAACGTGCTAGTAGTCCAAATATCACTTGTCCCACCATCCGAGACTCTTATAATTTAATTATCACACCAACATTCATTTTCTTCAACGTTCATTCAATAAAATTAAGTAGTAACAAACTTTAAATTATAACTAAAAGTGAATCTAAAGCTAAATATATAACCTTTAGAAGTATCACAATTTATATATTGCATAAAAAAAACAACTTCCTTAATTACAATATCCATAATTAAATTCAATAGGTAAACACAATTTGATTACAAAATTATATTACAACAAAATATAGTCTTCCCAAATTACATCGGTTTAATTTTATAAAATATACATACTAATAAATATATTTCTTTGTTTGACACTAGGAAGAACCTGAAAATTATTTATAATTGGCATTATCAACTTTTTAATCAATTATTTATCATTACTTTCCATATCTAATGTGATTACACACACTATCATTTTCTATTATTCTCTTATTTTATGACATGACACCCTTATACCCAACACTATGAACATCTTACGTTCACTTTTAGCCTAACTCAGCCCCCTCTTTTTTTTTCTCCATCACCAACATTCAAATTATGATTCCTAATTGCTCATTTACAAGGATATCAATCTTTGTTATCCAAGAGATTAGTCTTTTCAATTGCCCATTAATTAGGGTGCCAATCACATTCATCAAGGAAGTAAATTTTCTTAATCACCTACTAACTCGGGCACTAATCTCATTAACCAAGGAGTTAGTTTTCTCAAATTTCCCATTAAATAGGGCAGTAATCCCATTAACTAAGGAGTTAGTTTTTTCAAATTGCCAATTAAACAAGACACTAATCCCATTACCTAGGGAATTAGTTTCTCAAATTTCTTCTTGTTTCCATTCACAACTCTAGACAAAGATTAAATAGAAATAATAAAACCATTATTCAGAAACTAACTAATTTCCTACAAGGTGTCGAACACCTACCTAATGTTTATACGCCCGAGTTGGTCCCCTGCTGTTGTTTGGGTTCCATAGCCTCTTTTATATAAATAAAATCAACACATCATTAGATATTCACCCATCATATCACTCAATTCCATTTTTCATATAAATCTTGAATTCTTCTTTAATCTGTATCAAGTATTCTCATTCTATTCATGGACGATGTCCATTTCCTTTCTTTTATTCATTTCCATTTTTTTTCTTCATGAAGTTAATTGGTTTCCTTTCCTATAACTAATATAATTTTTCCTTTCATTTCTTCATGACTAATCTATTTCCTCTTTTTTTTTAATTTTTCTCTCTTTTCTTATCAATCAATATTCACCTAACCCAAAATCTTCATCTATCTTAATTAATTGCATTAAAATTTCCAATCACCTAATTTTTTTTCTCCCTTGCCGAAACTAAGCCACTAAAAAGGGCATTTATCCTTTCAATATTTTTTACGTTAAACCATTACTCATTCGTAATCCATGCTAATAAAAATTAACCAATCTCAATAACATTCATCCATTACATAATCAATGCAATTTCATCGTCACAAAAGCATAACATTCACAATTCATTAACAAAAACTCAAATTCAATGCAATTAATCTATTTCAAGGTATTTCATACCTTAAATGGATGATTTCTCATATGTTGGAAGCTTAGGAAATCAAGCCTTTCAACTCCCCTTTTACTTATATTTTTTTCAAAACCCTAACCCTTAATTTACTCTCCAAAACTCACTCAAAACCCTTAATCTCCCCTTTTTAATTCATTAGCTAAGCTTTAAACACCAAAATCTCTTTTTTTTTTTGTTAAATTTTGCAAGAGTTTGGAAGAAAAAATCACAATTTCTTCCCCTTTCCTCATGTAGATTGTTGGCTAGGTGGAGGAGGAATGGGTATTTATACCTTAGTTTTTCATTAATTACACATTGACCCCCTATTTGTATTTAGTTCTCTTTTGTTCCACCTCATTTAACTCTGATTTCATAGTTGGAAGAAAAGGGATCCAACACCCTTAAATTTCAAAAGAGAGACCTAGCACCCTTTGAGATTTCATTTTGAAATGAAAGGGATGTAACATCCTAAAGTTTAATGGAGGGATCTAACACCCTAAAAAATCACATAGTTTGGAAGGAAAGGGATTTGACACCTTTAAATTCCAAAAGAGGGATCCAACACCCTCGAAAATCACATAATGGTCTCATTATAATGGGTGACCAGTTCAATTTAGTCTCATTATCATGGATGACCTGCCTAAGTTGGCCTCATTCTCATGGGTGACCAACCCAAAGTGTGAAAAATACAAAACAAACAGTCTCATTGTAATAGGTAACCTACCCAAGATGTGAGAAATTTGAAAATGGCCTCATTATAATGGGTGACATGTCCAAGATATGAAAAATACAAAATAAAAGATCTCATTATAATGAGTGACTTACCCAAGAATATAAGAATTATGAAAATAGTCTCATTGTTATAGACCACCTACTCGAGATATGAAATATGAAAAATAAATGGTCTTACTATAATGGATGACCTACCCAAGATGTAGAAATAACTTACCTGGTTACAACATCTAACCTGAGATGTGCAATTGTAGGGTTTAAATTTGACTTGGATTCATCGAAGCCTTATTGGACTCTATCAATGATTTTTTCCCCTATAAATTTTCTATAAAAACATTATGCAATTTTTTTGGGTTAGAATGATATGCATGAATCCTTACCTGGATTGAAATATAGGTCCCCCCCGCTCTTTTTCTTCGCCATCTCTTTTGCTTGTTTTGCACTTGACTCTTCAGCTCACTTAAGTTTTGCCCATGTGATTAATATGTATGAGTGCTCTTTATCATGTAATGTGGACCTCATGCCATAAATACTGCTCTCTTGTTTGTGCTATGTAAAGCTTTTGCTTAGTTGACCATTCATTAAAGAGTGGCAAACTGTCTCTTAGAAGTGATGTTGCCTATTACTTGGACAATGTCCCCCATGTGTGGAATTTGTGCTCCATCGTGCACTTTTTATTTGCTTTAATTAGAGAATCGATGCTCTATTTTTTCTTTGTTTGAAAGAGTTCAACAAGTCCTCTACTGTCAAAGACTGTTCAAATTGCCCCTAAATTATTTGGCTGTGTGAGTAATTTCAACGTTCATTAAAAAGGCATTCATCTTTGGTAGGTATCATAACTATTTTTCAAAAGAGAAGTTGTTTTTCATCCATGAAGATGCCCCTAGTTAGACCATGTTTTTAAAGTGTGGTGTTACTCTCAAAGGCTAACGGAGTTCACCAGATAAATCATTATCATGGACTGTTTTGAGCCACATCGCTACCAACTGATTTCATAGCTCATATTCTTCGCATAGAATTGCCTCTTGGCTATTTTGGTCATAAATAGCATTGCCCCCTAGTTGAGGTGACTCTTATCCATCATCATTTTGCAACCTTGTAGATAGCCATATTGTTTGTTTGTCTGATGAACCATATGAGCTTCTCATGCATCAATATCATCTTTGCCAAAGAATTTTGCAAACTCAATCAAGGACCATTTTTTGTAAATCATTTTTCTTGTCTTGAGAATAGACCATAAAATTTAAAAATTGTATTCTTCCAAATCTAATTGTTTAAAAAAAATCATTGAGATGTAAATTTGAAAAAAAAACAAATTGGTTGAGAACCCAAAATATATCATTGAATGATAGGATACACTTTGAATGTTGGGCCAAATGTTAATTGGGCTTAAGAAAAAGCATTATCTGGATCTTGCAAAATTTGGCAAGAAAAGGTTTAAATGGAAATTTTTGACTTTCACAAGGAAAACATCTTGCTTATGTTGCGTTAAACATGTTCATTTATTGATAAAGACTAAATGATTGCTACAACGAGACTTGGTTGGACCACATAACTAAGATTTCCTACCTGAGAGCGATTTTCTAATTCATCTTTTGTCATTGTTCTATAACCCATGGTAGGACATTGATGCAACCATATTATTTGATAGTTTCACCCACATTTAACTAGTGTTTTGCCTATGTTTTATATATAAAATGCCTTGATATTCTTTGTTTTATGTTTTGAAGGCACTTTTGGATGAAAGATGCAAAAAGGAGTAAATTGGAGATAATTGGCAGATTTGACCTTCAATCGATGTTTTGTGCAGAGCGTGAGCTCTAGAGGTTGAAATGAAGTGATTCCAGTGGCATTAAAAAGTTAGCATCCATACCTTTCTTGAAATCTAAGACAAGAAAATAAAATAAGGAAGAGCATGAAAATCGCAGCCTTCAAAGTCAAATCTTGCAATTTGCCAATGTTGACCTTCGGCCATTACAACTTGAATATCTGGAGCTACAGAAGTTCAATCGATGCAATCTAAATTTTTTTTGGATTCATTATTCAAAGTTCTATAAACGCTCCAAATTTCAGCCAAAACCGATATCATATGAGGGAGATATGAGTTTTCAAAGATGACATCTGAATTCTGCCAGCAAATAGGTTTCATGAAGAAACGAGTCCAAATTACGTTCCGAAGCATCTAAAATGATATCCAAGTTTTTATTTCAGCAATTTAGCTCCTCTAAGTCAAAGCTTGAAGATTTCATGCAAGGCTATTTCTTTTTTTTTTAGGAAAATAGTTATTGAAGTACTTAAATGTAAACAGTCTACTTAATGGAGAACTATTTTGTAAAATAGAGACCTAGGGTTTCCTAAGATATAAAAAGAATGAGAGAAGAGAATGGGGGCAACCAGCCAAGAAGAGAAAAACGCCCCCTTCCTCTAAGAAACCCTAAATTATGCATTCTTCCTTCTTTTTGATTAGTTATTCAACAAACATGCAAGGCGAAACACTTTTTCTTGGTTGCAAGGACATGGAAACCTTCGGATTTCAAGAACTGTGAGATTTATTTTACCTTTTCTTTTCAGTTTATATGATGAATATGTTTGTTCTCCTATGCTTATTTTTCATATGATTGTTTATTTTAATTGCTAGAGCGGACTCTAAGTTATTATTGTAGACAATCTATTGCTAAGTTTGATATCAAAACCGGAGTTGTGGTATATGAACTTGTGAAGCAACTGAGTTTAATAATTATGGTGGATCTACCTTATTAATCTGAGGGAGAACATTCAATCAAATCAAACATAGACTGCGGATAGTTATGTTTTCTTGATTAATCAAATTATCTAGTTCTTAAGGCTGCCATTAAATTAAATTACTAGTGCGGACACTGTGGTTGTTTAATGGTTAGGGTTAGTTATACGGCGGATCCGTTAACTAACCAATGTTAAGAAGAGATAAATATTTAGAATATAAATTAATGTTTCGTTTCCATGATCAGTTCTGATTTCTGTAGGTGAATGTGTGCTTGTGACCAAGGTTTGTTCTCTTGATAATTTCCTGATTTTATTAAATTTCGTTTGATAGTTTTCTGTTTTCTTTTGCTTTAGCCTAGATAATGTCCAAACCCCCCCCCCAAATTGCATATCATCTAGCATAAAAATCTGACTTGAACTTTCTTGTGGGATCGACCTCTTGCTTGCTTTATACTATCTTGTGTGTTGTGTTTGAAGTTAGGGTAATTAATTTGTGCGACCGCGACATCGCAACAGATATTTTTTCAATTTTGACAGCTTGTTTAATTTTTTCAACAATCCTCGCAATATCATAGAATTGTGGATGCCCATAATATGAGTATTTAAAGGTGTTGGCGAACAACATCACCATTTTTGTTTCTATTAGCGGAGGTTGGACATGTGTTGCCTTATCTCGTCATCTTTGCGCATATGCCCACACAGACTCTTGATTTCCCTTTTCCATGGCCATTAGGACGGTTCTGTCAGGAGCAGTTTCAAAATTAAATTTATACTGCTTTAAAAAGGTGTCTATCAGATCCTTCCATTTATTAATCTTGGAACTATTCAATCTTATATACCAGCTCAAGGCAAACCTTGTGAGATTATCCTGAAAAAAATAAATTAGCATTTTTTCATTGTGGATAACTTCAACCATCTTATTGCAATATGATTTAAGATGGGTGTTTGGGCATCCTAGCCCAGTATACTTGACGAAGTCCAGCACTCTGAACTCCTTCGATACCATAATGTTTGGAACCAAATAAACTTCAGCTGTTTGTACAAGGTCAGTTATATTTCAATTGCTCTCAATCTCTCTTTTATAGCAAGCCACTTATCATAGTCTATGAGACCAACAAATCTATCATCAAAGGGTCCTTCAACTGTTAAATCCACAGTGATCAAAGTTTGAGCTAGCTAGACAGGGGTAATGGGGATAAAATGTTGCTCTAATGTTGAATTTGCCCCCAAGTTCTAAGATGTATGAGGGATATAAGTTGATAATGTTTCCGTAGGAGGCTATGTAGACGTTCCTTTTCCACTATTGGAACTCAACATTTGTTCTAGGCACTTCACCTTTGATGCTCTCAATTTCCTTTTGATAATGAGCCTATATCTAAACCTTTTCTTCATTTATCATCATTTACTTAGTCAAGTGTAGTGGACCTTCTATAGGGGACCTACATTTCAACCTGTGAACATTCATGCTAAATGTATGAGCATGTATTCATATGATAAACTCGTCCTTCAAAGGGTGACACATAGTCATAACTCTTGCATGATGAACACAAATTTTGATTCTTGCCTAAACTCTACAACAAAAATTTCCTGAGTAACGGCCATTTTGTCACCCGTAAGTCCTAAATGCTATATAAAGGGTTTGCCTTGATGCAAAACATGTGTAAGGAGCATATACCCAAAGGTAGGTTCTAATTCTTTTTATGTGAGATGGGGGCTAGGTTCATTAGTTGGTCTCTAAAAAGATCTCTTGCTCTCTTAGTGATCACCCTCATGAAGGTAATATTGAGGCTTATAAGGCAACGGGATAGAACGTGTACCAATCATTACCAATTTAAGCACCCAATAAAGAGTTAGGGTTTACACAAATTTAAACATTGACTAAAAGTCATAAGATAAGTTGTTAGTCCCCCACCTAACCTGAAGTTTCACAATGTGTGCCCTTATAACAAAACATAATGTATGATAAAGCTCTTAAGCCATTCATAATTGAAAAATAAACAAACATCAATCTTTACATAGCATAAACAAACAAAACAAAACCTAGTCTAAAGGTCCCTAGCGAAGTCGTCTTCCTGTCATACCCTCATCATCAAGGGCATGACGTCATAATGATCTTTCCCAGACAGGGGTCTTGAAGGTCTTTTCAGTTGGTTGAGGAGTCACCACCTAGTATTACGGCTACTAGGAACCCTAACTCATTTTTTTTCTAGAGATTCTAAGCAAGGGACTAGTTGCATAAAGAAAAAGTATTAGCACCCCTAGTACGCCTTATCTAAGGTAAACTATATTGTTTTTTTTATTGTTTGCTATAGTCTAATGATGTCTATTTCTATTAGCCTAATATGATGGTTTTAATACGATGAACAAACTCTTGTTTTCTATGTAAAAAACTTGGTCTAGGAAGGTGAAATATCATCAATTATCGTTGAAGCTTCTTGCTACCACATCATTCCAAATAATATTTAAGATAAAATTTCTTATGAATTTTATCCTTATATTAGAAGTGAATGAGTTGTATTATTCACAATAATATTTTGGATATTAACCTCATACAGGTTTTTTATCCTTATATTAAAGTAAGTGATAAAAATATTATCCCTAATAACATTTTGGATATTAACCCCTTTTATATTTTTATCCTTATATTAAAAGTGAATAATATTTTCTTGCCAAATATAATTTTTTAATATTTATTAAATATAGGCCAAAATCTTTGAAATTTTACAAACTTGTTATAAAATCCATGCAATAAGTTTTTTTTAAAAGCATGCAAAAATATTTTAAATTTTCTTTGAAAAATGATGCTCAAGTAACTTTAGCATTTTATTGCCATATGCAAGAAAAAATATATTTTTTTTATTATTTATCTTCTATTTTTTTAGGATTTGTATGTAAAAATTCATTTTTTCTTGTAATAAAATTATTAAAAATAAGTCTAGTTAGTGTTTGTCAAACACACCCTCAAACCAAAAGATCCTTTAACAACAACATGGCAAACAAATAGGGTATTAAAATCATTTGACCTCGATTTTTTGTTATCGGGTCGATCTGAAATTTTGGTTTGACCATAAACCAACCCAAAAATTATGGTTTGACCCGAAAACATCCCAAAAAAAACCAAAGTAAAAAAAAATAGATTAAACATAAAAAAAAATAAAAACTCAAAAATTCTTGAACAAAATGGATCAAACACCACAAAAAAATGAAGAACACCAAACATGAACCTAACAACGTGGGTTCCAAAACAAACCAAATTTGATTAAAAAAAAAGAGAAGGCACATACATGTTGTAAATCACACAAAGATCAATAATCTAACCTCCATTCTTTTCAATTTTCACTTAAACATCATGATTGTGTCAAAATGAGTTTCGGTTCTAAACCAAAACCCTGGAATTAAAAGCTATTAAAATCATGTTATTGATGCAAATAAATACTAAATTATTGGTTAATAGTGCATAAGGAAGGGTTCTAGGTAAATAAATGAGACAAAACAAGTCAAAATTATGTAGCTAAGGCGTTCTCGGTAAGAACACGAAGAACAAATAAAGAACATTCAACGTGAACCCAACAACGTGGCTCTCAAACCAAACCACATATGGACAAACCAAAGACATATATATGTTGGAAATTATGCAATGATCAATAATTTAGCATCCATTCACTTCGATTATCAATAAATCATCATGATTTTGCTAAAATGAGTTTCGATTCAAAACTAAAACTTTATGATTAAACATCTTTTAAACTCGTTATTGATGTGAATAAACACTAAATTACTGGTTAATCATGTATAAGAAAGGTGTATATGCAAAAACCATGAACCAAAATTGGTCTAAATTTAAGGGTGAAAAAAATGTTCTTTCCAAGAACATGAAAAATATTGCCTAAAACCTAGAAAAATACCTAGAAATGCCCAGAAATGGCAACCCCTGCCAAGCCCAAAATTGGCAGCCATTGCCAAGCCTAGAAATAGGCATTTTTTGCCTCTAAAACATGCATTTTTATCCCAACAAGTCATAATATCATACACAAACATGTTTGAATCTAAAAAACTAACAAAAAACATCAAAATCAAGCAAAAGGTACCAAATAAAAAAAAACATAAACTTAAAACAGACTATATGTTCATATAACATAGATTCAAAATTGGTTTTTTAAACCCATTTTGTGCATGAACAGACTTAGCAAACCCAGGGTAAAACATCATTTCTTTAACATGCATAGCTTAAGTTAACAAAAACTAAGACAACATTATATATCATAAACAAACTTAAACAACAACTTTAATGTATCAAGAACATAAAAATAAACATCATTAAATATATAAAAAAAGTAGCAACAAAAAATCAAATACAACATTACTTGTTGAGCATTCAAACTTCTTTTCCATGCTTATAGACATAAATATAAAATAAAAGTAAATAAAAAAAACATTAAAAGTATGCTATAAAGGACCTGCTTTTAAATCCAAAAAGTACATGTAAAATAGCATGTAAAATAGATACTCTCTCTTTGTTTTCTCTTGGAAATTTTTGCATGTCATAAACTTGCAAAGTTAAGAAATCTTTTGTTTAGACTCTTGGACCTCTACAATTGTGTTTCTTATTGATATTTTTTATATCCTTTCTTTTCCTTTTCTCCTCCCCATCCCCCCCTTTTTTTTTCCCTCTAAACTTGGGGATATTTATAGGGTTTTGCTAGGGTTTTGAGAGGTTTTGAATCCATTTCCGATCTCTTGATCTTGAGGGAGGTGTTGTAAACCCTTAATAAAGACCCATTAAAAGGCTTTGTGTGTGAACTCATGAAAAATAGGTCAGTTTTTTGCTTGAGAGTTGCACTGTCGGGGCTGACTTAGTTGCCCGCTTTCGAGGCCTTGTCAGAGCAATTCTAACGTTATCGTCGCCAAAGACCACCTAAAGTTGGTGGAGGGGATGCATATCTTTTAATTTAGCCCCTGATTTGGTCAATTTCAGCCCCTATATTCACATATATTTTCCAGCTTGGTCATTGGTTTTGGATTTCTTCAAAAAAGTCTCTAATGGCCATCAAACTTCAATATTTATGCAATAAAAGCCTTGATTTGACTAAATTAACTCCTAAAAATTGCAATTTGATCCCCAAACTTCAATTTCTTCTAGTTAAAGCCTAAATTGACTTTAAAAATCAATTTTTCTTGTAATTAAGCCCTTAATAAATTCAAATAGACCTTGAAAAATTCTAATTAGGTCCTTAAATATTCAATTTTAAATTTTCCTCCTCAAATTAGATTTTCTTTACCAATAAGGCCTTCATTAGTCGAAAATACACTATCAAATTTTTCAATCTTGTATATTTGATCTTTCTCAATCAGTCTTCGGCAATTTCCTAGGAGTTCTGGTATGCTTTGTCCCCTGAATTATATTTTTTTATTTTCTTCCAATATTTTTTTTTATTTTTTTGTATTTTTTTTTGTTTATATGGGACCTTAAAATGGATAATAACAATTTTCTTCATTTTTTATTTCATTTTTGTTTAAATAAATCTTGAAAATCATAAAAAAAATATATAAAATGCAAAAATATAAAAAATTCAAAAATAATTTATTATCATATGAAAAAAAAAATATGAGTTTAGGATTTTTTGGGGCTGAATTGAAGTTTGAATTGAAGAGAAAATTAAGAAAATGACTTAATTTAATTTGGCTAAGGACAAAAGAAATTTGAAGTTCAAGAAAGATTTTGAAATAAATAACTAAGTTAAAAATTAATAAAAAGTCTAATTGAAGAAAAAAAATTAAAATCAAGAGTTAGATTAGTCAAAATTGCACATTTAAGAACCAATGAATTTGCAACAAGTCTAAATTTATCCGATTAAAGATTCCATCGGAAAAAAAAGAGATTTAAGGTTTAAATAATAGAGAATTCAAGATTTAAAGCTCTAATTATATTAAATTAAAAAAAAATCAAGAACTATAATGAAAAAAGGGAAATATTTCAAGGACCACTTAACTATTTATATAATTTCATTTCAATCCTAGTTGTTTCTTTACAATCATTTTAGTCCAATTAAATACCAATCTAGTCCAATGCTTTCCAATTAATTCAATTCATTCCAATTTAATCTACTGATTTTGTCCAAATTAATTGAATTTAGTTCAGAATCCATTCAAATCAAGGAATCAATTTCGTATCTTTCAGTTACAATCCCAGCTCTCA
>Ga0325405_1004285_pt1 | contig 14610 bp, 7 predicted proteins | sample PopdelMetagenome_21_FD_205663 | JGI IMG/M metagenome (GOLD analysis project Ga0325405, IMG submission 205663) | Populus deltoides microbial communities from Bellville, Georgia, United States - Xylem-Control-R2 | ecosystem: Host-associated > Plants > Phyllosphere > Stem > Wood/Secondary xylem... | reverse complement strand
GTCTAGCCTATATACTGGGATTTGCTAACGTTTATTATCCCTGGTAGAAACAACTTGTGCATTCACAATAACATTAATATGTTCATTTTTTGCCAAAGATAAGGATAATAGGGTAAGGGTTTCAAAAGAAACATAAGAGATAGTTTGTTGTGTTTTATATATAATGAGGGTTTTCATGTCAAAAGTAAAGTTAATATCAAAGTTTAGTGGCAATTTAAAGATATAATTATTTGATTCAATCATTTGTAACACTTTGAATGGTCTAACACTACTTAGTTGCAATTTATAACTGGTTTCCAAAGGACACCGTTCATGTTTAATTTGTATCATGAAATAATCTCCAATATTAAGTGCATCATGATACTTATATAAATCAACTCAAAATTTTTATTGTTCATTACTTGCTTGAATTTATTTTATGATCTCATCATGCAAATTATAAATTCTACATGCAAAAGACTAGTTGAATCAGATATTTTAGGGTGAGGAGACATAGAAAGATGATATACATGATCTACAGGCTTTCTAAGTTTGTAGCTATGAACAATATATGATTGAGGATGTAGAGTGGAACAAATACTATTGGAAGCTTTAGTAGATACAGTTTAGACATAACCTAGTAAATCAAGATTATATTCATCTTCCTCATCACGTGTTAGGGGTAAAAAATCATGGAGCTCAACATATTGCTCTAAACCTAAGCTAAGAATTGAAAGTAAAGAAAAAGAAGAATAGAGATTGGAATAATGCAACTTTGCAATATTTTTATTTAATAATCAAAACTCTATATCATTTAGAAAAGTAGGATATAAATATTAAAACCCTAACTAGAACAAGAAACTGAGCTTGTGGCTCACTAAATAAAATACCCAACAAATAAAGTTTAATTAATAAACATCAACTAAAAGTTCATATAAATTAAACTAAAACATAAGTTAAAACCCGATCTCTTAATAGTTTGGGCTACACTCCATCGTCTACCAAATAAAATATCCAACAAATAAAGTCTAATTAATAAACCTCAACTAAAAGTTCATATAAATTAAACTAAAACATAAACTAAAGTCCAATCTCGTAATGGTTTAGGGTACACGTCATTGTCCATGATTATATGAGTGTGTAAACAATGTTTCAAGTCCAGTGTCCCCACCATTCACTATTACAATTAGCATTTCTTAACAAGTGTTTTGGTCCTATGTTAGCAACAGAAGGTCAAAATCAATTGATAACAGGAAAATCAACCAGGTCTTAAGAGATTCCAAATCAACCAGAAAAAATATGCAGCGATGACCAAGGAATTAGGAGTCATTATCGATCATAAAAACTATAAAACAAAGAAAAAACAATAGCATACAAAGATAAAAGTTCATGTGATTGATTAAAAAACCAAATCCTATTCAGAATAAGAATCCTCACCATATTAAACTAGTTATAGTTTATTTAAAGTTCATATGAGTTTTAGGAAGGTAACAGATGGATATAATGATTTAAATTGTATCAGAATTCATGACATAAATGACTAAATCCTAAATAGAGTTGAATAGTATGTAGTCTTGTAAAATAAACAGGGACTTTACCCCACTTAGCTTTAACATATTAACAAGAAAAAGGAATGTAAAATAAACTAATCTAGGTAAAAATATAAGGAAATGATAAATAAATACAAGAAAATAATTGCAAACAAAAGTAAGAAAAAGAAAAACAATAAATAAAGATAAATTATAGAAAGGAATTGTGTGCATGGAACTAGACATCATTTCCAGTAATTAGATGATATTTTTATTTTGTTAGAGAGGTTGGGTTTTATATAAACTTCTAATTCTAATCCTATATAAATTGTATATAACTTCTAAGGAGTTTACATCATGAATTCTAATATAATTTGAATACATATCTACATGTAACTCTTTCCTAACAATCCTATGAACCCTAATTAAATTGTAATACTTGCAAGTTTAATTCGTTGAGGATTCTTGTTCTTAAAAGGACTTGGTATTCTAATAAATCACGTGAACTCTTATCTTTATGCATGATTGTTTATTCCTTATCGATCATGACTTCTAGTTTTCATGATCATGACTTCTAATCCTTTGATCAAGTATTTTATATCTTTCCTGGTTGATATGGACTCTTCCAATAACTTATAAATTTTAAGCTTTTTTTCCTATTTTATAGTGAATACCTACTATTCTTACTTAGTTGACACGTGAATATCTACTATTTTATAGTGAATACCTACTATTCTTACTTAGTTAACACGTTAATATTTATTTTTCATGTAAAAAGTAGTCATTCTAATGTTTTTAGAACAAATAAAGGAATATCCCACATAATTTGATAAGATACTTGACACATATATCATTTGATAAAATACTTAACACGGACAAAAATAACATAAAAAAGATAGCAAGTACAAGCAACACAATATTCTTCCGAATAGAATCATCACACAAAAACTTTAATTTAAAATTTTAATGTTGAATCTTTTCTCTTCACGTATAGTCTCCTAAAATACAAACTTAGAAACCTTATTTATACTAGTCCTAAATCTAAACTAAATAAGAAAAAATAAAATTTCTAAACTGAATTATTCCTAAATTGAGTAAGAAAAAAATAATTAAGAATTTTTTTTTCCAAACTAAATAGGAGAATAAAAGGACTATAAAATTAAATATCTTCTTAAACTAAATATGATAAAAATAACTAAGGAAATAAATAATTTCCCCTAAAAATCCTCATTTATCAGTCTTTCCAGGTTGGAAAAAAAACTTGTTCTCAAATTCAAATTATTCTTATCTTTATTTCATTGATGTCTAATCAAGACTCCCCAATATCTTTTTTTTCTTCTCTTCAATTGTATAACAATTTTAGATACTAACTTAAAAAAACACCAATTGACAAATGATTTCTTTTCCACTAGCTCGTAGAGTAATGAATCACAAACTTCTAAGTTGCTTCATCAACAAATGATGTATCCATATAACCTTTGAATAAATCTATCTTCTTAGTAATACTAAACTTATAAAAAAATGGATCTGCATAACATAAGTCAATTTTTTTTTTGTTGATCACTTTCCATGTTCTTTTTTCACTCCTCTAACTTATCAATGAAGATACTATCAATGACATCATCATAATAATTGTTGTCATTTTTATGTTATCATTATTAACATAATTATCATTAAAATAAATATCATAAATTAAAAGAATATCAATCTACATATATCTCATTATAAATAGGATCACCAAAATTTACATAATACTCTTTCCGATCAAGAAGTTGCCTCATTTGTCATGCCTCTTAAACGGGTTCTTAAAATTAGCTATGGATTCGTGATCACTCTCCTCTAATTTTTTCTTCTTCATCTCTATCAATTGACTTAATAACTCTTCAACTTGTCTCTGCAAGTTTATCAACGCTAGTTAATGGGTTAATTATACAATTTATCTCTACATGTCTTCTAACACTAGTTCCTTGACGTCTCTTTCTTGAGAGGGAACCTCTCCATTCCATCATATACAAGCATGTCATGTTCTATGATCACCTCTTTCCACCATGGTTATTCAACAACACATAGCAACTAACCACTAAGAAATCAATAGATTCTAATTTCACTTGACAAAAGCTTATATACCAAATGATGTAGACGGAAAAAAAAATAAAAAAGACAACAAGCAGAAGCAATATAAAATTTAACCGCATAATGTTACAACACGAAAATATTAATTTAAAATTTTATCATTGAACATTTTCTCTTTAGCTTAGTCCCCTGAAATACAAACTAAATAATCATGATTATACTAGTCTTAGGTCTAAATGGAAAAAAAAATCACTAAATTAAATAAGAAAAATAAAATTTCTAAACTAAATAGAAAGAATTAAAAAACATCATAAAAATCTTTCTAAATTAAGTAGAAATGAAAAATAAATAATAAATAATAAATAATTTCACCTAAAATACTCCGACATCATTACTGTTGTTTCTAAGGGAACTGTATCATACTTTGTCAATTTGTCTGATCGAGAATCCAGGTTCTTGTAGCAAGACAAATTGCTAGTTTTCACCTAAACTGAGGCTGCGAACCTGTATTTAAAAATAAAATGAAAAAAGAAAGGAGGCATTAGGGGTAACGGACTCGAAACATAAATATGTAGGGACAATCACATGAGGTCGTGTTAGAAATAAAACTAGAAAACTGTCCCCAACCGCACTCGTGACATTATTAACATCAGCCATTAATGTTTATTGCCCTAATACTCCAATTATTTGACCAATATGAAATTTGTTTCTCTCCTTTAATGCAGCCACAGCCTGTGATCGAGGAAACAGCTGTGCATTTCAAATCTAATCTGGATTCTTTTGGAGACTATGAGACCTTTGGATTTTGAATTACAGTACAGGAAGTTTCTCTTTTGTTAGCTTATCCTAAGAGTGGGTAGAGTTTATGATTAGCCTTTGTTAGTCTAGCACACTGTCTTTTTTACAGGTGAATAACTTGCAGCATCCAGATGATGATTTGAGACACAAGGAAATGGTTCTGTAGCAGATGACAATCCAAATTGTCGATGAGAAAAGTGATTCTGCATATGATTTGTAGCTAATTAGCTGGTTCCATGTGGTATTTTGATTTTACTAAGTTTGAATCATGAAAGAAAGGTGATGTGCAATAATAGATATTTCATTATTAGGCGTGTGTTTCATACTAAAAAGTATGGTCAAGGTAGAAAAACATACAACAGTGGGGTTTATGTTAAAAGATCGATTTCTAATAAGTTTGAAGTTAACTACCATAAGAAGTTAGATAAGGTCATTGAATTACAATATCATAGCGAGCAGAATAAAGTCTTTTTATTCAAATGTTATTGGTATGATTATACCGCTAATAGAAGAATTAGAGTAGATCTACATCATGGTTTAGTCGTACTTAATACAAAGTCTATATTATGCAATGTCGACGATGTCTTTGTTTTCGACAAGTAATGTCACTATAATGTAATATTTATGGAGGAAATTAACTTTAATTTAATGACAATTGTGTTAATTTTTTATTAAATCATAATGAAACATTTATTTATGTAATTTTATTATTATATACAGAACTAGTATTATTGTGTTGTGTATGGTGCTGTTATTTTAAGTATTTGCATGATGAATAGATAAGAAATACATATACAATCTAGCAACATAAATTGTTTTGCATCGATAAAAATACCGACAAATCTGTAAAATACAAACAGATACACCGAATGATTAAAGTCTATTGGTATATTCCAAAGAGTATTGGAATTGTTCCCTTCTCACTGGCATTGTTCAATGCATATAAGATCACCGACATTTAATATCTATCGGTATTTTCTTGAGAGATAAGGTATTATTCACTTCCCACTTGCACTATTTATTACTATCCTTTGTAGATGGAATCAACGATAGACTGAAAAATAATTAGTGATAGTTGAGGGGTTTCTAAAAATTTTGGATTAAATTAAAAATTTCAATTAGATTTTATAGACGGAAACACTAACGAACATATTAAAATTTTAATTTTTAATTTTCCAACAATAATCATGTCAGTAATACTTGGCATGTTTCTGAAATTTTTTGATTAAATCAGAAATTTCAATTAGAATTTACAAATGGCTACACGGATGGAAAAAATAAAAATAAAAATATTTAATTTACCGTTAGTAAAGATGTTGGTGATACAGTGCGAGTTTCTGAGAATTTTTTATTAAATTAAAATTTTCAATTAGACTTTACATTTGAAAACACTGATGAAAAAATTAAAATATAATTTTTAATTTTATGACAATAAAGACATTGGTAATACTTGGCGTGTTTCTGAATAGTTTTGATTAAATTGAAACTTTCAATTAGACTTTACATTCAAAAACTCTGATGAAAAAATTTAAATATTAATTTTTTAATTTGCTGACAATAAAGACATTGGTAATACTTGGCGTGTTTCTGAATAATTTTGATTAAATTAAAACTTTCAATTAGACTTTACAGATAGATACACCGTTGAAAAAATTAAAAAAACATTAATATTTAATATACCGTCAATAAAAAAAGTCCCAAATTAAAAAACTAGAATCTTTAAAATCAGAACAGATGAGCACATATCTTCTTCTCTCTTCCTCTATAATTTTCTCTCTCCTCATCCCAAATCTTCATTTTTCTTTTTATATTCTCTGTCTTTCTCTCCTCAACCCATTCTTTTTTCTTCTCTTATCCTAAACATGTAGGTATGTCTTCTCATCTCTTCTCCTCTTTTTCTCTTGTTATTTAATGATTTGTTCGAATTTCTTTTCCTCTTTTTAGGAAAACTCAACATTAAGGTAAGATTCTTTCTTTTTTTTGTGTTTTTTTATTTTTTGCATTTTTTTTATTTTTATGTTATTAATAATAGCATAAATGTTATTGGGAATTTTTAATTTTTTATATTATTAATAATTGTATAAATGTTATTGGGAATTGTTTTTAATTTCTTTATTCTTTAATGATTGTATATAGATTTTTGGAATTTTTTAATTGTTTTTTTTATTTTCTGTTATTTAATGATTGTATATAGATTGTTGTATTTTTTAAACTTTTTTAATCATTTACTAATTGTATAAATGTTATTGGATTTGTTTTTAACTTTTTTGTTATTTAATGATTGTATATAGATTGTTGGATTTTTTTTTTATTTTTGTTTTAATTTTATGTTGTTAATATGGTTAGCTAATTGATTTGTTGGTGTTAACAAGCAGTTTTTAATTTCATGAAAAGAAATTATTTAAAAATAAACAAAAAATATTAGCCATCATAAATAAAATAAAAAATAAAAATAGCTAAGATAATAGTTAGGATAAATGAATAGTTTTTAATGTGAAATATTGATATTACAAATCCTTTAATGTGTTTATATTTACCTCTTATGATCATTTCGCAAATGGTCGTAGCAAAGTTAATTGGAAATTTAGTTAAATTAACTTAATTGAAATTATTCGATTGAATTAGATTGAAATAAAATCAGCTGATATGTGGCAATCCAATTTAAATTATTGTATATTTGCAGGTTTAAAAATTTTGGGTAGTCTTTTTATTGGGGAGGTGCTTCCGAATTTATTTTTTAAAATAGAAATTATTTACGGTACCTTAATCCTTTAATTTGTGTAGATGCCTATGGAAAAGTCAATAGCACATCGTATGAACAAGATCTCTGCTAGTTCTTCTAGCAGCGATTCAAACGATCATGTGTTGTTAAGTACCGACCAGGAACAGACACCTGAGACACAAGCATCCACTCCTAATGCGACCTCATCGAGTGTGATGCCGCCACTTCAAAAGGGGTCCTTTCACAGTAGAATCTATTTACTCGGAGTACTAGACTCAGTGAAAGAATGACCTTTTAATGTAAGTTTGTTTTCCCTTTACATGACATGTTAATAATTTTTGAAAAATTAATATCAATTAACGAATGCAATTTCAGGTTTATAAACATTGAGGCTTCTGGAACCATAACATTGGCGATGAAATCATCGATAAAAATTTTATTGTTTTAATGGAATCAGGTTTTCAATATCCTTAATGGAAACCTATGATTGATGTATGGATCAGAAGGTTTAAGGTTAGCATTAATTTAAATATTTTTTATTATATTAATTCCGTTAGTTTATGAACTTATTAATGAAATTTTTCTTGTACAAATTTTAACTACAAGGAAAAATATGATTGAGATAGAGTTGACAATGCTATTGCAATGACGGTTTGGGAGAATCATGTTGTAACCAGGTAATATTAAAATCAAGATAAAATTTTTTAATTATTTTATTCAATTTTATTATTTATTTAATAATAAACAAGTCATTTGTATCATATAGATTGCGTGATTTTTTATACGAGACACAAAAAAAGCCAAAAAAATTCGTACTTGAGATGTGAAGCTTATATGAAGCATATTGTATTTGAAAATCTGGGAGTTAAGTCAGATAAATATAAGTTTATGGGATATTCAAAAGAAACTGTTGGATATCGTATTGTTGAGCAATAATGTTTTATCTCAAAATATGCTACCTTTCTAAAGAAAGAATTTGTTCTTGAAAAGAGCAGTGAGAGGAAAATATAGTTTGAACAAGTTCAAGAACTATAAACTGACATCCAAATAAAACCTAAGCCTAAGGTTATAACATTGGATGTTTAGCCTGAAGCTCAAGAAAAACATAAATAAATCTATAGATCTGGTAGGACACGTCATGCACCAATATGATAGGGACTTCTCATGAAAGCTAGGAATGACGAGTTATTCATACTTGATGAGCCTAACAATTACATAGAACCAATATCTGATATTGATTCTAAGAAATAACTTAAAGCTATAAAATCTAAAATGAATTTCATATATACCAATTAGGTATGGACATTGGTTGATCCACTTGAAGGGATAAAAGCCATTGGATGTTAGTAGGTCTTTAAGAGAAAGACTAACATGAAAAGCAATGCACAATTGTACAAAGCTAAACTAATTGCCAAAGATTACAGACAAAGACAAATAGGTTGACTTTAATAAAACCTTTTTACCGGTAACTATGTTAAAATTTACAAAGATTTTGTTTCTTATAGCTACATGCTATGATCATGAGATTTGAAAAATGGATGTCAAAATTATAATCCTAAACGAGAATCTTCAAGAAAATATGTATATGACATAACTTGAAAATTTTGAATCTAATAAATTTACCAATTAAGTGTACAAACTATAGAAATTCATTTGTGGACTTAAACAAGCTTTAAGGAGTTAGAATATTCATTTTGATGAGATAATCAAATAATTTGATTTCATAAAAAAATATGGATGAGATTTGTGTTTATAAAAAGGTTAGTGAGAATGCATTTGTTTTTCTAATATTATATATAGATAACATATTCTTAAAATGAAATGATATTTCTTTACTCTAGTTAGTAAATATTAAGTTGTCCAAAAATTTCTTCATTATGGATATAAGAGAAACAACCTATATACTGAGATTAAAGATCTATAGAGATATATGTAAAAGATAATACTTATCTATTTCGCATATGATACTCTCTCCAAAGACATATGTCCAAAAACACAAGTTGAGAGAGATAAGATGGAAATAATTCCATATACTATAGATATAAGATCCATAATATATGCAACTATATACAAGACCAAATATACCTTATACTTTGAGCATAACGAGTAGATACAAATCTAATTCAAGTTAGAGTTACTAGAAGAAAGATAAAAATATTCCTAAATATTTAAGAAGAATTGAGAATGTTTTTCTGATCTATGAAGGAGATGAACTAGTAGTTCATGATTATTAAGATGCTAGTTATCAATAAGATATTGAAAATAGAAAATTCAGTTTGGTTATATTTTACTCTAAATAATAATACTATAAGTTATAAGAGTTCCAAATAAGAGACCAAATACATTCTACAACTAAAGTTAAGTACACCTCAATGTTTGAGGGAACAAAAGATGATATTTTGATCAAAAAGTTCATCATTAAAGTAGTTGTGGTTCCTAAACTTTGTTGATCTAGTAGTCCTATATTATGTTAACAATAGAGTCATTGCAATAAAAAAAGAAACCAAAGTTTCATCAATAATCTAAAAAATAAACTTAGATTATTCCAGTTGATTGAAGAATTATAGAAAGGAAAGATATAAAGATATAACGATTACCTACTGAAGAGCATCTTATAGATCCTCTTACTAAGTCATTGTCCTAGTAAAAACATTATCATCAAGTAGAGCGGTATGATATTTGATACATGAGTGATTAGATTTAGTGCAAGTGATATATTGTTAGTGTATATGCCCTATAACCAATCAGTTGGTTACATATGGCATTGACTTTGTTCATGTAAATATATTTAATTTATTAATAAAGGCTTATTTATCTTTAATATTCATCAAATATTTGATTAAAGAATTCAGAGTAAAGATAAAGTTCTTGAGGCAAAAATGTTTTGCAAAGAAAATTATAAAGTTGTTATAATTATGATATTCTTATTGCATCAAAGCATTGTTCCTAAAATGTTCCTAATCAATGCTTTATTAAAACTAGATATTAATTAGAGCTGCTGAGACTAGTGTATATTATGTTCTTTTCTTTGTGAAATAAAGCATTTGTTCACATAAGTTGAGGTATGACGGATACCTAGAACTAATATGTAGATGCTTATCAGATGACATGTTTACTGAATTGACTCGCATGAGAATTCCATATGGAAAGATCACTCGTGTCTATGGAAAGGCTCACGCAACGGTTATGTAAATGATCTTTAGACTTGAGATCACTAAGTTATCTTATATATGGAGTGTTATGTTTTGATCATGCTATACATTGTTCTAATCAAGAGTAACAAACGAGAAGATATTAGATATAACATAACTATATAAAGTTATTTAAGTAATTAAGAGAGAATTCATCTCCATAGGTGAATTAGGAAAAAAGTTTAATTTATTCTCAAATAATATTAATTGTAAATCATTGAGTAAAGTGAAATAATATTTGTAAAGAGTTTCAAATCTTATTTAAATAATCAATGACTATGATGTTTGATGTTAAGAATAAACATGATTTGACATAGTAGACACACTTCGTGCTATAATGTCTAATTGGAACATTGTTAATTAGTGAATAATAATTATACTAAGAAACTAGTCACTGAAAAGTTAAGTCAAATCACTTATTACTTTTCTAATATTTAAAGGATCATGACAGGTTACTAGACAATTTATTTGATCTTTAAATATAAATCGATCAATTGTTAAATTGATAATAATTTAATTTATTTAATCTTATTTTATTTAGGATTGTGATTTATATTTAGATGAATTTATTAGGGAATCTAATGAATCACACACATAAGAATCATTGGTCAAAAATTAAAATATGATGATTAATTAAGTATGACTTGATTATAAATAAGTTTTAAAAATTGAGGTCTAGAGTGTAATTTATATAGAGAATTACAATTCTAGACCTAGAAAAATCAAATAGAGGTTTGATTGAATAAATTTCTAAAATTAGCATAAAATAAAATATAAGATATTATTTAAGAAGCAAAATAATATTTTGTTATTTATAAGGTTTTAGGTTTCCCTATAAATAAAAAGTTATGTCTCTTATTTCCTGTGGATGATGAAAAAGATAAGTAGAGTACAATACTTAAATATCTAAAAAAAATAAAAATAACACTCTAAAGTATAACAATCACTCTCTCTTAAAAGAATTTAAGAGATTTCTCATTAGTAGTTTGTATGGATTACCATTAGATGCCGGATAATTAGACGATTTGTGATTTGCAACAACCCAACCTTTAAAGCAAATATTCAAAGCCAAAACTAACATCCGATCTTCATGTAATCTTCGCATAAAATCCTAAAACAACTCTAGATTTGTCTAACATAATCACTGGGATTCCTGAAAAATTTTAAATTTACTATTTTTGTTGTGTCTATATGTTTTGGAAAACCCGACATTAAAACAATAATTTATCTAGCAAAATTTAAATTGATGTGATCACTTGAATCTTCTCTGTAAAAAAATTAACACACCAAATGGGCACACTAATGATCGACAAACCCATTCAGTGGATGGATTTTGGTGCATTTACCGCTGTTCAATCACTTCCAGCATCTCCGATCAAGAATTGTCAATCAAATGCTCATAGACCCGATGAATATGATCACCTCTTTCTGTAAGTTCAGTAACTATGCCCTCATTAATACCCATTAATGGCAACTGGCTAACTTTTACCTGACACTACCATTGAAAGAAAAGCTACCATGATGCTTACTTTATGCATTTGGGATTTCATCAATTTGCAACGCAAATTATTATTCTGAAAGTCGAATTAATAAAGCAATGAGTTTCAAATTACTCTACAATTTAAGCATGCGAAACCATGGAAAGGCAGAGATTATTGACCTTGAAAGGACAAAAACAAGACAATCATAAAAGAATAATCTATGCTCCACACCTACAATGCTGTAATGTGAAGAAAAGGAAAGGAAGAAAACAAAAGCATAATGCAGTGTAATTGCATCAATTTTGTATTTTTGGATAATTGCTTCTTTCTTTTTCGAGCTACAGATATTCCAATTATGCCTTGCACAATGAAGAAAAAGAAGATTACTTTCCCAGGAAAAAGTATCCAGGAAAAGTTGACAAAAGAATGCTAGACATTAGGTGTAAAGGATGAGTGAACAACCTTGTTCTGTCTCCCCACAAGCCAAAGCAGAGTCCTCCTTGCAAATGAAGGCGTTTTTTCTTGCAATTCCAATCTATGACAACTCTGATTCAGCACATTACCACCCGATTGACCACCTCCATTTTCCCACCTGCCAAAGCTTATTTCAGAATTAGTCCTTCTCACATCACTACCCCCCTTCCTCATCTTCAAATCATCATCAGCAACAACATTTTTATTCACTGGAAATCGAAAGGAAAAGGCCCTTCTTGAAGATTCCCCAGTTGAACTCTGTTTCTCCTTTTTCCCTCTGAGCCATATCTTTGATCTAGAAAAGCTCTCTCTTTCGCTTCTACCAATGGTTTTGCCACTGCTAGCAACAATACTAGCACTCCCATTAACCTCTACACTCTTAAGACCTTCAAAGCCATCAAATTCTCTTCTTGATTCACAATCACATTCAGACATTGCTAGCTTGTGACCAGGTGTTAAAGGCAAAGTCGTCTTCTTGCTTGACTGTTTCCTCATTGGAGTCCTTATAGGTACTTGCAATGATGAATTCTCATCCAATACATACTCAAACGACCCCATAGAATAGCACCTTCTTGAATCAATAATATTTGTGCTACTCCCTTCACCAACATCCACATTCCTGTACTTCCCTAGCTTAACAGGAACAACCTTCTCCCCTGAATCTACTACTATTTTGGGGACAGAATCATCTTTTGTCAAACTTTCACTTGACTTATGTGAAATATCCAAACGCGATGATCCCAAATCAGTGTCTCCATGACAGCCCAGATTGGAATGTGTAGTCAAAACTGAACTGGTTCTGCCAACATTAGCCTCTCTATTATTAACAAGCTCTCTTGAGCTCTCACTTCCAGATTCAAGAACAAGAACCAAGGGAGAGCGGGTATTGTTTGGAGAGAAATCAGAAAGCAAGCAAGCTCTACAGAGAGGGCAAGTGGAGTGAGACAACAGCCATGTGTCTATACACTCCATGTGAAAGGCATGGCTACATTTTGGCAACAACCTTAGCTGATCTTCAGGCTCAAATTCACACAAACAAACAGCACAGTCAAAAGGGTTCTTCAATCCAATAATGGCTTTGTATTGGAACACAGGGAGAGCATCTATAAATGTCTGGTCAACACCAGCATCGTGAAGGTGAAAGAGTTGCTGCAATTGGCCTTGAAGAGCAGTCACACTCTCTAAGTCATCAGGGTACTCTCTATTACGTGGTCTTAAAAGAAATCTCACCAGGAGGTGAAGCAAACCAGAAACAAAGAAAATAATAGCTAGAATAATAATGATAAGCAATAGACTAGGACTAACCTTGGTGTTCAAGTTGAAACCATCGGTATCAAGATTTGGTTGCGGTGGTGACTGAGAAAGAAAATATGGTTGCTGGGTTGGAGAAATAAAGGTGCTTTCTTTGATTTTAAGGAGAACCAAGTTCATGTTTTCTGGATGAAAAAACTGAGAGAGACTCAGCAAGATTGAAGCTTTAGACTTGAACCAAGTGATGATACCAATAACTGTCTCATCCGCTGCTACAAAATATTAAATCCAAGCCCCAGTGAAGCATCCCCAGAAGCTATTTTAAGGCCAGTGTCAATATAAGCAGGTCTACTGGTTGAATTTTGAGATTATAGACTGGTAGAGTTTTAACACAACTTTGTCTGTACTAAAAATAAGGAACTGCAAGTCAGATGCAGAGAAATAGAGAGAGAGAGAGATTAGGCACTTAAAGAGCTGATATGAATGGTGTGGTCAGTGCTAGAAGGTAAGATTTCAAAACTATAGCAATAAATCCCCCCACCAGTGCAAAAATAAATGAGATTAGATACAGTTGGCCTAAACTACTTTTTTTTTAAGCAAAAAGAATTATTAAAATATTTTTGAATTACAAAAAAATAACATATTCTAATTTTATTTTTATTTTTTTGATGATCTCATCACCAAATGCAACAGGGTTTTCAGAGGAACTCTTCGAATTCATTCATCAACCCCAATGCCCTTCTAATTCCCCGAAGGAAAACAAATGTTCCTACAATACAGTTTGTGTTGATTTGGAAAAGGGTCGTTTCTTCCCTGTCCTATCACACCGAGGATTTTTTTGCTCTGATTACTTTCCTTTTCATGTCTTCTATTCCACTTCTAGTATGGTGTGCTTCTATTCTAATTGATAACTCTCGCTCCTCCTCGTATAGGACAACAAACGAAGTGGAGCGAGACTTTTTAGGATTTTGTTTTTTCTTATTACAAGAGCATCTTCAATGTAAAAAGCAATTTAGAAATGCTAAATTGTTTGTATAATTTTTAAATAGTATAAATATAATTTTTTTTATATGTACTATAATAAAAAAAAAACAACTTATTTTTATTTTAAT
>Ga0325405_1004277_pt1 | contig 14623 bp, 8 predicted proteins | sample PopdelMetagenome_21_FD_205663 | JGI IMG/M metagenome (GOLD analysis project Ga0325405, IMG submission 205663) | Populus deltoides microbial communities from Bellville, Georgia, United States - Xylem-Control-R2 | ecosystem: Host-associated > Plants > Phyllosphere > Stem > Wood/Secondary xylem... | reverse complement strand
TAATTACAAGGAAATTGATTTTTTAAGTCAATTTAGGCTTTAATTGGAAGAAATTAAAATTTAAAGGTCGAATTACAATTTGTAAGAGTTAATTTGGTTAAATCAGGGGCTTAATTACATAAATATTAAAGTTTGATGGATAATTAGGGACTTGATTGAAGAAATCCAAAACCAAAGACTAAACTAGAAAAGGCGCGTGAATATAGGGGCTAAAATTGACCGAACCAGGGGCCAAATTGAAGAAATTGAAAGTTTGTTGATCAATTGAGGGTAAAAATGCACAAATTCAAAACCAAATATTAAAATGAAAAAGATGGCCAACTTTATGGATGGCATTTGAATTTGGTAGAGATACAATTAAATTGATTCTTAAAATCAAAATCTCAATTGAGGACTTGATTGAATAAATAAAAAAATTAAGGACTAATTTGGAAACAAGGACTTCTTAGGTGCCATTTTTATTTAAATGAAACGACATGTGTTTGTACAAAATGATGTCGTTTCATTCATTGTTATTCAAAAAAAAAAAAAAACAAGAAGACAAAACTAAAAAACAATGTCATTTTGATTGCACTATACATCTTCTTCTTCCCCTAAACGCGTTGAAGATAGGGAAAAAAGGTTTTTTTCCCCTCCTTTGCAGCGTCTCTCTCTCTCTCTCTCACTTGCCCAAAAACACTGACACAACCCACACCCCCTATGGCCTTTCATCAAGATGAAAAACAGAGGAGATAAGCCCTGCGGGCGACCCTAGAGCAGTTGCATAGTAGTCGTCCAACACCTTACCCCTTTAGTGTGATTGGATAGGGGTAGGGTATCTCTCTCTCCCCCTTTCCCTTATAAATACCCCCCTCACTAGGAGTAGGGGAGACGACAAAACAAAGATGAAAAAAAGAGAAAAAACAAAGAAAAAGAACGAAACAAAAGGAAAAAAATAGAAAGAAAAAACAGGGGAAAACAGAGAGAGGACAAGGAAGGGAAGAAAAAGAAAAGAGAAAAAAGGAAAGAAAAGAGAGAAGAACACCCTTTGGTATTGCCTAGAGAGGAAGAGGAACTTCTTAGTCCCCTTTAAATCTTTCTCCACCAACTAGCAAAACAGCTCCCCCAATGCATAGCAACCTCGGTTTGAAGAAGAACCAGCAGATCCAGCTCTAGTAGGGATGAACACCGTCGTTCGCCACTACTAGGTCAACTTCCCCCTCTTCTTCTTCTTCTTCGGCCACCATCTCTATTTTGGGCTAATATTGGCCCAACTCTTTTGGGCCGACCTTGACCCTATTTTTTCTGGGCTAGTTTTGGCCCAACTAGGTTGGGCTTAACCCATATAATTCAACCTGATCCAACCCAATGTATTTATTTATATATTATAATAATATAATAATAATATATAATATTATATATGAAATAAAAAAACAAGAAATAAAAAAAAAACATTTCAAAAATTTTTAATTTTCTCGCGTGTTTTTCAACCAATTTTGCTTAATATTGGTTTGCATTTTTACACTATAAAGATACAAATCCAGTATTAAAATACCTGATTTTCTCTGAAATGTTGCAAAAACATATATAGAAAACAAAAAAATATATATCTTGTTTTCATGCATACGACCATATGTCTAAAAAATGTAAAAAACTTCATATCATATTCTCATACAAAAATTTCAAGAAAAAATGTATGTATTAGCATGCATTTTAAACATTAATAACCAGTTTATTAAAGCCATGAGAACTAGGCCCATGTTTCAAAAATAACAAAAAACTATTTTATTTTCTTTTAGTATCTGAGATTATAAACTTATATGTAAGACATATTTCCGATATTAAATAAAAAGATAGTTCTTTTTTTATATAGACATTAGAACAATTAGGTTTTTACCTGATAAGATAAGGATATCCTTATCGAGGAGGACTTTTCTTAAACCTTAGACAAACCAACAATTAGAAAACACAACAATACTTTAGTTATATTAGACAATTAAACAATGTAGCTTACCTCAGGTAAGGCATTTTAGGGGTGCTAATACCTACTCTTTACGCAACCAGACTAGTTAGGATTCCTAGTAACCAAAATACTAGGTGGTGACTGTCACTCTCTCTTTACACTAATAAAGAACAAGGTTGTCCTGTCCATTTCCCTATCCCATTCTCAACTCCTGAAGGACGATCGCCGCGACACGTGCGATAGTGGTTGTGAAAGATTAATGCAAACGAAAGCATAACAATATAGCAGCAAACATAAAAAGACAGAAAGATAGATTGGAATTATGTTAAAACACAAAGAATCCCAAAACCTTATCTTATGTATAAAATATTGATTGGATTAAGTCTACCTCCTAAAGATGTTTACAATCCCTTTTATATAATAGAAAAATCAACCAAGATTGGAAACAAATTAAATCAGAATCCCAAAACATAACGGGAAATAACATAAAATATCAAAATAAACAATAAATTTATGAAAATTAAGGAAAAATAACAAAATTATCCCAAATAATAACTTATGAGCCTGATTTTTGAAGATTCAATGCTTTGATAACTACTAAGTGGTTTTTAATGGGAAAACAACTAGTAGAATCTCCTGTAAAAATTTGCACCCGATCCAACGGTTAGATCTCCTGTTATTGTCATTTTAGGCCACTACTCCAGTCTTGCATGACCATGCTTTCTATTGAGACTAAACATGTCTTACTAGTACATGAAAATATCTGCTAGACCATCTATATAGTCTGTTTAGAGCAAATACATAATTAATTTGATGTTCAAATGCTCTGAAGCTCTTTCAAGGTGTGATTTCACTGAATAATTTTGAGATTATAATTATCTCCTCATTTTGGAATTGTCCTGAGCACAAGGATAAAATGATGAGTCGTGGGGAGCTTCTCAGATTGTTGTCCTGCAAGCAAGAGTATATGACTTGACTATAAATAGCAGATTTGCTCTGCTATTGCCTTGTGCTTAAATAGATTGCAGGAATCGAAACCTAAGGTGGTTTAAACGTGGTTTGAAGGCTTTGATGGGTTACTAACTAGTGGTATGTTTATGGCTTAAGATGAGGATTTATTCATGTGAATAAATCAGTTTTTTTTTTAATTTATTAAGGGCTCGTGTGCCCAAAAGAATTTTTATGAAAAATATTCATATAGGTGTCCTAACAATGTTCACCAATCTTGGAAGTAGAAGGGTTCTTTCACAATTCGTGTATTGTGATGAAAAATACTTCCAATTAAAATTGGTGAATATTTAAAATAGTTATGAGAATTTTCTGGTCAATTCTTGATATTTAAATACCAGCCTATTTATAGGTCCAACATTTATACCAGAATATTAACCATCAATTCTCATGAATTAAAAATTTTTATGGATTATTGAAATATTGATAAAGTTCTTATGGATTCAATAAACCAGTTATTAAATCCAAAATCCATGCAAATTTTTTTTTTTTTGAATTCTGTATAAAAATACTAAAACACACCATGTATTTTATTTTTTAAGCTACATATGATTATTTATTTTTGAGAGACTTGGTTGTATGTTATTTAAAATAAGATTGTATTTTTGAAAGAGATTTTTTTGTTATTTTTATAAAAGGAAAAATGATTTCTTTGACACACTCAAAACGCCTCGCATGTAGGAAAATATGGCGAACTCAAAATTAATTACAAAATGATCTTCCAAGGATTTTGAAAATGGACGAAGACCATGTTTAGTAAAACACAGATAAATTATTTTTTATCAAGGCTACTTTTACCATGATATTAATTCAAAACAAAATATCATTCATTAACTTGAAGCCGAACAACACCAAAAATTCACATGAATCTTATTGATTTCACAAACTTTGTTCAAATTGCATATTAATCCAAACAAATCGACATAAACCCAAACATAATTCATGCATCAATATATATTTAATGTCCAAAAAAACAATAACAATCTAAAAATAAACTCATAATTCACCACAAATATTCAAATTATTTCAAATCAATAACACACATCAATTCAAATTAAAAGTGTCCAACAATCCGGAAAAAAAAACACAATAATAAGTATTTTTTCCCAAAATTTCACAACATTATAGCAATTTGTCTAAAAAAATATTTTAAGGTTATGACTCGACATTTCTTGTTGTTTAACATGTCAAGGTATATTGTTATAGACACTGGAAGATCGCTAAAATAAATGATAGCACGTGTACCACATGCCACCACCACTTCCAGCACATGGATTCACGTGTCACTGCCGATGGAAGAGCGTGTGCTGTTGAATCTGAAACAGGTCTTCTCTTTGCTCCTAGACTGACGATGAGACAAACGGATGTCTAAAGGGAGAGATCTGCACGATCAAAGGTTCAGTCCTCTTCTCTTTTATTCTTCTCTTTTTCAGCTCTCTCTACCGTTTCTCAACATTCTGAAGAGACCTGGTGTTCACGGTGGGGTTTTTGGTAACATGGAGAAGCTATTGGGATAGTTGTGACGAGTTGCTCAGCTGCGACGATGCGTGGCAGAAAATGACATCAACAACTGGTAGTATGTGATGAGCAGAACCTGGTTTTCGATTTCGATTTAATGAATAAATGATCATTGATTAGATTGATACCATTTCCCATTCTTCAAGTTTCCATACAATCTCCATTATTAGTACTTAAAAAACTTCAATACGGAAAAGTGGTGATGTATACAAGTTTGAAAAAACTTTCATTAAAAGAATTATAACTTAAGTGTTTTTGTACAACTTCTTATACAAGGTTGAAATACATTGAGCAATTGCATACAAGTGCATTTGTCAAAGCATGAAAGCCGTTCAAGAGAGAAAGAGTTACCAATATATATTCCTTTCTTATCTCTCAATTATATATATTTCTTATCACTTTATTCATGAACTTTTGATTAATCCGAATTCTATGTCATATGCATAATCTAATTTTCAATGAAATTGCAATGAAATATTCTTTTGCATGAACCGGCTATAATATTTGTCGCATATGTGCGGCGTCACGGCGATTGTCCACTCTCAAGGAAAATGTAAAGGCCTATCTATCTGGCAAATATGGAGAGACAAGGAATTCTTGTCTCTTATCAGTAAAATGGAATGAGAGTCACCACTTGGTATTCTGGTCACTAGGAACCCTAACTGGTCTTAGAGATCGGGTACGGAGACTAGTTGCGTAAAGGAAAGGTATTAGCACCCCAACTATACCTTACCTAAGGTAAGTTGCATTGTTTTGTTGTCTAATAAAATTTAAAATCTTGTTATGGTTTCTAATTATGGTCTGTCTACGGTTTAAGAAAAGTCCTCCTCTATAAGGAGATCCTTATCTTATCGGGTAAAAACCTAATTATTCTATGTCGTCAAAAGAAAATACCTCTTTAATATCATGAATACATTTTACATATAAATTTGAAATCCTTGATACTAAAACAACACAAAATAATTTTTTTTTGTTTTTGATATTTTGGCCAATGTTCTCTTGACTTTAATAAACTGGGTATTAAAGCCAAAATGCATGCTAAAACATTATTTTTTGGTGTATGAAAAACACAATATGATTTTTTAGCTTTGAGACACTTGGCCATATACACAAAAACATTTTTTCAAAATTTTTTACTTTTTTTTAGTTGACAAAAACCAGGTATTTCAATACCAAATTTGTATTTTTATAGTGTAAAAATATAAATCGATATTAAGAAAAAAAAAGTGCATAAATAAAAAAGTGGGGAAATCACAAATATTGAAAAAAAAAAATTGAAATGGGCTAGGTCGAACCCAGCTCAACTACGTGGGTTGGGCTCAAGCAACCCGTGTGAACAGTGCCCTCCACTCTTCACATGCTACATGAACACTAGAGGGCATGCAGGGACGAAATGGAGAAACAAAAGGGAAGAAGGGCTGACCTGCAATGGTTGTTGTCATTGGCGGAGCTGCTGGAGTCGATAGGCAGCGGCGCTGGTGGTTCGCGGCTGCCAGCAGTGCTGCTCCTTCTTCTTCCTCTATCCTTTTTTTTTCGTTCTTTTCTCTGCTTCTTCTTCTTCTTCTTTTTTTCTTTTGGTCTTCTCCCTCTCTTCTTCTCTCTCTTTTTTTCCTCATTTTCTTTTTGCCCTCTCTTCTTCTGTTTTTATAGGCAAAAAAACAAGGGAGAGAGAACGGGGTGGTACAGTGTGTTGCCACCCCTCCAACACGTGGAAAGTGTTTTTGGGCAAGTGGGGTTGGTCGGCGTCTTTTTGAGAGGGAGTCGATGTCTTTTTTAAGAGAGACATGGCAGTGACAGAGGAAGAAAAAATCTTCTTCTTCCCCTACCTCGCACGTCGAAGGGAAGAAAAAGACCCACGGTGCCGACAAAACAGCTCCATTTTGATCCCTTTCGTTTTTTTTTTCGTGAACAATGTATGAAACGACGCCGTTTTGGACAAAACGTGTCGTTTCATTTAAAAGGAAAAGGAGGCAAAAATGTGTTAGATTTCACATTGGTCCTCAATCTGTGATTTGTTCAATCAAATCCTAAATTGCAATTTTGATTTAAAAATCAATGCAATTGCATCCCTGCCAAAAATCAAACAACGGCCCTGAAGTTGGTCGCCTCTTTCACTTTGGTCCTTCGTCTTGAATTTATGCAATTTAACCCTCAATTGAGCAATAAACTTCTAATTTCTTCAATTTGGCCCCTAATTTGGTTTAATTGCAACCCCTCTATTTACGCGTGTTTTTCATTTTGGCCATTGGTTTCAGATTTTTTCAATTAAGTCCCTAATTGGCCATCAAACTTCAATATTTATGTAATTAAGCCCCTGATTTGATCGAATTAACTCTAAAAAATTATAATTTGACCCCATAAATTTAATTTCTTCCAATTAAAGCCCAAATTGACTTCAAAATCAATTTTTCTTGCAATCAAACCCTCCATAAATTCAATTAAACCTTCAATAAAATTTAATTGAGTCCATCAACATCTGATTTTGGACTTTTCTTCCTCAAATTGAATTTTCTTTATCAACAAGGCTCTCATCAATCAATAAAATATTGCTAAATTTTAATTTTTGTATTTTTGAACCTTCTCAACCAATTTTTGACCATTTTCTGAGCGTTTTGTCATCTTTTTTCACTAGTATATTTTTTTGATAATATTTTTTGATTTTTTCGTATTTTATTTTTTTAAGAGAGAAAAAATTGTGAGTTGGGGAATAACCCAAAAATGTGATTTTGTATTTTATTTTTCAATAAGCATTGCTCTTTACAATGCTTATAGAGCAAAGATTTTGCGTAGTAAGTTTTGTAAAGATAAACAAAACTGGTCTTCTCAAAATTTGGTTGACCTAAAACTTCAACTGGACCCAAAGTCTTGTGTGTGGTTGGGCTAAACTAAGATCCCTTTCGCCGATCCTTTTCGCCGATCCCCTTTAACCAGAACCAAAGTCCTATGTGTGGTTAGGCTAAACTGAGATTCCTTTTGCCAATCCACTTTAACCAGAACCAAAATTCGATGTGGATGGGTTAAACTGAGATTCCTTTCGCCAATCCCCTTTAACTAGAACCAAAATCTTGTATGATTAGGCTAAACTAAGATTCCTTTCGTCAATCCCCTTTAACCAGAACCAAAAATCCTGTGTGATTAGGATAAACTGAGATTCCTTTTGTCAATCCCCTTTAACCAGAACCAAAATTCTATGTGTCTAAAACTCTTTGTTGTTTGAAGAAAGATGATCTATTTTCACAAGCGACCCGCCCACGCACTCACACTTACCGTGGTCTATTTTCATGGGCGACTTGCCCAAGCATACTCGAAGTGGTCTATTTTCATGGGGGACCTGCCTAAGCATACTCAAAGTGGTCTATTTTCAGGGGCGACCAGCCCACACACTCACACTTACCCTGGTCTATTTTTATGGGTGACGTGCCCAAGTAGAAAAAGGAAGAGTGGTCTCATTGTAATGGGAGACCTATCCAGGTGAAAAAATGGTCTCATTGTAATGGGTGACCTACCCAGATAAAAAAACATGGAGAATGGTCAAATTGTAATGGGTGACCTACCCAAGTGGAAAAAGAAAGAGTGGTCGAGATGTAATGGGAGACCTACCCAAGTGGAGGAATGGTCGAATTGTAATGGGTGACCTACCTAGATAAAAAAACATGGAGAATGGTTTTGTTGTAATGGGTGACCTACCCAGGTGAAAGAATGGTCTCATTGTAATGGGTGACCTACCCAGATAAAAAAAAACATGGAGAATTGGTCAAATTGTAATGGGTAACCTGCCTAAAAAATTGGATGGTGAGAGCTCAAAGGCGCACTCGAAAGGAGGTAGGGTTAGAAAATGCACTACCCAAGAGGTGAGGGCTCAAAGGCGCACTCAAAAAGAACCGATAGATCAACAATGCACTCGAAAAAGAGGTGAAGGCTCAAAGACGCATTCAAAATGGAAGTGAGGGCACAAAGGCACGCTCAAAATAAGAAGGTGTGAGGGCTCAAATTCACACTCAAAAGGAGGTAGGGTTAGAAAACACACTACTAAAGTGATGAGGGCTCAAAGGCGCACTCAAAAGGAAGTGAGGACTCAAAGGCGCACTCAAAATTGGGACACCACAGGTACTTATAAGGCAACGGGTAAAACTCAACCTTATACATTTAGTGGAGGTATGTACAGCCTTAGGGAAGATCATGACCTCCAAGCCAAGTTTGCATCTTTAGCTAGAAAAGTCAAGGCACTAGAATTAAAAAAAAGTGGTAAATTAAAATCTGTTCAACATATTGTATGTCAAATATGTGAAACCAATGAACACTCAACCAATGACTGTCCAACTTTGCCTTCTTTCAAGGAATGCCTCCATGAACAAGCTTATGCTTTAAATAGTTTCTAAAGGCTTAATGATAAACTATACTCGCAAACATACAATCCTGGTTGGAGAAATCACCCAAATTTCAATTGGAAGAGTGATGCACAAACTTCACAACCACCGTTTCAAGCACACCATAATTTCTAAAATTCTCATGGATATGCACCTCTTTATACTCCACCTCCTAGAAGAAATCTTGAGGAAACATTGCATTCATTGAAAAGCAAAAGACAATCAACACTCAAAATATTCAAACCATGGCAGATCTAAAAGATGTTCTTGCAAAATTCACATCTGCTCTCAGTTTTTAGGAGAAAGGTAAGTTTCCATCTCAACCACAACAAAATCCCAATGGGCAATACAATGCAAATGCAAGTAGTTTTGGAAGCCAACACATAGATCAAGTTAAATCACTCATTACTCTTCGTAGTGGTAAGGTTATTGAAAAACTTACTCTTGAACCTTGTGAGAAAGATGATGAGCCAATCTCTGAGGGTAAGGAAGGGGTTGAATCTGAACATTGCAAAGAAAAGACTGATTCTCCGCTAGCACTTCCATTTTCTCATGCCATGACCAAACAAAAAAAAGTCAATCACAACTATGAAATCTTTGAAACTTTCAAATAAGGATCAATATACCTTTGCTGGATACTATTAAACAGGTACCTTTCTATGCTAAATTTTTAAAAGATCTGTGCACTATGAAGAGAAAACTAAATGTGAAAAAGAAAGTATTTTTAGCTGAACAAGTAAGTGTCATTCTTTAGAACAATAATGCTTTGAAATATAAATACCCTGGTTGTCCTACAATTTCTTACTTTATTGAAGAACATAGAATTGAAAGAGCGTTGATCTTGGAGCTAGTGTGAATTTACTTCCATATTCAGTTTTTTAAAGTCTCAATCTAGGTGAGTTAAAACCAACTTTTGTAACTCTTTTACTTGCCGATAGATCTGTAAAAATGCCTAGAGGAATAGTTGAAGATGTGTTAGTACAAGTTGATAAATTCATTTATCCCGTGGATTTTATTGTCTTGGACACACAACCTGTTGAAGCATGTAATTCATTTCGTGTTATTTTAGGACGTATGTTTCTTGCAACTTCTAATGCATTGATTAATTATAGGAGATGAATATTTTCAACATTTGCAAGCAACCTGGAGATGATAATCATTTACAAGAAGTAGATCTTATTGAAGAATCAATTTATGATCAATTTGAATCTACTTTGAGTACAATTGAGTTTGATGAATCTGAAGATTTACAAATGATTTATTCTCAAGAAGAAATCACGGATGAGAAAGGCATCGAAAATGTTAATGCGGATCTTTTGTCAAAATTGACAATAGATTCGACATCTAACATTCCACCAATTGATGATTACTTTCCTGACAAATCCTTACTTTCTCTTAGTCCAATGCCTTGATTTGCTAATCATATCAATTTTCTTTCTTCAAGAGATTTGCTAGCTCGCTGAAGTACCGAAGACATGAAAGTTTTTGAACGAAGTGAAAAACTTTTATTGGGATGACCCTCACTTATTCAAATATTGTCATGATCTAATATTTTGAAGATGCATTCCTGACAATGAGGTAAGTAGTGTCATTAAATTTTATCATTCTGAGGCATGTAGGGGTCATTTTTCGTCAAAAAAGACAACTGCAAAAATCTTACAATATGGATTCTATTGGTCCACCATGTTCAAAGACACACATGTGTTCTGCAAAGCTTGTGAAAATTGTCAAAAGTCAGGATTGATTTCAAAACATAAGGAATCTTTAGATAATCTTCTATTGACTTTTAGGACATATCCTAGTGGTGATGTGCATTGTGCATTTCATGACTTATAACCCCTTTTTCATAAAGAATATGCTCAGCATAGTCTTGGGAATTTGACTAAAAAAGATCATGTTTGCCAGTTTTTAAGAAAACTGGATGGGAAGCCTATCCCCGACCTATAGAGGGCATTTAAGCCGTTCTTGGACGTAAAACCAAGGGAAGATATGAGCCACAATCACAACTACCTGTACATACACATGCTTTTTCAAAATAAATAAATAAAGAGAGAGAGTGAGACTCTAGCTAGCCTATATATAGGTGCTATGGTTGCATTTTTAATTTCTCATCTATAAAATCTTCTCTTCCTTCCCTTCATTTCTACTCAACCCATACATTCAACAGATATAGAAGTGTGTAGAAATGGCAGGTTCCTCAAGTCATCACGTAAGAAACATTTGTGTTTTCAATGGATCCAATCCTGGAAAGGAAATAGAGTTTTTAGAATCAGCAAATCATCTTGGTCAGGTACTAGCTGAAAGAAAGATTCATTTAGTATATGGGGGAGGCAGCCTTGGGTTAATGGAGGGAGTGTCAATAACTGTATTTTTAGGAGGTAGTCAAGTTTTGGGGGTTGTCTCCAAAGCTTTAGCAAAAGGGGACATCATTGAAAAAATAATTGGAGAGGAACTATAGGTCTCCACAATGTCTGATCGAATGAATGTAATGTTTAAACACGCTGATGCCTTCTTGCCTTACCAGGTGGTCTGGGCATATTGGAAGATATCTTTCATAGTTCCTCTTGGTCCCAACTGCACATTCACCATAAACCCATAGGTCTGTTAAATGTTAATGGTTTTTATGATAAGTTGTTGTCTTTTCTTGATCATGCTATAGAACAGTAACATATTTGGCACGACAATCATAATCTTTGCTACTACTGCGAACAATTGATTGACGAACTACAATCTTTCATCCCTGTAATTGATCCCTCCATGAGTCGTATAAATTGGTCAACTATGGAAAGCCGTAAAAAGCTTAGATTGGATTTGAGCCTTCGTTTGTGAATCCTTGTGTCTTTTGGTTTTATTAATAGCATATTATTTTGTTTTGTTATTTCTTATATTTGTTTAAGTGTGTTTCAAGTTTGTCAGTGTTCGGTGTTTCAGGTGATGTCTTCTATACTCTATCTTTCTACCTTAGGACATTGAGGACAATGTCTCGTTTTGGTTGGGGGGAGAGGGTAGTAATTGATATAAAAAAATTATCTAACTGTGTTTTCTATTTTATAAATCATTTGCAAAACTATTATTACTATGATGGCAGGGTAAGGAGTTCTTTTGTTAAAGTGACTCTTGAGACACATCTTAGTAAACATTCTTAACAAGGTCTATCAGAATACTTCTTGAAATATTCAGGTTTACAAACTCTCACATTATTATCACTTAATTCTGCTCATATACTCATGTAACAAGTATTCTTAAACCTTCATTTTCACACACACACTTTAATATATGATTGTGGGTTGCATATTGGATTATTAAATTATTTATGTTCTTTTGTTAAAGGTAACAACTAAGGGAAAATGATAGTATATAATTTGAAAAAAAAATAATAGAAAAAAATGATAATAAATGTAAATAAATAAATAAATAAAAATGTAGATAAGTTTGGTTTCGTAGCCTCCCTAACTTAAGCAATTAAGCCTGAAGGGGTGTTTTAACACCTAATACCCTAAAGTCAACTGACTTGGGAACTATTGGCTCAGTGCTTGTTACATGGGTTAAGGAGAAAAGCTTAAGGGAATCAAACATTGCACTATCTACTTATCAGTATCTGTAGCCCGAGTTACTAAGCTCATAGGGGTGTCTCAACACCTAATGTCCTAAGACCAACTGGTCTGGGAGTTATTAGGCGAAAGCTCGTTACATGGGTTAAAGATGCATTATGTTTTAAGTTATATATGTGTGTGTGTGTGTATTTATTATTATTATCTTTTATATGTGTGTGTGTGTGTGTGTGTATAAAAGATAATAATCCCAACCTAAGAAAGTTAACCTTAGAAAAACATTAGAACAAAATATTGTTTTCTTCCAATAAAAGCCCCATCATCTATGTTTTCATACATTGAGCACATAAAAAGGAAGATTTATTAATATCTTGTTTCAACAGTATGAAGCAGATATATAAATTTAATGAGAGTTTGTTTATCTGGATTGATTAATAGAAGTTGAATGATGAATGTCTTGCTTTGTGGAATTTGCAAATTGTTTTTCTATTTTAACGATTTGATTACTAGGGACTAGTAATAAGCTGGTTGGGGGATGTGATTAGTACTTAAAAGTTCATTTTTATCAAGGTTTTATATCATCATTTTGCACTTGAAATATCAATAACTCCTTAACTAGAGCATGATTTATAATAACAAGTTTGATAATATAAGATAGCTTTAATTTATGGTAAATGTTTATTTTAAATGCAGGCATATCTCACAATTCAAAGGATTGATTGTTGTGATTAACTATTGAAAGTGAAAGGACAAAGAAAAGGCTAAGCTTAGAAAGGAGATGCCAATTCAATTCAAATTGGAACACTGTTTAGTCATTGGGTCATATCTGGAGCTATAGATCTTGGATTTCAGTTTGGTTTATAAGGCTAGAAAGCTAAGAAATATGCCTACAAAGTTCATGATAGTGGAAGACCCAAATCTACCGTTTTCAATTTCAAAGTTTGACCACAAAAGAGAAGTCATAATTTGTCCTACAATCCAGCCCAAACACTGCTCGGAATGTTACCCCTAGCTGGAGTTTTAGAAGTCAAAATGATGTAAAATTTGGTGGGTGGAAGGATAAGACAATTTCAAACAACTTTCAAGAAGACGACCTACTTAAATTCTGATGTTAGCAATGACATTTCATCCAGACAAGAGCTTGAGGGCTATCCACCATGTCCACCAGAAGTTGTACTTAGTATTTTAGACATATCTCGAGATGTAGTTATCCCAATGCTTTGAAATTTAGTGGGTGGAAGGATAAGATAATTTTTAACAACTTTCATAAAGGACACTTTGCCTAATTCTTATTGCATCAATGTCTTTGCATCCAGCCAAAATGCTTGAGTGCTGATGTCCACCAAGTCCACTAAGTCAATAGTTGGTCACTACATCAATAATCAAGTACCAAATGAATAGTTTTGAATTTTAGCCTATAAAAAAAGGCATTTGTCATTCATTTAGGCATCTTGATTTTCAGATCAAAATCATGTTCTTGCTCTCTCTCTTTATATTTTTGTACTGCTTAAGTTTTGCTTTCATTAATCTCTTGTTTATGCTTTTCATTTTCTTTACTATGCTTAGTTAACTTATATCATGTTTATGTTCTTATATTGTTTATTTATATTTTTCTTCTTCATTATGTTTAGCTAAGTTTATCATGTCAATGTGAAAAGGTTTCACTAATGGTGTTAAGATAAGTATAATATAAACTCAATATAGACTTCAATGCTTATATCCTAAACAACTTGCTATTAACATGTCTTATCATTTTTTTCTTATTAATTCTTAATACCTTGCTTGTTAAATGGTTAATGTAGATTTTTGTTGTATAACACTAGTACATCAAATACTTGATCCTTCATAGTCTTCAGCTGACATCGTTGTTATGAGAGGAACTTGATTTGTTGTCAACATAAGTTAGCATCATGAATTACTGATAAAATTTATAAGTATGGTATTTATTACGTAAATAAGATGATTAATATGATTATGTTGATAATTTATAAAGAGTTTATACTTTGCTTATCTTTAATACTATTAGTGGATTCTCTAACCTTGACATTTGTGTTTTATCATTGTTTAATCTTCACATTAATCTTACATCTCAAAGTCCTTTTTAACTCATCATCACCATCATCATCATCATTGTTGTTGTTGTTGTTGTTGTTATTTATATAGTTCACCTCCCTATGGTTCGACCCCGGTCTTGCCGGGTTATTTATTACTTGACATTCCTGCACTTGAGATAAGAC
>Ga0325405_1004270_pt1 | contig 14640 bp, 9 predicted proteins | sample PopdelMetagenome_21_FD_205663 | JGI IMG/M metagenome (GOLD analysis project Ga0325405, IMG submission 205663) | Populus deltoides microbial communities from Bellville, Georgia, United States - Xylem-Control-R2 | ecosystem: Host-associated > Plants > Phyllosphere > Stem > Wood/Secondary xylem... | reverse complement strand
GCTATTTGACTGACGCTTCATATTATTACAATATTAGATTGCAATCCTTGTAAAAAATCAATTTAAATAACTAGCTTTATCTTATAATTAAAGTGACCTGATCCAACTGGGTGTGGGGACATAAGAAACCCGACCCGACCCATAGCCATCCCTAAATAGAAGGTTTGCTGTATAAACTGGAGTTCGTTCATGAGGGTGTTTGTCTGTCGTGTCCCTCATTGAAATTGTTGTATGGTATGCATAATGAGCCACCAATTCATAACTATTTGCATGCTTTAAATTATTTTTTCAAATATGGTAAGATATCCTTATGCTTTTTTCTCTTTTTTTTGTTCTTACATTTGAAAGAACTATACTAATATTACAATGGCCTTAATTTTTTAATACAGATTTCAAGAAACGGAGAATTACAAGCAGCCATCGTCCAGCCCAGGAGCATGAATCTTCTGGTCTGGATGCTCTGGCCAATGCTGCGATCCTTGGGGACCCGGGTGAGCAAAGCACCACTGCTGTTGCAGCGACAACCAAACACCCCAGGCATCGTCCTGGCTGCTCATGCATTGTGTGTATCCAGCCCCCAAGTGGGAAGGGGAAGCACAAGCCTACATGCACATGTAATGTCTGCATGACAGTTAAACGCCGTTTTAAAACCTTAATGATGCGCAAAAAGAAGCGTCAATCAGAGCGTGAAGCAGAGATTGCTCAGAGGATTCAGCATATGTCCGGTCCCAAAGATGAAGCAGACGTAGAGAGCAGCTCTAAGCTTGCATCGACGCCTATGGATCCATCAGATAATGAAGCCAGGTCAGGGAATGAGTTAGAATCCAAAAGCCAAACCAATAATCTGTCAAACAAATTGGCCGACTCAGGCAAGGGACATCTAGATTTAAACTGCCATCCTGGCCGTGAAGAAGACTCACAAGCAGGGTTAGCACGAATGAGCATGACAAGTCTTCTTCAAGTAGCAAGCCTTCCATTGGAGACATACTTGAAGCAGAATGGTCTCGCAAGTTTATCCGAACAACAAGCAAGTTCTGCATCGCATGTACCAGCACAAGCTGGGGAAAATGGAGGGAGAGTTGATGAGGATTGCCAACCTGCTTCGGTTGCTCAAGAGCAGGAGAGCGGAGGCGAAGAGGATGATGAACCTGGACCAGACCAAAGCCAAACTGACCTTCTATAAAGTGCCTTTAAAGCCAAAACGACCCTGTATAAAGTGCCTTTTTCCTTCTCTTTTTTTTGCACAGATAAATTCCTAGCTTTTTTTTTTCCATGTGAGATGAGCAGTAATTTTTGTTTCTCTTTGAGGGTCTTTATTATAATATAGTGTGACAAGATACATGAATTTTTCTCTTTTCCCGTCCATTTAGAAAATTGGAGGTGACCTTGTGCCATGGCCATCGATGCAATACAGATACAAGTCCTGTTTGAAATTTCATTTTGCCTAGTATTTCTCTTGGAATTCGCATCTCATAAAATCTCTTCATTTCTCTCTTCCACTTGTTTGCATCATATATTGTACGATCAAACCCGACCAACATTCACCACATTCGTTCAGTATCTTCGTTCTCCCTTTTGAGTATCATGGTTATCTTCAGGCAAACAAAGCCCAGGAGCATTCATGCAACAATACGTAACCGACAAAATCAAGGATGAGCATGAAACATGGGTTTGGAAAACTATCATGTAAATAGCATTGTTGATTACAATGAAACTAATTGAATCCAGTCGAACTAGGGTTTGCACTCTATCTACAAACTAGAATCCACTCTAATCAACATCGAGGGATGGGAAGGTGGAAGAACCACATTTTTATCTTTCTATATATTCTGTTGAATTACCAAAAAGGGTAAAAGAAAAGCCATTCAAAAAATGAAAAAATGCATATATTAACAATCAAAATCCTTCAACACCTGGCCTTCGAACAGCCGACGAAGATGATTTCCTGCTTTCTTGCCGTTCTAGCTCCTCAAGAGAGAGAGTTGAGGAACAAGCACGGGGAGGAAGAGACGGAGGCAATGCTCGAGGCCTGGTAGGGGAAATGGATGGCCGGGCTCTGGATGGTGGAGACGGTGAGAAACTTAACCTTGGTGCTGGGGTGATGATCCCATTGAGACTAGGAGATCTGGACATTTGTTTACCAGCAACTGCTGCTGGCTCTTGCAGAGGAAAGCGACTGGAGTATTTCATGTCTTGTATGACTTTGAGATGTTCCACAATGGTTCTCATAGTTGGTCTTTCTAAAGGATCCTTCTGAAGACATCTTAGAGCAATGTCTGCCAATGTGCGGGCTGCTTTTGCAGGGAAACGGCATTTTAGTTGAGGATCCATAATCAATGATAGTCGACAGTCATCAGCTAGAAATGGCCGGGTCCATTTGACCAAGTTCCTCTCTTCTCTAGGATGACGACTATCAAGATTTTTCCGGCCAGTGAGCAGTTCAAGAAGAAAAATTCCAAAGCTCCATACATTGCTCTTCGGAGTCAATAGCCCTCTCTCTACTGTCTCTACAGAGAGATTTGCGGCAGCCTGTGTGAGTGATGAGAAATGGAAGGTGGTCAACTCCACATAGCAAAAGAATGCCTAAACAGATGCTTTTACTTAGACAAATGAAAGCATGCAAATTTAATGGAAGCCATCTCACCCCACTCCATGTATGGAGGCAGAGCAAAACAAGAAGAAATATCCGCAGGCGAGGTAAATCAGCTTACCACTGTACTGTTAGAGATCTCTGTTTCAGGGATGTGGCCAACACAACCATATCCTGAAAGCTTTGCACTAAAGTCTTTGTCAATTTGTATGTTGGCGGTAGAAAACTCATTGTACATTGCCTGCAAATCAAAGGATAGCATCAGCAAATATAAAACTTATGGAAAACTAAAAAGCTTGGACACTATGCAGTCTCCCACCTATTTCCCTTCAGGGAAAAAAAGAAGTAACAAACAGAGGATTTATTTCAATTGGCTCGTAGATTCACAAATCAGGATCTATTGCACAGATTTAATCAATTAAATACTAACAATACAGAAGAAAAAAAATGCTAACCTATCATCCATATGGAAGTCTGCTAAAATTGTGAGCTAAACATAATATCATGCATTGTTTCATTGTTCACTTTATGTGGATCAAAGCAGCAATTTTTTACCTGGAAAGGCCCTTCTTCATGCAAGAAAGCAAGACCTTGCGCAGCACATAAAGCAATTTTCATCCTGGTATTCCAGTCAATGGGAGGGCCATCAGACCTTCCATACAGTAACCGGTCCAAGCTTCCATGATAAAGCCTCTCATAGACCAGCATTCTCTGGTCTGCGCCATCACGTGCATTATAACCAAGCAACTTGCATAAGTTTGGATGTTGCAAAGATGCAAGGGTATTAACCTCATTAATAAATTCTTTTAAACCCTGGAAGATGAATACACAATGAGTTTAATTGCAAAATATCAAGCCACTTCAAGTGTTTAAATAGGAAAGGAAAACGATAAATAACACTTCATAGATCTTCTTTAAGTAAAGCATAAGCTATCAGCAAATAATGCAATCTAAGTTCTAATTGTATTCTTAAGCTAAAACTTAAATCATAGTATCATGCGTGAAAGAAAGTGATAAGATGGTTACACTTAGCACCTCATCTTTTAGCAAAATACATTATGTATCCTTAGCGAAAGAAAATTGACAGTATTCCTCTCTCAATCTACACAATTGCAAACATTCCTATCTGATTTTTTTGGGGAGCAAAGGTAAACCACATACATTGGCTTTTCTAGAAGGCAGCTCACTAAATTGGAGTTTTTGCTAATCATGTGAAACAAATAACAGCCTACGTACTCCAATATCCCTTAGGCCAGAGAAAGGACTCTCAGCGTAATATTTTGAAGGAGAAAGAAGATGGGGGTGTCAAATGGATGAGACAAGCTTAGTGAGTGCTTAGTTTACCAGTAGATGAATAAATTTCTAGAAACACAAGACAAATAAGAAAGCTGTTCATATATTTAAAGAATTATCAAAGCTCAACTATCAGCTGCCATCAACTGAAGATCTAAGAAAAATCTCCTGTGGCTGTACATTGATAAACAGTCACTTCATGCATTACCTGAGGAGATGGGTTAAGGCGAATAACACTAGCTTCAAACTTCTTCGAACTTGCAGTATCATCTCCAAAGGAAGCCCTGAACATTATGGAAGAAAGGCCTTCAGAGACACATCGATCTGAGGAGAAATTGCAGCAAGCAGATTGAATTTCTTCATATGGAAAGTTCCTGAGTGTTCCACTGTATGTTCCACTGCGAGGCAGTGGCAACGGACCAGAAGCATAAAGAGGGCCACTGCTATTCACTGATTTAAAGCTACTCATAGGCTTCAGTATAGCACCACCCTGAGGTGAAGGGAGTGGAAGAGGTTGTGGACCCGGTAGCCGTTGTTCCTTTGAAATTCCAATTCGATTTTTTGACTCCTCATGCTCATCATATTCAGCTGATGCAAGAGCATCTTGTTCTGCTGCATCAAGGCTTTCTGGAGCCGATAGTGCCCGTGCCCTGTTGCTAGGTACTTTGTTTTCTGGTTGAACAGGCTTCACTCTGGTCCGAAAACTAGGGGGTGCTGACTGCAATGAACGTGTTGGGACCTGTGGCTCAGGTAGAGTAGTTGGTATTTGCTCCTTAGGACTGACACGCTTGATGGAAACTGACGGCTCAGGCCTTTTCTTTTTGCACTTTAAACCAGTGAAACAACCCATCTTATTACATTCAATTCTTGAAACCTGCAAGGAAGTCCTTTCTATGTTTCAGTAATGAAAAAAAAAAAAAACAGCTTAATTATCAATACCAACTTCCTAGGCAACAAAACATTTGGAAAAGAATGCACGTGTAAACTACAAGATTAGATATTCTCAATTATTCACAATAGGGTTACAAATCCTAATACGACCAAAACTTCAAGGGTTCAAGTTGCAGGAATTTCCATGGTTGACCGTAATTATCCAACTGGATAACCAAAACGATCAATTCCTAACCTTCAGTGCTTTTCTATGGAAAATGCTCAGTATACATGCCTTTACTCAGTGAGGTATCATGATAGGAACATTCAAGGACCTCCATCAAAGTTTCAATAAATTTTATCTTTTTAAATCAATGACAGCTCGAATTACACCTCAATTAATCAAAAACACTATAAAGGAAGTAAAATCATAGAGGAATAAGTTGGCCAGTGGGTTAATTTTGGACACCCCTTCATCACAAGTAGATCAAATTCCCTTAAATTTTAAGGACCGAATCATCAAAATTGCTATTGCAATCACAATTAACCTTGCACAACATACATCAGTGTTGCCAAAAAATAACAAAAGAACAAAACAAAATTATCCAACTTTGAGTTCTCCACACATAATCAAGCTATCTTAAATCCCCTAAAATGCCAACTAGACAATATGTTCCCCACCAATGACCTACACCATTAAATTACTGAAGGATCACAAAAAAAAAAAGGCATACCCATTAATGCACTTTCAAAATAAGACAAAAGGCTACATAAATCAGCATCCCATCAACTGAACCAAACTACCAAAGCCCTGATCCAAAATCATCCCAACAAAATTTCAAAACTTTAAGCACCCAAAACTCCACATATCATCCAATCACCTACTTCAATTTTCCTATCAAGAAAATCCCACAAGCAAAAAAATAATACTTTAACAATAAAATATAAAAAATAAAAATAAAAATCAAGCAACAAACAAACATTAAACAAAAAAAGGTCACAACTTTACAATCCTATAACAAAAATAAAAAGAACCCAACAGCTTCCAACTTAAAACAACCACAATTCTTAAACCTTTAAAATCAATAATAAAATCAAACCTTTAAACACCAGCTCATAAAAAGCTTCCAACTTGAAAGAAGAGGGGATGGATATCGGGAGGGAGGAGAACCAAAAAAGGGGAAAGGTGTGATTATGATGAGGTAAAACAAAAACCCTTAACAAGTCAAAGAAAAGAAAGCAAAATGGGAAAAGGGGAGGGAGAGAGCTTTATTTTATTAACAAAAGGTAGACAAAAAAGATGCTAAGGTATATTTAGTGTAATAGAGAAGAGAGAGAGAGAGACAATGAGAGCACTGGTCAAACCTACCAAAACCCAGCATTTAATTACTCCATTTAAGATGTGATTATTGTCACCTACATTTACAAAAATAAAATATTATATATATATATAAATAAAATTAGATTTATCATTTCTTTTAAACATTTTTACCCTCTATGTTTTCTTGTTGAGTTATTGCTGGCTATTCCCATTTCTTTGTGTGATTTTGAGTAATGACTTGATTGCCCTTTATAGCTTGCAATGCTGTCTATGGTATTTTTCTTTTCTTCCAAGTTTTGTTTTTCAAAAAACATTTCTAGATTATTATTTGAAAATTGGTTCATCAACAAACTATCCATATTCACAATGATATGTTTATAAGAGTCTTTTTTTTTTTTAATAATTTGCTAACAATGTGGATGCATATATAAGATTTGAAAGTAAAAATATGTGAAAAATAGAATTACTTTATGTTGAAAGGAAAAAATCTATTTTTCAAGTAAAAAAATATTTATTTATTTTTTACATAAGTTCTCTTATTAGTTAAATATCATAATTGATTTAAATTCATCATGTAAGAATTAAAAAATAATATTATATTCAAAGTTAACTTATTTGGTAAGGTTAAAACTATAAAAAAATCTTAATTTCAAATTTTATAGTCAAAATCATTTAATTAGTAATTACAAATTATTAAAAATGTTCAAAACCAATTAAAAAATCTAATTTTATGAACACCACAACAGATTTTTTCCCACTTCAAAATTTAAATTGTTTATAAAACATTCAAGCTGCTAATTATGATTAAATTTCAGTAATTTAATTACATGATAAATATTTATATTCACAACATCAATACTATAAGATTTAAAAATACTTAAAGGTGAAATATAAATTGCTTTCTCATTATACATGGCACCATAATCCAAACCTAAGTTTTTTTGGTTTAAAAATTATTTCTTCCCCACTTCATTTAATTACCCTTTTAATACAATAAACTTTTCAAATATTAACAAATAATCAACATTATTCCTTTAAAAATATATATTCTAATAATCAGCCTCCAATGAACTAATAACATGCATGAATCTCTTAAATTTACTTCTATTTATGATATATTTAATAGTATGATGATGTTTAGTTGAAGTTATGTTTTATTTTAATTATAAATTTAAAAATATTTGATTAATTAATATATATTACAGTTTTGCATGAATTTAATTTTTAAAAAATTAAATTATAAAAAAATTACAATTTATATTTCAAAATATAACCCCAAAAGCTGATAAAACGACAAACAAACACAAACTCCACACAAAAAATTAAATCACCAACCCATTAGCTTATAAGGGTGTTTTGGTCTTGTGGGAGGTGGGGGGCATGCAAAATTGGAAAACTTGATGCCCATAACTGTAAATTCACAAGCTACCTCGATTTTCAACGAAGAGACCTCGATTGAAGTGACAGCTCAGTCAAACCTTGGAAACTTAATTATTTTCTTAAAAAAAAAGTTTTGAAATTTTTTGAATGTTTCAGTGTGGTCAAAGAGACCCATCAAGATAGGTCTTTGACTCAGAAGATTTTTCCCCGTCAGATTTGCTCGTGGCGGAGAGATCAACGGCCAGCATGAATCCACTGAAAGCCACTGTAGGTCCCACACTGAATAGAGACTTGGCGACTTCATCACGCGCCATGTAAGCGTGGGCTTCACACCAAAGGAGGGGGATCGTGGGGGCCATACGAGTGCTTTGTACTGTTCATTTTGATAGCGCGTGTGATTGGCTGCTTCTAAAACGCGTGGCGGTCTTAACTTGACTTAACCTGGATGGTAAAGTCATTACAGACAATATAAGGACTGCATTAATTCTGGACTCTGTTAAGAAAATCTTTCCCCGCTGTAATCATAGTTCATCTTATCCTATTAGTAATGGGCCAGACCTTGCGAGCCCAGATTACATGTCTTAAAAGGGTTCAAACCCGTCATGCTCAGCGGACCGACCGGGATCTTAAACGGGTCCGGATAAAAAATTAAACTAACTTATCAAAACTTATTAGTCTATCAAAATTCAATTCTCAGCATGTTAATTTTTTATTAAAATAATATTATTTTAATTTTTTAAATAATTTAATAATCTATATATAATCAAAACTCCACTTTTGACCCATTGTTTTGTTTTTAATATTTTAATCAAAATAATATTATTTTAATTCTTTAAAAATTTATTTTAGAGAATCAAGTTTTACAAATATAAATAAAATCACATCAAAGTATGGTATTTTATGATCTAGATTGGATATATCTATGGATATATACGACATTAATCATAGTTTTTATTCTTTATAATATTTTTTAACACATATTTAAAAAATTAATAAATGTAATAAGATATAGTGACTTGATGTTATATATTAATAATAAGAATAAAAATAATATTTTTTAAATACCTGAGTTTGTCAAGGGCAAGACATGGTTTGAGAAGAAAATATTAATGCTAAACATCAAGAAAAAAACTCTAAAAATAAACAGTGTGCTAGATCATGATCTTAAAGTGGGATTCATTCGTAGGTTCTACTAGTATAACGAATCATTAGTATTCTTAATGGTTTTTTTTGTTATATATTTTTTTATTTATATGAACATCCAAATTAATTTATACATATCATAACTAATCTCACAACTCACTAAACTTTCTATAAGTCTAAAAAAACAAGTAAAACACCATAAAAATAACAGATAGCCCATGGAAAATCAAACTCCAGACGGGAGTAAGGCGAGCCTCGCGCGACCTCGAGCGGTTGTTATATATTCTTAATTTTACCTAACCTTGTCGTCAGGTTAGGTAAAATGGGGTTTTTCGGAGGGTACAACTGGTATTAACGGAGTCGGTCAAGTTATAATCAATATGATGTCTTATCAGCATAGGGCCGAAGACAGAGAAGACGAACCTTGTACAACGTGTTCAAAGTAGCAGACTTTGAAAAGTAGGGCGTCTTTTCTCTTGGGCTCAGGGATTTGGTCTTAAGCTTTCGGCTATAAATTTCGTGTTATACTTTGACCAGGTGAAGATTTTACAACACTCCAATGGAGGCATAAACTCCAGCCTAGACATTACTGGGCCAAGAATTTGCAAAGCCCTGTTCAGATTTGCAGCATCGTCTATCATATATTGATTCTTATAGCACAGGAGCTATGGCCAATTGTCATTTTACTTTGGGTCCAGGAGGGTTACACTCGCACACTTGTAATGTCAGATATCTTTATTAAAGGTGTTCTTGATATCACCTCCATACCTCGCTGATCTAGAACTTCATCTAAGCTAAATTTCATATTAAATCGAGTGAGTTAATTAGGTTTATTTGACAGCTCAAACCATGATCTGGACCCAATCAAAACTTGAACTTGATCTAGTTTAACTTTTTTTTTTTAATAATGTTATTTTTAAAAAATATTGAAATAAGATTGTGTAGAATTGATTCTGGTTAATTAGCAGCTTTGAACTTGGTTTAATAGCTTTGATGTTAGAGAACCATTTGTTTCTTTTAAAACAATGAAAACACAGACACACAACATATATAAAGATTAAAATAGATTACAGTTAATATTCAAACTTTTAAACAATCACTACTAATAGAAAGAGATGCTTGTACACTCAAATCATTTTCATAGATGTTGAGAAAATAATGGTGTGGGAAAAATGCACATTGTTTTTTCTTTGAACAATAGGCATGTGTGGTGTGTAGTAAAAGATAGAGAAAAAAAAAATCATCTAAAAATGCTTGGCAGTGTGATAATGATTGCTTTTTAAATAATTTTTCTTGCCGAAATGTATGTCAATAATATTTTTTTTATTTTTTAAAAATTATTTTTGACATCAACACATCAAAATAATTCAAAACATACAAATCATATTAAATTTTAATAAAATAAAATTTTAAATTTTTTAAAAATATAGTATAAATGGCGTTCGCAAACATACATATTTATCAAAGAATAATTGATGTCATCTACAATGTAGCGTTACGGCTACCATTCATAGGATAAATGGGATGTCAAATCCTCTGGCTGCACCACACCCATAGATTGGCAAACCTTGAAAAAATTACCTGAATAATGTCAACTTGTCAGGCAACAAACCATCTGGCAAAATCATAACCAGAAGGGCTAGAAAAGAAAATGAAAAAGATATACTACCTGAGAAAGCTCATATAAACACCCAGAAGAGGCAGTATAATTCCATGCCCTCCAGACAAATTCTGAGACGAAACCTTGATCATAATTCATGTACTCGTCTAAACGAAACATAACTGCACAAACTGCAGTTGCCATTGTTAAAAACACCAATAAAGTCATGGCCTTTCCCGTTATATATTTCTTGAACAAGAAAGCAAGAAATAACAAGACAGATGAACCATGGATGATAATTCCCTTCTGATTTCTCTCACAGATTGATTCTGAAAGCAATGCCAGTGTCCCGACCAGCAAAGATCCAATGCAAACTGGCTTCTGCAAACATTAATCAATACTCAGAGATTCATGACTTTAAAGACATTATGCATATATAATAAGAGAATTGAGTGAAGTGACATGATGATTCCATTCTACCTTGTAAGAAAACTCTCTCTGTCGATCCGCATGTAATTTACTGTCTGGGTTTTGAAGATTTTGGGTTTTCTCTGCTGCAATTGCCTGTTTCTTTGAAGGTAAAGTCTTGAACTTTTGAAAAAATCTGAGGAATTTAGATTTCAGGGTTCTTGGTTTTTTCCATCTAGGAATCGAATTCCGAGATTCTGTATTCACTTGGAGGAAAAATCTATGGATTCTAAGAAAGATTGAGAATTTGGGCGACTTCCAGATGGGTCGATCTGTTTTTGTTGCTTTGAATTTGAAATGGAATTTCTTGGCTCTAGCATGTACTTTGATTTTCCAAGTTTGCTGCTTCTCTGCTTGCATTGTAGGCAGACAAGCAGACTAGCCAAAAAGAGTGAAAGCGGAACAGTGGGTTACCAGCAAATTATTAAAGATTTTACTAGCCGTTGAAGCGCTGGGTTGCCCTAGACAGAAAAGGTTAGCAGAAGCAGCAAAAATCAGATAGGAGAATTGGCCCTTTGCTAGTCACAAAAGATAAAAATCCGTGGCACCAATTGAACCAACAAACACCCTTGGTTTGGTAAGGTAGATTTGTTAATGTGATAATGAATTTTTAATTTTTGTTTGAAAATATATAAATATAATATATTTTTTATTTTAAAAAATTTATTTTTAATATAAATATATTAAAACGATTCAAAAACATAAAAATAAAATCAAGCTTTTAACAAGCCGTATATTTAACCTAATTTTTATAATGAAATAAGGGAGGGGCGGCAATGAAGCTATATATAGAGGCAGTGAGGAAGGATGCATCATCTGCCTCTGTGAATGCCTTATAAACTTCATATCCCATTTATTGATATTAATTAGAGATAATTTTCGATTTTTCATAGAAGTCATTATCAAAGAGATCTCTTTTGAAAGTTCATGTTTATGACTAATTTTTATTAAGTAAAGGACACGGAATATATAAAAAATAAAATAATTTATATTTATCAAACCAAGTCAGTTATTAACTGGGTTTGGTACCGTGATTCGCTGCAGCCTGATCAAAAGCCAACTATTACATATAAAAACAATATGAGCGTTGTTATTTTTTTCCTCCATATGATGAAATATTTAAATAGAGGATTAAGAACTCGATCAGGTTATTATAGCATATTAATTGACCACCTTATAAATTAATAAATGAAAAAAAATTGGCGTGGCTTGTTCGACCTAGTAGGCAAAGAGTGAATTGGTCGCTACGCTCAAATGACGATCTGGTTAAAAAAATCTCAATGTGTCGTCGTTTTTATTTCTATCTAATCCAATCTTAAATATAAAATAATGGCCTACCAAAAGAATTAATTGACAAAAAAAAAAGGGAATGAAATGAAAAGACTTATTGTGTTGACCCGGATTAATATATGAAATCTACAACATGGTAAATTACACGACCACATTGAGTTTATCCATTTTGACAACATGTTTCTTTCCTTTCATTTTTTTATTCTCTCTCCTACTGGGCATTGAATGAGTCTTAATTAACCTTAGTTGGATTAAATCTGGAACTAAAATAAAGAGTTATAAAAGATTTGAGGATGGAAGTTTTTAAATTTTTTTGATATTGTATTGATTGTGGTCAACTTGAGTTAACCTATAAAATTCACAAACCATTTAAGTAAATCGTTTGGACAACATGTTTCTTTCTTTTCTCATCCCTTACTCTCTTCTTGGACAGGCCTTAATTGGGATTTAATTAGCTACAAGTTAAATGATTTTTGAGATTAAATTGAAGAGTTATAAAAAAAAATTAGGGACTAATTAAAAAAAAGGCTTAAATCCATGACTAAATTGAATTGACCTAAAAGAATAGAGGGAGAAAAATAAAATAAAATAAAATAAAATAAATACTTGGCACATGTGTTTCACATGCCAGCGTGTGAGGAGGTTGTCGAGGTTGAGGTGGCACATGTGGCCTCCTCCGTGACCTAATAATAGTATTTTTTGGCCCCATTAGAATCATCTCGTCTAGCCTTTTATTCCCGGGCGGCACATGTTGGCATAAGACTCTCAATGTGGCTTTGACTACCTTTTATTTCCTTACATCATTTTTCCTCTGTTGTCTTGATATTCTTGCACCAACATAAAAAAAACATTATAGCCATTCACGATGTTTTTTTTTATGTGCACACGCGCGCACTCACTACTATCTGTTGTAGAAAATACCCTTCAGTTTTAGTCTTTACCAGGACAGATGCGTGAGACTAAGATGATAAAAGCAAACATAATTTTTTAAAGCTAAATGATAACAAAGAATGAAGTTGTATTTTTTTATTTTAATTTAAATAAAAAAAGATCATTGATAACAAGGGGTTAAATTGTATTTTTTCAAATGAGGGACAACAAATGCATTAAACAACCCCAGAAAAAAAAACAACAACCTGGATGTTATGAATTAAATCCTAAAAATTATGATTCGAGTTATGAACGTCTAATAATTTTAAAAAAAATTATTTTGTATCTAAATCTAAAATTAAAAAATTATTTAAAACAGCAGAAGCACTTGGATCTGGACTTTTGAAAAAAAAGCTTAGGTGCGTGGTTCTTCAAGCCTAGGCCTACACGTCTGGTCTGATATATTTTTTAAAAAAATAATTAAGAATCAAAATAAAAAAAATAAAAAACACTGCTTATCGTTCATAGTAGATGGCAAGTGTGTGCATAATATTTTATACGGTTAAACAGCACTCTTTCATTTCCTCGTAGCTCTGAGCCATCCTTCTTGTTACACTATAACCACTTGATCTAATATAATATTAGTAATGATAATAAACGCACATATTCTGCTATATTTATAAAGTACTTTCCTCCCGATTAAAGAGTGAGACGCATCCATGCATTTTAGAGAGAGCTTTCTCTCCTTCTCTCTCTCTCCTTCTTCCTTTCTCGATCTTATCTGCTATGTGTCTGTGTATTGACCTAACCATCAAAGTGGGCTCGCCGTTGCTCTCTCCAATGCCACCAACTTTCAGTGTTTGGGCTTAATGTGTGCAGGACTTGGGAGGGCATCACACTGCCATTTTTTGTTCTCTTAAAGACGTTGAAGATCATGCTCAATAGATCTAGATGTTCAAAATTTAGAGCATCGTCAATATCCGAACAAGGTAGGTGTTTTTTTTTTTATCCACCTCCACCTCCACCCCCACCTCCACCCCCACCCCCATCATCTCCGTAGGAACTAAATGCTTCCACACCTACCTCTAATCGAGTAAATGAAGGCGGGCACAGTGTCATCCCTAATATGGGGTGGGGATTCTGGAGAATTTTTTCCTCTTCCTTTTTACATTTTTAATCACTTTCCCTTAAATTTTACAGAGCAAATTAAGTAGTTACTTTAGTTTTAAGAATAATTAATTTGTTTTCAATTTACTTTGCTTAACTTTTAAGAAATAGGAAAAAAAAAATAATGACGATACGAAAAGATTGATGAGAAAATATTATATTATTTAGAGCAAAAATATATATTCAAGCATGGCCAATATTATCAAGAGATTAATTAATTATTTTTAAACCTAGAGGAACTATTTAGCTTATTTTGAAAAACTACGGGGAGTAATTTTATAATTTACTCTAAACTAACTCCCCACAGTTATATAATATTTATTATTTTCAACTTTATTTAATTATATTTTTAATTTAAAATCTACTGGATATTAAATTTGTAATACTTTACCTATCAACTATTTTTTACACTCTTAACATTAACATTTAATTCTTGCGTATTAAATTTATTAATATTTAATTTTAAATAATAATTCAAATATAATTTTAAGACTAATATTTTATTTGTTTTTATGTTTCAAAAACATTTTAAAAAAATTAAATTTTATTTTATTGTTTTCTTCACTTTAAATTAATATTTTTTTAATTATTTTAAATATTTTCCGCACAAAACACTAGCATTTGTCAAGCTAGCTAGATCATTAAGAA
>Ga0325405_1004268_pt1 | contig 14647 bp, 10 predicted proteins | sample PopdelMetagenome_21_FD_205663 | JGI IMG/M metagenome (GOLD analysis project Ga0325405, IMG submission 205663) | Populus deltoides microbial communities from Bellville, Georgia, United States - Xylem-Control-R2 | ecosystem: Host-associated > Plants > Phyllosphere > Stem > Wood/Secondary xylem... | reverse complement strand
TAAATCTCAAACAGTAACTTCTAGGTCTTATTTGAAGACCTTCCCAACCTCTAATGATAATGAAATTTTAACCCTAGACCTTTAAATTTTTCTATTAAAATTTCAGCTCAATCTGGTTATGGTTGTTTGTATCAAGCCGCATGTTTGACGTGTTTGGGCTTCGTTGTAGGCTTGGCCTTATTTATCTGGTCTATAAATATATTCGCAACATGTTCCACGTCACGTCAGTCTAAAACATCTGGGTACTTCGGCTGTTATAGCCTAGTGTCTTCACTGCCTGCAGGGCCTTTGGAGTTGCCTTGCAGCTCTTGCGAGCATGCAATTCCTTTTGCATAGTTCCAAGGATTTCCATGCCCTGGTTCCACTTATTATCATCTTGAAGGAAATATGATTTGCCATACAATTTTAAAAATTAGATGGTCGCGTGCCACTTTGCAATTTTACAAATTCGACATGTTTTTGTTTAATGCTTTAATATAGGTATCTTGCACATGGGACAGCAACAGATTTCATGTACGAAGTTGTAAAGGTGCCTATGGCCTTCACCTTTGAGGTTTGTGAAATACAAACTCCTTCCATAAAAAATGCTTAAAAATTAAAAGCCAGTCTCTCTTTAACTTTTGTTTCATGCTATAACTGGCAGATTTACGGAGATACCGCAGCTTCATCAAAGGACTGCTTTAAAATGTTCAATCCTGTTGATTTTACTACCTTCCATGTAAGCTGGATTGCTATTCTTTATTTTCTTTTTAGTCTCATGTTTCATCAATATTTAACCAAAGTAGCATCTGTTTGGTGATGGAAAGAATCTAAACTTAACTATCAAAATTTTCTTTTTGTGTACAGAGAGTTCTCAATGACTGGTCCTCTTCTTTCTTCACAATTTTTAAGCTGGGACCGCACCAGCTAGATGGAAACAGTTCAAAGGAGATGGCATCCAGTTTGGACAAGTTTGTATCGATTGATGAGTATCTTGACGGGTACTTGGTGGAGAGGAGAAATAGATATGGTAAAAAGATGGAGGTGCTAGATGTTGGGATGCAGGAGATAAGGACGTATTTTAGGCTTTTCTTATTATCATCAGTTTTGTTATTGTTCATGTTCTGTTCTAGAATTGCAAGGAGCAAGTCCAGTAGACCTATTGTTTCAGCCTTACCCGCCTGACATTGTATTGTGTACTCTACATTCTTTAGAAAAAGATGTATTAAGTATTTCCTATAATCTAAAATTAGTGTGTAATTAAGCTTCATCTAGAACTTTTTTTTTTTCTTCCATGATCTAATATTGGTTTCTCTCAATGAATTGCCTATCATCTGCTCTCTGATGCCACCATTGAACTTGAATCTGATGGGATTATAAGCTTTACACAAACCACCAGGCAAAGGGAAGGCTAATAAAGAAAACAGTTATCATATGAGAAAATAACAAATGCTTATTACCATAATTCATAGGGAAGGAAATTTCATAGCTTTTGTTTGGTTGAAATTTCCTGTCACAGACAGGAGGGTGGTATTTAATCATTGAATCATGAACAGTATTTTTATTTCTGTTGGGATACAAGAACGATATATGCAGTTATAGAAAATAACCCTGGCAACAATTACGTATCTCATTACCATGGTGTGCGGTGAGAAAAATATTAACAGCTAAACAAATGGGAGGAGGGAGGGAGGAGATTTCCTCAAATCCTGTGTTTCTTATCTCAAGTTTATGACACTTCATGGATGCAGACAGCCATTAGCTCCTGAAGCAGAACCCCTTTGCAAGTCTTGTGAGGATCTGCATGTATAAAGTATTTCCTGCAAAACCGTCGTAGTCTAGAGAATGAGAATGACTTCATGCTATGGAGGATAAGATATATGCTAATTATCGTATAATGACAACAGTGCAAGGGAATGCAGGCACAAACCTCAAACAAGAAAATCAAATTTGAATATAATAATGATCTCATATTTCGGTATGGGTGGATAGCTTGGGCTTCTCATCTACAATTCTAGTGTTTGCTTCATGTATTTCAGAGCAGAGCGTAACATTGCTCTAGCTTTCCTATCTGGAGTGCAACCAGACAAAATCATTTCTTCATACACAGATGGAACCTGAAACACCGAGGATTATAGACATGGAAACCAATTATCTAAGCACAAAGTTATAGAACAAGGGTGATTGATAGGCATGTATTCAGACATTGTAACTATATAGCTAGGGCATTTAAGATATTTGTTAGACATGAACAACAATCTCATCTAGCACATACCCAAATTTGATCTTTATGTGACTTCCTATAATGCAAGTCCAAAATTAGTGGATGCACTATAAAGTTAAAGTGAACCACAGTTCTAGTTGCTAATCCAAGTCCAAAGGCTCTGAAGTCTGAACTTCCAGCTCAGATACAGACATGCAGTATAAGCAAAAAACAAGCAGACAAAACTGCAGGTTGACATACACCATACAATGTTTATGCAGTTTAAGGTTAAAAGGTAGTTATAAACTATACATCAGTTATTTGATATAATGTTTCATTTCTAGGTAGAAGTGATGAGAAATTATGCATCCATTTGATTAGATTATTTTAAGGCAGGTAACTCAATGATTGATAGTAACAACTGAAACATTTAAATTTTGATATATGGATCACTGCAAACAATTTATCAGCCCATGATATATGCAGCGTTCAGCTTTATCATGTCAGCAATACCTTAAGAAAAGGATATGAAGAAAAGGAGATTGACAGTAAGCGGTGGATGTACAATGGGCACAAAATGCAAAGGTTGCAGTATCAATGTCCAAACACATCACAAGAAAGAAAGAAAAAAGGCAGCGCATCAAAATTTCCAAACACGTGCATATGAAAAGGAGACACAGGTATCTGGGATTATGGGCATGACTTGTCTGCGAGCAATATAACAAATATTATACCTTATCGAACTTCTCAACACGAATCAGAGCTTTCATAAGTGTTGTATAAGTAACCACATCTGGCTTCAAGTCCTGCAGTTATTGAACCAATGGACATTTATAAAAGGGCAAGACAACCAATGGATATTCACGGACAATTACTAACTAATGCTTACATTTTCCTTCATGTACTGCAGCACTGTAAAGGCTTCAGCATCCCTCCTATCCTCACCAAATGCATTGATCAACGAATTGAGAGCTAGGAGACTAGGCTTTAGACCATCAACCCTCATTGCCCTAAATGCACTTACAGCTTGCTCAGACAAACCCTGTAGGAAAATGAAATGCTAGATCATTAAAAGGTCAGACTAGTGGATCCTATGTATATTACAGAGTTCCAATTTGCACAAAAAGGGTAGAGAATGCATTCATTTAAACCTCCTTATGGTCTGATTTGCACATACCAAGATCTGAGCTTGTACTTCTGAGGATTAAAAGTTCCCCCAGAGAACCAAAAAGGTGCATTTATCAAACACATGACAGTGTCATCTTATTACACATCAAAATGACAAGCATCAGTGATCTCAATTGCATAGCAAATGTGATGGTAGAGGTTTAATGGTAATTATCTAAAATATTAGTCATGTTCTCCAATGTCCCACCTACACGGTAAGCACGAATGATAGGTCAGACATTTAAGCACATGATCATGGATATGTAGTTTCTTGCAAGATAATATTTTCATGCAAAAGTTTATTTTTATACCCACAATGAAAATAGTCCAGGTGGCCAAGACTACGCCTACGCTCCACTATAATCTGATTATCAGTAACCATATGAATAAAGCGTTTAGCAAGATCACACAATAAAGCAATCATATAAAGGAGTTGGTGGTAGTGACAAGGCTGTTAACATACCCTTTGTGCATAGGCATTTATCAACGCGTTGTACATAGTAGAGGAAGGTTTTAATCCTGCAGCCTTCATGTCATCCAAGCACTCAATTGCATCATTAAACCTCCCTGATTTCCCATAAATATCAATGAGGGTAGTATACGTCACAGAATTAGGCACTAAACCCTGACTTCGCATATGTGCCAACAAATTCTTCACATCATCCCATCTCTCCTGGTCCCCAAATGAATTAATCATAATGTTAAATGTAGTATTACAAGGTGAGTACCCTCCTTCCATCATTTCCTCAAACAACTCCTCCGCTCTATCATGCTTCCCTGCCCTGCAATGACAATCTATTAGGGTATTCCATGTAACTGTATCAGGTTCCATCCCCTCTGATAACATCCTATCAAAGGTAGCCATAGCATGATCAAGACAATTAAACTTGCCAAAGGTATCAATCATAACATTATAAAATACCCTATCAGGGCGCACCCCACTGTTCTCCATTTCCCTCAAAACTTGAAAAGATTTCTGCCACTCCCCTTTATCCCGGTAACTTGATAAAATCCGACTAAAAACATATGCATTAGGCTGCACATTACTCGCTTCCATTTCCTTCAACACAATCCTCGCGCTCTCCCATCTCCCCGCATTCCCATATGCGTCAATCAAAAAACTATAAGTCTGTTCATTCGGCGAAACACCACTCCTCTCCATCTCCGAAACAACAAACTCCGCATCTTTCAACAAACCTGCTTTCACATACCCTCTAAGAAGTGCATTATACGCCCTGGTCCTCGGTTTCAATCCATTATCTCTCATTTCCTCGAAAATCGCCTCCGCTTCCACTGTCCTACCACAATTCCCTAAAGCCCAAATAACAGCCACAAGCGTTGCAGTTTTCACACTCAATCCACTACCTTGAACCACACCTAAGAACTCCAACGCTTTACTCAAATCACCAGCTTTCGCAAACCCAACAATTATATCATTTGATAACTGCACATCAAGTTCAAGCTTATCACACTCAATTTCCCTATAAAGCTTTTGCAAAATCGCAGAATCAACTCTATTTTTCCTCATTAACGACCTAATTATCAAACTATAATTAACAAAATCCGACGGATAACCATCCTGCCTCATTCTAGTTATCAAATTAAGCGCCTTTTCAAGATCATTATTCCGTGCACAGGCGCTAATCAAGGCATTATAAGTTAATGGGGTCAAATTTTGCCTCTGGGAGAGCAAAAACGCCTCGTATAGTTTCTCTGATTGACCAAGCGCGTGAATCAAGATAGAGTACAGCAACTCGTAAGAGAAACAGAGGTTATGCTTTTGTAGCCATAAAACGATAGCGTAAGCGAGACCAATAGAGGAAGAGGAAGTACAGAGAGATTTTAATAGAGAGTGCCAGAGTGGACCAGGGACTACTCGGTATGACTCGGCCAGTTGGAACTCGGTGGGGTCCAGTGAAGTAGGAGAGGATGAGGCTGAGTCAGAATCAGTGGAAGTGGAAGTGGTGATTTTTTTGGAGAGGTAGTCGAGGAGAGGAGTGAAGTCATAACGGCGGCTTTGGAGAGGGAGAACGTCGTCGTCACTATAGCCTTCGATATCGTTTTGTGAAGCATAGTATAGTCGTTTTGAGTAAGGGAGAGAGGAGTCGGTGAAATTTGTGGTGGTGGAAGTGGCGCAGAGTGGTGGTTGGAAGATAAGGTGGTGGTGGTGGTGGTGGTGGTGGTGGTGGTGGTGGTGGACGATTGGAGAAGTTATATAAACTGAAGGGAATCGATTTGGGAGAGGTGGAGGAAACAAAAGCATCTTAGTTGGAGATAGATGGAAACTCAGAGAGAGCGATGGAGGGGTGAAGAGTAGAGGTGGCCTAACGGGAAGCAAGAAATGTTTTATCGGGTATAGATTTTTTAAAGAGTACATTAATGTATGGTCCCTCAAAGTTTGTAAATGTATGGAATCAACCCCTGTGTTTTAATTTTGTATATGCAACCCTCGTGCTTTCGGATTTTATACTTTTGAAATTCGATATTATAATATAATTACTTATGGAATAATTGACTTACATTTTCAACCTCATGCCAAACATCACATCCCACGTAATTGGATAAAGGGACCATAAGGTTGAGCTATAGGGATTGATTTGAAAAAGAAATTTAAAATTAAGGGATCACACTAAATTTGTGCTAAATTAATGGGATGTAGATTTGGTCACGGTCGTATTTTATGTTTTATGATTTTAGCGCGTGCTAATAAGGCAACATCATATTTACTACAGTGGCCATTGATTACTATGTTCAAAATAAAAAATAAAGACATTAAAAATAGAGGGGGAAATATATAAAAAGAAATGGATATTGAATTATGTTTGGTAATAATACATTTGATAAAACAATGATTATTTTTATAATTTATTTAGTTATGGTGGATAAGATAGGGTAAAATATAAAAAAAAAATATTTTACTATGAAGAAGTTTGCATGTTTAAAAAAAATAATTGGATATATTTTTTTTTCTACTTTAATTTGTATTGGGTGTTGAAATTAATAATATTATAGTATTTACAGTTATAAAACTAATATTGAGTTGATGGATTGCCTTTTCCAACTCCTTTCCTAAACCTTATATCGAGTCAGCTTTCAAATCGAGTTTTAAAACTATAATAATAATAATTTTTATTCATACTTTGACTCGTATTGGCCCATGCTTACCCAACTTGTGATACAAGGCCTGCCCCGGTTAACTCTAAGTTGAATTCTAAAACTATAATAATAATATTTTTTATTTTTATATTGATTTTGGTTAACTTGAGTTGATTCTCATAACCGAGACGTGGACATTGCCTTAGGTTGATCCTCTAATCAAATTTTTAAACTATAATAATAACTATTTTTATTTGTATTAACCCTCCTGACACGTGACCCTAACTTTACCCTGGGTTAACCATTGAGTTGAGTTTTAAAACTATGATAATAATCATTTTTGTCATTACTTTGATCTAGGTTAAAGATCAACCTTACTTGTAACCCAAGTTTTGTCCTGAGTTGACTCTTTAATCAAATTTTAAAACTATGATGATAACCACTTAAATTTTCGCACAAACTTAAGTTAAACCGAGTCAACTTGACTTGTGACTCGGGTTTTGCCTCAAATCGACCATTGATTTTGGTTTTAAAACTGCAAAAGTACTCATTTTTATCATTACATGTTTTGGTTAAACAATTTTAAAATTGAAAGTTTTTTTATGATTATATTTTATGAATAAAAAATAACAAATATTGTATATGAAGACATGATTTTTTTTTGTACCTCGTGTTTTGAAAGTATATAATTTACTTTAAAGTTATTCCAAAAATATATTTATTTTTAGATATTTATTTCTATCTTTTCAACTAAATATATTTTTATTTTTATTGTTCTTATATTTTATGTTCAAGACAATAATTAAACACCACATAAAGTTTATGTTATATGTTTTATTTAAGAGATGTATATCGCGAAGAACATAAAATATATATTTTTTATGAGGTAAGATGATTTTGTAAACAAACTAAGTCTAAGAGTTTAATTGATACAGTAATGATGGTTGTTTTACACTTAAAAAAAATAATAAAAAATATTTTTTTATTTTTATAAATTTATTATTGACATCAACACATTAAAATAATCAAAATAAAAAAATATTTTAAAAAACACTTTTAAAATAAAAAACAAACAATATCTAAGTAAATATGTGCAGCCATTGAATTTATAGATTCATTGGTACAAATTACTTGACATGTGATGTATCTACAATTGATATTTATTTTATTTTATTTACCATGTAAGTTCAATCTGGCTCCTATATATATATATATATATATATATAAAACGAGATTTAAATTTAATATAAAGATTTGAAACATATTCTAAGTTTTAGTTTTAGGACTTCTACTAAAAAATAACCTAAAAGGAATTAATAATTTTATTTTAAAAAATCTTACCAATATGGATCCTTTTCTTGATTGTATTTGGGGCATATTTGCAATGTAATTCTTTATTAGTATAAAAGGGCATGCAAAGCTCGTCTATGAAGAAATATTCAAACTATAAGGAAAATATTATTATTGTATTAAGAATAAAATAATCAAACATAAAAAATTAAGAAGTTTGTGCTTTTATACACAGCCATGAATAATAAAACAGCTGTGTATAAAAGCCCAAACTTCTTAATTTTTTAATCTTCTTTTTTAATTTATGATTTGAGATTTGTGTTTCATAATTTTTTTATTTTTTTTAAATCATTCTGATGTCGTGAAACTTTTTTTTTCATTTCAACCTTTAATATTAAATATGTTGAAAATTAAATTTTATAATTTTTCTTATTTGTTTTTTACAGGGTTATCCTATTTTCATGACTTGAATTATAGGTTTGACAAATTAATATAACCTAACCGGAGTAGTTTTTCTTGTTTTTTTAAATAACATACTCTGTCAATTTTATCATTTAAGATTGCATTGACTAGGAATTCACATTCAAAATTTATTTTGATTTATTTTTTATAAAGTTGTTATGATCTCATGATCTCAATCATATATTTGATAGATTAACCTAAATCAATCTAATATATCACTTTTTAATATTTAAAAAAAATTATCATCTAGTATACCACTGTTTCAATATTTTTTAAAAATATTGTCCAATATATATTATATTTTAAATTTATTATTAAAAAATATATTTGAAACACTTAATTTTTGTTTCTACGTTAAAAAAATTTATTTTGACCTGAATATGCCAATGATCCAGTAATTAATATATATATATATATTTTGTAAGATTTTATCCTCGTACACCCTATATATACCCCGTTACAGTACAATAATCAAGATAAATCTCCAAAAAGTCTAAGCAAAAAAAGTAAAATCTCCTAAGATTTTAGAAAAATTATCAAAATACTCTACATTTAATATACCCACGGCATATCATCAAACCTTTACAACACACGTTTTTTCTGAAAAATATCGATGGACCCACCTATAAGAAAAATAAGATCCTCCAACTACATAGATAATCTTAATTCTACCCTCAAAAAAAGTTATAACATTAATTTGGTCCTTTAAGTTTTAATAAATATTCAATTATATATTTTCATTTATATTTGATTAAAAATTTCATCTAAATTATACTTTTTTCTCAAGGAAAAACAGCTCAACATTTTATGTGAAGAAATTATACCAAAAGTCTCCAATTCCGAAATAAAGGATAAAATTGATGAACAAATTCCATCCATCTTATTTATTTAATTTTGCTTAAAAAAGAACCGCACACACGACACCGTTTTCCCCAACTTCAACGAAACAAAAGAGCACCTCCCTGATTCTGCAAAACCCTAGAGCCAGAGACTGAAATAGCGGCAAGGGGTTTTTCTTCTCCTCTCTCGCAAAAAGTTCAAATCTTCTCAGTAGCCATGGGAGGATCCAGAGCTCAGCTAAACAAACCTCACAAGTCTCGTTTCTCCACTAAATCTTCCCGCAACCTTCACAAAACTTCCCTTAAAGGTTCTTCGCTCTCAATCTCTCTTACCTTTCTCTGTGATCTTTACTGTTTTTATCGGATTCTAAAACGATCTCGTTTTGTGTTTTTGGTGTGTTAGACAAGAGTAGAATCGCAAAATCGGAACGCAATGTCGCCAAGGGAGCACGAGCTGCTCGGCTTCAGCGTAACAAGATGGTAATTATATATATATATATATATATATTTTAAAATCCCTTTAATTTATGAAAATTATTATTATTATTATTATTATTTGTTAATTTTAATTTTGTGTTTGCAGTTGCGAGAGCAGAAAAAGGCGGCCCTTTTGAAAGAAAAAAGAGCTTCGAGTTCATCCACGAGCGCTCCCCTTGTAATTGTGAGTATCTTCTTCAGCGAGCTTCTTGGTTCGATTTTAATTATGTTTCTTGGGTTTATGGATGATAAGAAATTCTGGGTTTCTTTTTATTTTCCGACCTGGCCAGCTTCTTTTTGGCCTTTCTGCATCTGTAAATGTAGAGTCGCTTGCTGAAGATCTTTTGAGAGTGTTATCCAATGATGGTGCTGGAGATGTTTCTTCAACAGTTGCTTCCTCTGAATACAAAATGAGGATCACAGTAGGTTCCAATGAGGCATTCAATTTTCCTTGTGAACTAAGTTTGATGTTACTCTTTTCAATTCCGAAATAAATGGTTGGTGTTTTCTGCTTATAGGTATTGAAAGCGCCTCATGGGAATTTGTTGTCCTGTATGGAAATGGCCAAGGTATGAATATTTCGGCAACTATGTGTTTTTTCTCCACAGGTTTTGTAGATTTGCGATTTTTTTTTAATTGGTTGGAAACTGTCTGAATTGCAGGTTGCTGATCTAATTGCTTTTGTGGCTTCCACTAACTCATTATATGAAGAAAATGCCTCTGATTTCGGATATATTGATTCATTTGGAAGTCAATGCTTGTCTGTGTTCAGGCAACTTGGCCTGCCTAACACTGTTGTATTCCTTCGTGTAAGATCTTAGTTTGCATGTTTTTCTTTCTGTGCGTATGACAACTTTATCAAGGAACGATTAGGCTGGACTGTTGCTTAATCTGAAGTGGAATTTTCTTTTCTTTTCTTTGTCTTAGGATCTACCTAGTGATCTGAAAGGGAAAAATGAACTAAAGAAGATGTCTATTTCTAACCTTGCTGGTGAGTTTCCTGAAGATTGTAAGTTCTATCCAGCAGATACAAAAGATGAGTTGCACAAGGTAATAGTTGAGTACTATTAAGTCGTGTCACACTGTACTCTACATGTGGTTTTAATTATTTCTGGAAAGGTAACAGTGTTTCATGTGCCTTCATTTTATGTTGATTGCAGTTTCTTTGGCTATTTAAGGAGCAAAGGCTCACAGTTCCTCACTGGAGAAACCAAAGGCCTTACCTGATGTCTCAAAAGGTGCCTTTTCTATTTCCTCTCTCTCTGTGATTAGTTTCTAGGAAATTTCTAGATAGCAATGCCACCAAAGGGAAACAGTAGGACCTAGCAAATCATTTTACCAACCAGTTGGGATTGGTACCTGAAACCTTTCCTCCATCCCACTCTATCCAAGCCTTGTTCTCTACCACAGGGGGAAAAAATAAGGAAAGATTATAAGAACATTTTGCTATGTCCATTGTGGAGCTTTAATCTTTCAGAAATAGAGAATACGAAGGAACATATGAGGAAATGATCATTTTCTTTTCTTTTTTCTGATTCTGAAGACTATATGAACAAGCACTTGAATGGCTGGTAGCTAGTTCCCTTTACACCCCCGCATTCTATTTCCACACGAGTCTCCACTTTGCTGCCTTTTATGCTACACCTTGTTACTGGTTGTTTTCATACTTCATTTACGGATGCATTATAGGTGGATGTGGTAGCAGATGATTTGAACTCAGGAAAATGCACCCTTCTTCTTACTGGTTATCTACATGCTCACAGCCTCTCAGTTAACCAGCTGGTAAGAAATTCAGCCTTTTACCTGCTTCTGGAGAATTGCTGTTGGCTTTCCTTCTCTTAGGCTGGTCTGATGGTTTATCTTATTTTCTTCAACATCAGATTCATGTTTCTGGTGCGGGGGATTTCCAGCTACAGAAAATTGAAATTCTGAAGGATCCAAATCCATTGAAGTTAAGGAAAGAATCGGATGCAATGGATTCAGATGATGTGATTGATGTGGAGGTATTGGCTTTTACATTCAAATAGAGGATAAATAATGAAATTGACCGAGACTTAGCTTAATTTCATTCTTCTATCTCTTCACCCTCTCCTCCTGGAAAGCACTGTGCATTGGAGGCATCACTATTTAGAATAGATGTATTTGAGAAATGACACAATTTTTATATTCGCAACCTGTTTTTTATGCTCCCTAACATATCTATTTTGACCGCTTTGCCTATGCAATTAAGTTTTCCATCTGTTTTTCTTTATCATTCCAGGTAGTTCGTTCATTGGATCCTGATTCCATGACACAGGAGCCATTGGTTGTTGAAAATGTTCTGGATCCTCTTGCAGGTGAACAGGTAATTGAACAAGCATCATAGTATTTTTTCTGTTAACCATTTATCACAAATTTTAGCGAGAATTGGTTTGAAAATGGTTAGTGTATAATTGTGGAACCATGATTTCACGTCTGGCCTGTTATAGTTTGTGTTTGAAGTTTTATCAACATTCTATAGCACACCATCTTTAATACCGCAAGATTCTGAGGAAATAATTGTTTTTCTGTAAAAGACTTGCTATTTACGATGATCTTCCCTTTCAGACCTGGCCAACAGAAGCTGAAATGGCCGAGGCTGATAGAAATCAGAAACAAAAGAGGTTAAAGAAGAGGATTCTTCCTCGAGGTACTTCAGAATACCAGGTCTGTGCATATCTTTATCGATTTCCAAAACCCCTCTGCTCACTGTATCTTGTTCTGTGGAAATTGAGTTGAGGTTTCAGTCCTTGTTTGGTAGTATCAAATTCCCTGAATTGCTTGCAGGCTGCTTGGATCGTGGATGAAACAGACGATGAGGGTTCAGCTAGTGGCAGTGATACTGATGATGGGATGGTATTGGATGAAACAGAAGGTTATTATCGTGGTCCCAAGGAAACAAATAACTCAGACGTTGATGATGATGATCAAGCTTCTCTGGATGATAGGGACGCCGATGAAGAAACTGACACAGATTCAGTGATGATGGTGATTCTCAAACTGTGACAGATAGTTTGATTAGTTACTTATATGTAATCAGAGATTAAACTCTTTTCTTGTCATGCAGGAAGATGATAACTTGACTAAGGAACAGATAGAGGAAGAGATTAAAAAAATCAAAGCAGCACATGCAGAAGATGAGGGTACCTCCCATTTCCCTGACCCTACAATGATGAGCATTTTGTTTTCAAGTACTGAAAAGATTTGTTTCATTGCTGATGTTTTTTTCCCCTTTTGTGTCTCAGAATATCCAGATGAAGTGGATACTCCATTGGACAATCCTGCTAGAAAACGTTTCACCAAATATAGAGGTCTCAAGTCATTCAGGACCTCTTCATGGGACCCAAAGGTAATATGATCATGAAATTGTGATTGCATATTGGTTGTCTCAGACTTTGGGAACATCACTAAAGTAATTTTCTAAATTTCAGGAGTCTCTACCTCCAGAATATGCCAGAATTTTTGCATTTGATAAATTTGCAAGAACACAAAAACATGTCTTTGCAAAATTCTTAGATATGGAGCAAGAGAACAGGTATGACTGTGTACCAGCGGGCCAATATGCAAGGCTTCATGTTAAGGAAGTACCTACTCCTGTTGCTTCCAAGTTATGTTTGCTTGCAAAGACAGTGCCAATAATAGCATCTGGCCTTTTTCAGCATGAATCCAAGATGTCGGTTCTTCATTTTAGGTATGTTCAATGAAGCATTTTGCTGTTTTGTTGCTGTTTACAGTTTTCAGTTCTTCAGTAATCATCTACATTACTTTAATCTCTCACAATATGAGCTATTCAATGTTTTTCAGTATCAAGAAGCATGATACCTATGATGCTCCTATCAAAGCCAAAGAAGAACTAGTATTTCATGTTGGTTTTCGGCAATTTGTTGCTAGGTAATGTTATTAGCCACAAGTGTTGCAATTTTACCATCTGTGTGTCTAGATGCATGCCTTATGCAATTTGACCCTGTTCTTTACTTCTCAGGCCTATATTTTCCACTGATGATATGAATTCTGACAAGCACAAGATGGAGAGGTTCCTTCATGCAGGGCGTTTTTCTGTCGCATCAATTTATGCTCCTATTTCGTTTCCTCCTCTTCCATTGATAGTCTTGAAGAGTGCAGAAGGAAGTGCTGCCCCCGCTATTGCAGCTGTTGGTTCTTTGAGAAGCATTGACCCAGATAGGATAATCCTGAAGAAGATTGTATTAACTGGGTATGAATTTATTGAGCTTGAGCTTGAGACTGCGATGATCGTTAGAAACATCTTCCATCTCCCTGCTCTCATGCTTGCTTTTGTTACTCTTAAGTGCAGAATGAATAATGGCTAATGTTTTGTGTGAACCTTTCCCCATCACCCAAATAGATATTCTCTGCTTATTGAAATTCCTTTATATTCTTGATGCAGTTACCCTCAACGAGTATCAAAGTTGAAAGCCTCTGTAAGATACATGTTCCATAGCCCAGAAGATGTAAGGTGGTTTAAGGTGAGAGAATATCTATAGCAGATACTTTTCTTCTTATTATTACTTTTGGATGGTTGAATTGTGAAAGAATTGTTCTCCATTAACCATAATAAAAAATCGTTGCTGGTGTTTGCAGCCTGTGGAAGTGTATACGAAATGCGGTCGCCATGGTCGAATTAAGGAACCTGTTGGCACACATGGTATTGTTTTTTTTGTCTATCTACCTAAACTTTTAAGGGATTGGATTCCATTATCATCCCATGCAGGATTCCATTATGGTGCATCAGATGATTTAAATGATGTGTGTATGTGGTATCTTTTTGTTGTTTGGTGGTAACTATTGTGATTTATGTTCAGGGGCTATGAAATGCACTTTTAATGGGGTCCTTCAGCAGCACGACACTGTTTGCATGAGCTTGTACAAACGTGCATATCCCAAGTGGCCAGAACACAGGTTCCCGATTCTTGATACTTGACCATGCAGTGGCCGGTTCTGCATCATGCATTGTTTCTTGTAGAAACAATGACAGCCATGGTTGTTTGTGGGAATGAAGCTCTGGTTCAGATTGTCGATTCATTTTCTTGATTTCTGGGAAGCTACAAGCAGTTGAGTCCCCATGGATTCACTGCACCTTCCCCTTTGTATTTGCGAA
>Ga0325405_1004266_pt1 | contig 14647 bp, 9 predicted proteins | sample PopdelMetagenome_21_FD_205663 | JGI IMG/M metagenome (GOLD analysis project Ga0325405, IMG submission 205663) | Populus deltoides microbial communities from Bellville, Georgia, United States - Xylem-Control-R2 | ecosystem: Host-associated > Plants > Phyllosphere > Stem > Wood/Secondary xylem... | reverse complement strand
CTCGTGTTGTTGGAGCTTTTATCATGCCTTGTGGTAACTGTTTCTACTGTTCTAAGGTGACATTTCTTTGAGATATAATGTTATTGTTGTGTGTGTAGCTTCATATTGTTCTTGTTATTATGTCATCGCTAGGGATATTGGAAATGCAGCAAAAATTATAAAATGTGGTAAGAAGATACTGATATGATAAATTTCTGATTTGGGAAACAGGGCCATGATGATTTATGTGAGGATTTTTTTGCTTATAATCGATCAAAAGGAACTCTTTATGATGGTGAAACCCGACTATTCCTCCGTAATAGTGGTAATGAACTTTTGTTTTTAATTTTACTTTCTTTTAGTTAAAGCTGAAAAACTGTCCGTGTTTTTGTTTCGATAAAAAAAGCTTGCAACTTGTTGTAATGTTCCAAACACAACTTTCATATCCCTACAATATGCGAACTCCACAATCAAGTCTCTTTACTTTATTCCCTGGAAACATAAAAGAAGAAATGCAACATAATGTTAGTTTGAGCACATGCACATGTACTAGTCTACTATACTGCCAGTTCAATGAGCCTGGATGCGGTGATGGGCACCCCATTTCTTATTGCTGTGTAGTTGGCTGCAATTGAGTGGTAGACAGTGTAATTCTAGTGTTCAATTGTTTGATATGCTTTCTTTTATCTCCATACCAAGCAGTGCTTATTCATTTCCAGTCTAAATAAATTTTGGTATTTTTAATTGTGATTCTGCTTTCATATGGATTTCATGCTTCACTTGCATTTGGCGCATTGCTGGTCTGTCCTCTTTTCTTATATGAATTTGAACATAATTTCTTTTCAGGATGAGTATATGTTGGCATGAAATTGACTAATTGACACAATGCACTCTCTCTATCTCTCTGCACAAACAAACACACACACATATTTCTGTGAGTTTGGATTAACTGGATCTACACTTGAGCACTATTGTGCTAGCAAAATCATGCATTTCTGGTGTTAATAATTTCCCTCTCTTTTGTCTGTTGCTTTATAAATTTGTCTTGTTGAAATTCTCTTTAATGGTCTTTGGGGAAGAGTTTTCTTGATTACTTATGGAATATAGACATTATTATTGGATTACTAAAGAAATGTTATATCATTCTAGGAAAGCCGGTTTTCATGTACAGCATGGGAGGCCTTGCTGAATACTGTGTTGTTCCAGCACATGGATTAACTATATTACCAAATTCATTGCCATACACCGAGTCTGCAATTTTAGGATGTGCAGTATTTACTGCTTATGGTGCTATGGCTCATGCTGCTCTAGTGCGTCCTGGGGATTCTGTTGCTGTGATTGGAGTTGGTGGTGTAGGGTCAAGGTGATATAAATAATTTACATCAGTACCACAGACATTGCATCCATAGCATACATATGAAGACATACATTCCTATATATATATATGTCCCAGCTTTTCACTCATGTGCTTAACGTGTGTGGATGTATGTGCTTATGAATGTGATAAAATGCGGGGAGAAGACACAAGTAACAATGAAGCAAAAGCTGCTTTCAACAACTTGGGTCATTTGATGTCAGTCTAACAAGCAGCTTAGCTAATTTCATTCTGATTGTTAGAAGCAGGGGAAATTATTTGATCGTCATGCAAAATTTGTTCATAGTGATGGCCTATAAATTTTTACATATTCATTTCAAAACTTCTCATGCATCATAAAGTTTCTATTTCCTTTCCTTTTCTTATTTGTTTTGTATTTTTGAGTCCAGAGAAGGGCTGCATTGGCCTTTCCTGAACATTGCTAATAGTCACACATAATTCTTGACTTCTAGGTTTTAACCTTCATGAACAATGGAAGGTCCCCAATTTAATGAAAAAAATAGATGTATGGGAGTTTGATGCGACTTTGCTTATCTAACTAGTGAACCCATAAAAATGAGAAACATTGCATCACCATGACAATAATCATAAGAATAAAACATTAGCAGAAATTCAGGTTGTTGATGTTTTTTCTGAATTATTTATTTTGTCAAAATTAAAGTCAGTCACTCACAGTGTTTTGTTACTCTATTTTAATGAACTCTTGCATAACCATGACTAAGACAAAATGCTTCAGTTGTTTGCAGATAGCAAGGGCATTTGGTGCCTCTGATATTATTGCTGTGGATGTTCAGGATGAAAAACTTCAGAAAGCTAAAACATTTGGTGCCACTGCCACTATAAATTCAAAGATAGAAGATCCTATTGAAAGGATAAAGGTGTGTACTTCGTCCTTTAGTTTTTAGTTAAATGAGATGCAGAAGTTCCCAACTCATGATGAAAGTGCCACTACCAAACCTTTTTGGCTGTATCGTGGTGAGTAAAAGATATAAAAGTTTATCATTTCATGCTTTCTTGATAACCCCAATGGACTGTATAGTTCTTTGATTTGCTTACGATACCGAGGGTCGGCCATAATCTCAGTTTTCAGTTTTTGTTTGCTTTTTTGTTGTGCCAAGTTGTGGCGTTCAAGTATTTGTGGAGAACTCAGTCTTTTGATAGCATGTTGCCACTGGTCATGCATTTGTAAATAGATTAAGAAACATTCTTATGCTTTTCTTTCATACTTTGAATTTTAATTATGTTGTGTGTATGTTTGCCAGGAAATAACTGGAGGAAGAGGTGTGGACATTGCTGTGGAAGCCTTGGGCAAACCACTGACATTTTCACAGTGCACACAGAGTGTAAGAGATGGAGGGAAAGCTGTGATGATTGGACTTGCACAGGCTGGTGCTATAGGGGAGATAGATATCAATCGTTTGGTCCGTCGAAAGGTGGGTATTTATCAATGGGTGTCATATGTCTACTTGTGCATTTTTGGTCAATGTCTTAGAGGAAAACCTTTTCAGTAAAACCAACTCATCTGTGTCTCAATGTATCTATGCTATAACATCAACCAATCTTGTCCATGTATCTATGCTTTTAATTTGGAATTCCCTTTTAAGATGGACGAATCTTACAGGTAAAATATATTGTAATTAGTTGATCCCTGTTACATAGCAACATGGGAAGTTCTGAAAAAATATTTTCATTGCCATTCCCTTGAGTAAATGGCATCTTTCGCACATTTATACTATTTTCTGGAATCTTAGAAAATCTTTTGACTCCTTTTTAACTCCTTGAACAGGTACAAGTAATTGGCTCTTATGGAGGAAGGGCAAGGCAGGATCTTCCTAAGTTGGTCAAACTTGCAGAATCAGGTATATTCAATCTTACTGATGCTGTTACGAGAAAATATGGTTTTGAGGAGGCTGGCAAAGCATTTCAGGATCTCAACCAGGGAAAAATTGTCAGTAGAGCTGTTGTTGAGATAATGTAGTTGTTTTATTTCACCAGTGCGCCAGCTGCACACCTAGAATAGAGGCTTCTCTATATTGAGAAGAATCTGTCTAGCATGGTATATCTTAGTTCTTGACACTTTTTGTCACTGGAATGCTGTATCGCTTGATCTCGTGCTAAAATCCTCTCTCAGCCACTTGTTCAATAAAATCCATATTCTGCTCATTTTTTAGTAGGCTTTCATCATGGCTAGCAAAAACTCTGATTCTCTCTTAATTGTCTCTCGTTTGAAGTGAGTCTGAGGGCAAGCATGATAGTCACTCTTGGGGTACCATAAAATTTTGAGGACATGGAAGTGTTGACAGTTACTGAAAGTTTGACAGAAAAAGTAGAAAAGTTTGTGTTCTTAACGTACAAGACTATGTGTGCATCTAGTTCTTACCTTATGCTTGCTGAGTAGCCATGAAACCAGATTTTATTGCATTTGCCAAGATGGTAGGTGACATTTCACGAATAATTTCCCTTTTGTTAATTATTGGAGACAAGCAAGCCCCACCATGTGCAAGTGGGATTACCTAATCTCCCACTTAGCACATGGTGGAGGACTCCCCCTCACTCCCATTAATTGTATATTAATGTGCCCCCCCTGTGAAGTGTTTGTATGTGTATCAAGAGAACACAGAGAAGAAGAACCGACGAGTTGCAGAGAGTGAAAACACAGAGAGAAGAGAGAGCTTGAGAGAGTAGAGTTGAGTTGAGAGAGTTTTATCTCCTCCTCCTTTGTTTGTATTGTTTGTAAGCTTCATTAATACAAACCAGTAGCTCCGTGGAGTAGGCAAGTTGCCGAACCACGTAAATTGTGTGTGATTGAGTTCTGGAAATAGCCCAACACCTTTCCCATGTCGTTTATAAAACGTTGCGAATTCCATCAAAGGCTGAAAAGACAACTCAAAAGACTAGGCACCAGCGCCTATGAATCACGGCACTGATCCAACTGAGTGGGTGTAGGTTTTCTAGCTAATATTGAAGCAATATGTTTGAACATAATCTCAGGTATAATTATTGTATTATTAGTACTGTATTTTTTATATTATAGTCCATTAACAACAACTACAGTAATTTCTTCTTTTTCTCTCAAGCGAAATCTCCCTTCCTTTTAAGCTAATTCTCTTCATTGCTAATCATATATGGTATTAGAGCCTATTGTAAGATAATTATATAAAAAAAGCCTATTGGAAGATATTTTTTTATATGTAATCATATAAGGGCAGCGGAAAATTAATAAGATAAAAATATTTTTTTTAATTAAAAAGTAAAATATATATCTTAATTGATTAAGTGTTGAAGCAAGTGCTAAAAAAATCCTTATGCTATAAGAATAAAAAGTCTTTTATCTATGCCAAATTTCTTAGGTTATTGTGTGTGTGGATTAAAGATATAAAACTTTTCATCAATCTCCGTTTTGAAACTTTTTATATTTAACTTAATTTTTGCATCTTTATCCATCATGAATGTGTTTGACGCGTTACTAGAGTTGTTAATTAATTTATAATCTACATTACATATGGGTTATTTTAATAATATTGTTTTACTTGTTCATACGACATAACCTTGGAAAGTGATCATATTTTTATAGAATTTAAAATATCTAATAAGTGTAAACATTTATACTTAAATCAAGAATACAACATATGAATATACTGTATCCTCAAATCATAATGATCGCATTTTATAATCAAGTATTTCTTTCAATGTATTATAAAATATTACATCCTTAAAATAAGCATGAGCAAATAAACTTTATGAATGAGCTCTCAATAAATCATTCGGGTTTAACTTTATATATTCTAACATATATTAAAAATAATACTTTATGTGCATAAAAAAATCACTGTAATATCTAAGAATAACATAAAAATATTTAGTAATCAACTAAAAAAAATAAAGTCAAATAATGAATAGGTTAGCTAGACCCATACAATCCACATGATCTTTATTATGATTTGTTGGCATGATTTGTTTGCAGTGCTTTAGTCATAGGATTTGTAATAATTAGATTAGTGCTAATATGCTTAATAAGCACTTCATATTCCTTCATTTTTTTTTCTCACAATAAAATAATGTGTCAATATTCTTATTTCGGCTTCCACTCTTATTATTTGTAGAAAAGAAAATTCTAGCCGAATTATTATAATATATCTTTATTGATCTTGATATGAAATTGATAACTTTAAGACCGCAAATAAAATTCATTAACCAGATTGCCTGTGTCGTTTCACAACATACAATGAATTCTGCTTTTATAGTAGAAGAAGCAATAATAGTTTGCTTAGTACTTTTTCAAGATATAATTCCTTATACAAGAAGAAAAAATGTATCATGAAGTAGATTTTCATATGTCTACGCGACTAATAAAATTCGAGTTTAAATAACCAATCACCTAAGGTGATCAATATGTTTATAAGTCATTTTGTAATCTTTGGTTCTTTGTAGGTGCCTAATGATTTTCTTAGCAACTTTTTAATGATTTATTCCTGAATTACTTTGGAACCTTCCCAACACTCTTACTGAAAATTCTAAGTTAGGTTCTGTACAGACTTGTGCATGTATCAAACTATCAATTGCAAATGTACAAGGAATGTTACTCATTTACTTATTTTTCAATGTATTTTGTGGGTATTGATTCTGATTGAATTTGTCTATTTTGACAATGGGTGTGATTGAAGACGTGCAATTTGATATTCTAAATCTTTTCAAAACCTTTTCAACATAGGCCTTTTAAGATAGTTTTAATGTCATTTTAGACCTATCTAATGACATAAGAGACTTTACCTAAATAATTCATATCAAAGTTTTGAGAAAGAAATTACTGTCTCATGTAATAAATCCAAGTCACTACTTTCAAATAGAATATCATCTAAATATAGGATAAGAAAGACATATTTGCTTCTATTAACCTTAAAGTATATACATTGATCAACAATATTCTCAATAAAATCGTATGAAATTACAATATTGTGAAATTTAATATACCACTATTTGAAGGTTTGTTTTATAGATTTTCCTAACTTACAAAAAAAATAGCTATTTGTTTCATCACAAAAACCTTCAGGTTAATTCAAATAACTTTTTTTATCTAAATTTTCATTTAAAAATATTGTTTACATATCAATCCATACAACTCAAAATCAAAATGAACCACTACTGTTATTATTATTGTAAAAGAACCATTTTTAGAAATTGAAGAGAGTTTTATGGGAGTCCATGCTTTCTTTTTAAGTACAACCTATGACTACAAGTCTTGTTTTATATTGTTTGATATTACATAAATATCTTTTTTGATTTTATAAATCTATTTACAGCAAACGAGATCCTTTGGTAATTTTTGCAGGAGGTATGTTTTATTTTTCAAAAAGAAAAAGAAAAAGAAAAAGAAAGAAAGAGAGATTCTAATAAAAGTAAAGTAAAAAAAAGACGCGACTCATTTCTCTTGCAAAAAGTGTATTTGGGATCCAAAAATCAGTGGTTTCTATCGTATTCAGTCTCATAAATACCTTTTCCCGTCTCATGGAACCCATAATATGAGCTTTATGCCAATTTCTACACATCATTGCCTACTTCTTAATAAGTTTGATGAAATTCCTCACAAAAAAAAAAATCAATTAGTTGCCATGCATTCAATATTCTCGTAGACGCTAAAGAAAAAATTATCAGTCAGCTTTACTTGATCTACTACATGTGTGTGTGTGTGTAAAGCATTAAAAAACGACTTGTAAGATATATTCAAGTTTCAGTCTTTTTACCTGCCTTTTCTTTTCCTTTCTTTTCTCCTCTCTGTTAATTATTAGCTTTTGATAAATCAAAACTTCTTGCTTTGACTGACTGATGATTGTGGAATTTTAAAGAAATTGCCTTTGATAAATCAAAATCTTCACCCCCGGTCTATATTCTTTGCACTTTGAAGACCTTGGTTCAACTTAATATAGAGCTGGAGCAGCAGGGGATCTTTTGAGACCAATTTAGTTAGTTAACTTACCTTGTATGCAATGGCTAAAACTCTCATCTACGATTCTCCATGTAATATCACATTGGGTAGACCTAATGTGCAGGAAATCTTGACTATGTTACGAAATTACAAGGATGAGTGACAAGAAATGGAGATCATAGAACATACCAAGGAATAGTCCCAACAAGAGCCTAAAAAACATGCCTTTTCTTTCACAAGGGACTTCTTGATGAGCTGATTAGGACTGGTGGGGTAAAATGGAAGCAAAGAGAAGTCGATGTACTGTCTTGAGCTTGAGGCTCGGTGTTGGTTGGGCGTGGAGGAGTTGCTAAAAAAAATAGTTTTTAATTTAAAAATTTTATGGTGAAGGATTAATTTATTTTTATTGTTTTTAACTGTACGAGATCTCTTCCTACAATTTTAATAGTTTTGCTTGAATATCTATTTTTAAAAAATAATCCCTTTTTATTTTTTTTCCTCGTTTATTAGTTTTTTAATATATTATTCGATCATTTATTATCTTTTTTTTTTAGCTTAGCATCAAACTCCCAATCTTTTCATATTATTTTTTTATTTTTATTTTTTAAAATATATTTGAAAAACTGCAGGGGGTAAAAAATAGATTATGAAGAGACTAGGAATCAAAGACATACAAGAAGACCAAAATCACAAAAATGGCTTAAGAAACCTTAGCCATACTATTTATTCTTGGTAAAAATATATTGTAATATTTTTTTTATAAAAAACTTACAATAGTTTAAATAGGTACCTCACCGACATAGTTTAGAAGGGCAAATAAAAGTCTGGAAAAATAAATGCAACAATCCAAAATTAAATACTAAAATTGGAAAAATAGAATCTTCAAGGAAAAATAGATTGATAAAGGTTGGTGGTTCCATGAAGGAGAAAGTCCCGAAAGACAGAAGATATTATGAGTCTGCTACATATTGTGTCTCTTTTTTGAATTTTTTGCCGATTTTAGACCTTTGATGAACTTTAAGTCTCTAACTATTCTCTATACAGAAAATCGGACAAAGATTGATAAAGGTTGTTGGTTTCATGAAGAAGAAAGTCCCAAAAGAATAGAGATGTTATGAATCTGCTACATATTATGTCTTTTTTTTTTGATTTTTCTGCTGATTTTAGACCTTTGATGAACTTTTATGTCTTTAATTATTCCTTACACTGAAAATTCTATTGTATTAGTCTATTAATACTGTAAACCCCAAGAAAAAAATAGATAAATAAAAGCGAAGAAATTCATGCATATGGTTAAATCAAAACTGAAATTCAGAAATTTTTGAATATAAATTTCCGAGCGAAATAATTCGAAACATTCTAATAAACCCGGTACTGTTGAGGGTTGGATTTAATTGAAGAAAATAATATACTTAAAAGAAAAAGGGTGCCTAAATGCAAATAAGAAAAAATATAGAGTATAAATACTCTCTCCTCACCAAAAATCTGTAGGAACCATAAGGAGAGAAAATTGGGAGTTTTATACCCATTCTTGAGAAATCAAGAGAGAAACACTAAAATTTCAAGAACTCATCCAAGATTAAGAGTTTATAGATGGAATAAACACTTGAGAACAAATGATTACTAAGAAATTGAACAAGAAGAAAAGAAAGGAGGGAGTTGAAAATCTTCAACTGGTCGAAGATCAAAATCTTAATTTGTACCGGGTAAGGTGTTCTAAACATGATCTTAAAAAAGTTCATTTTAAATTCGATAAAGAATTGATGCCTTGATATTGAATCATATGTTAGGGTTCTTAGATATAAATTGGGGAAAAAAAAATACTTATTGTTGAGATTAAGTTAATCCCTGTGTGTGGTATGTAGTTTATGAAAGTATTGTGTGAAGGGGAGAATTAGGATGCGGGTTCCCCATAGAAATTATAGATTTGAATGTTAGCTAACCAAAGAAACTGGTCTTGCTCAATTTGGAGATGTAGAACTCCAGTTATGAGTTACCAATTAAGACCGAGTCGTAACTGATTATGTAGGGCAGTAGGACTAATTAGTTAATGAGCAATTTTGACTATCTTGGAGGCAAAACTGGGTTCTCCTCCCTTCAGAGAACTTGTAGCCTCATGTCTTAGCTTTCTAACAAGATCAATCTCACTTAAAATGGAGTTTTAGAACTTTAGATATAGTTAAAAATCTGATGAGTGTTCAGACAGTAACAATTGAAAATTGGACAGTAACAGTTCAAAGTTGGATAGTAACATTTAAAAATTGGACAATAACAGTTCAATGTTTAGACAGTAACGGTTGGATAGTAATAGTTGAAAATTGGACAGTAACAGTTCAAAGTTGGACAGTAACAGTTCAATATCTAGACAGTAACGGTAGACTTTCACGTGAATACTATATATAAGAATATAAAAGAATTGAGTCATACGAACACTTGCACATTGAGATACTAACTCTGAAAATATACATGATATATGTATGTATGTTATTATGAGGAAATGAACATGTATAGAAAGTAACATATGAGTAATAGATGAATATGGATTCTCTATAATATCGGCTTGAAGGAATCATAACCAAAAACTTCCTTATGATTCAGGAGGAGCAACAAGGATTGGATCTTCTGTAAGGGAAGGTCGCGAGACAGGTGAAGCAGGTGCGTGATTTTCCTCCTATTTGCACTTATACAATTTAAAATTCTTCTGGTGAATGCAATTACAATAAATGGCATGTTCAATGTAAATAAAGTCTAGCGTAAATACAAGATTAGCTTTGGCTAATGGCATCCGTGATAGAATTGTCGGGACATGAATTACGAGATTAGCTTTGGCTAATGGCATCCGTGATAGGATTGTCGGGAGATGAATTGCGAGATTAGCATGATAGGATTGCCGGGAGATGATTTACAAGATTAGCTTTGACTAATGACAACCGTGATAGGATTTCCGGGATATGAATTACGAGATTAGCTTTGGCTAATGGCATCCGTGATAGGATTACCGGGAGATGATTTACGAGATTAGCTTCGGCTAACGGCATCCGACTAATGACATCCGTGATAGGATTACCGGGAGATGAATTACAAGTTTAGCTTCGGCTAATGGCATCCGTGATAGGATTGCCGATAAATGAATTACAAGATTAGACTTTGCAAGGCCACCCAGTTCATGCAAGTAAATAAAAGTATTCAAATTAAGAATATATAAATGAGTGTTAATTGGGTTTAAAAGATTTACAACCAAAATATAAGTTCTCTATTATAATTCTTATGGATCCGATAGAAAGTTAATACTTCATTCGTATTCATTACATGAACATATAAATCTTTATCAACATAATGGTATATTTATTTATGTATCAGGTCCATCAAACATCCAGGGAGATCATTAGTTTAGGACTCTACTTGTAAAGCTTATGTAAATATTTAACTTAAACAAAAGGGAATTAAAGCGTTTATGTAGTATACTTTTGTGTAAACCTTGATGTATTTACAAAAGTTTAGCTTAACATGTAGTATTTTAGTTATCTTGTAATTAACCCTTTTGAAATATTTAAGAACACTTATTATGTTGTAAATGCTTTCTTCGCACGTTAGTATTCCTTTTCTTTTAAATTTTATGATATGATGTTTGGACTATGTTCATATTGAACTTCCTCGTAGGATATATATATATATATATTGTGTGGATTGTATGAGGTGTGGAATTATGAGGTTTGATATAAGGTCCGGAATTATGGGACCTTGTGATGATAGGTTGATTGAGTAAATTGATAGTAGTCGATAAGTTGGGATGCCCTAAATGTAAATGAAACTCTGCCGAATTTTTGGTAAATAATAATAATAAAAAATTACCCTCAAATAGAGAGGATATGTTAGGATCTTTTAACATTGATCAAGTTGTATAGTCGGGCTGTTACACTCGGCATAACCTGGTAGAGATCTTTTTTTTTAATATATTTTTCCACTTAGCCAAAGACCATTTGTTTTCATATTTTTCAGTTGGTTACTAACTCATATCAAATTTCTCTATATAAATACTAAAAGAATGTTTTATGTTTTCAATGTGGAATTTGAAGCCCATTAATATATGTACTCTATGTTCACAAGAAAAACGTTGTGTTTTTTGAATGTGGGATAAAAAAATCTTTTTGATTTAAATACTTCAACTTAAAAAGATAATATAGTATCTTTTCAATATAGGATAAAAAACCTTTTTGAATAATCTTTTAGTCTATATCCGCGTGGATTGTTTCTTAATTTTTTTCATATAAAATATTAAAACCTCAAATATTTTATTTAATTTGCCCGTGTTAACCCGGTTCAACCCATGTGACCCGAGACTCAACCCTTGGCTGGGTCAATTCTTAGATCAAGTTTGATAACTATAAAAAAAACTTTATCAATCAAATAAGGTCTTAACCATTCATCTTTGGATCCTAAATACACTTTCGCAAGAGATATATGCATCCTTTTCTTCTTTTTTTTTTTCTTCTTTCTTCTTTCCTTTTGTTTCGAGAATTTTTTTTTATCGAAATGGGCAAAAGAATCAAACCTATATTGGTCGAACTCAGATATAGGTGTTAGACATGATATGGATCAGGATGTCGAAATTTGTCAAATTTAAAATTGAAGAAAGCTTTTACATCTAGATTTGTAGTCAATCTAATAGTATTTGTAACGGCATGGCCCAACATGCTGTATATTATCCGCTTTGGGTCTCCCAGTCCATCCATTTCCAGGGCTTCGACCTAGGTCCCCCTCACAGTTTTGTTCTTAGCAGTCACGCATGTCTCCAAAACGCATATAACATGTTAACAACCGGCACCACTTATAAGGCCCTGCTCTAGACGCTCACTTCCGATGTGGGATATCACAATCCCCCCACCTTAAGACGAGCCGTCCTCGGCTCTGATACCAAATGTAATGGCCTGGCCCAACATGCTGTATATTGTTTGCTTTGAGCCTCAAAGTCCACCCATTTCCAGGGCTTGCACCCAGGTCCCCATCACGTTTTTGTTCTTGGCAGCCACGCATGACTCCAAAACGCGTACAACATGTTAGCAACTAGTACCACTTACAAGGCCCTGACTCTGGACGCTCGCTTCCGATGTGAGATATCACATCGAGTCATCGGAGTTTCGGGTTGACTCGGTAAGTTGAACAATTTTCTCTAGGTCAATTGTAGGCCCAAGTTTTTAATGAAACAGACCTAGCCAAGACCCTAGGTCACCTGGATCTCTGGTTGACCCATCGAGCCTGATAACTATGGTTTTTATTAAAGATTTTTTTGGTTTAAGAATATGTTTGACAAACATTCCCTAAGCCTATTTTTATAGTTTTGATTTTAGAGAAAAATGAGTTTTTGTCAAATAAGACCTTAAAAAAAAAAGAGTTTTGCTTGTTGCATATGACTCAATCCTTACAATATATATATATATATATATATATTGCACTTTATTTATAAGAAAGAGGAAAATATGTTTTTAGCATATTTTTAGAAAATTTTTGTACTTCTTTGCATTTTTACGGAATTTACAACAAGTTCGTAAAATTTCTTAAAGATTTAGCTAATATTTCAATAAGCCTACTTTTTTCCCCTTGAAAATCAATGGTTAACATTCTGGTATAAATGCTAGACCTATAAGTAGACTGATATTTAAATATTAGGAGTTGACTAGAAAATTCTCAGAATTATTTTGAATGTTCACCAATTTTAATTGAGAGTATTTTTCACCACAATATACAAGTTGTGAAAAATACTTTCTCCTTCTAGGATAGGTGAACTTTGTCAGGGCATCTACATAGATTCTTCTATTAATAATTTATTTGCGCATACGAGCCCATAATAAATTTGAAATGCTAGATTTAGTCATGAGCGTAAATCTTTATACTGAGCCATAAATGGACCACCGGTTAGGAATCCATCAACACCTTCAAACCACATCCAAATCATACAATGCAACTTACTTCATGTAAGATACATTAAGGGTACTAATATCTTCTATAGTTATAACTAGTCCCTTACTTTGATATTTCAAATGAGATCAGTTCGTATCTAGATCTCCTAGTGACCTAAACTAAATAATTAGGTGACGAATCATTGAACTCAATGAGTGCATGAGTGTGACAATAAAAAAAGGCATTTACTATTTATATAGCATATTGTATGGTGGATATAAATCGGTAGAATTTGCACCTACTTTCAATTTCTAGAGACATGCAAAAATAATAATAAATCTCGCAGTTAATTTTTTAATAATTAATAAATATTAGAATTTGAAAAAGAAAAATATAAATGCCTGTTGTAAATTATTAGTTTATTATTTATGTTTTTTTTATATTTTATTAATTTTTAAGAGTAAAAGTTAAGATTAATAGTAAAAGGAAAAGTAAATCGTATAATAAAGAAGAGAAAAAAGAACTTATAAGAAGCATCAACTTCAGGGTTTTCTAATTATGTCGAACTGAATAGAGCTTTATTTATATAATGAAAACCCAAACATTTTTGCTGACTAAATTGTCAGGTGCAAAGCTAAGAAAATAAATAAAATACACTCCTTGGCTCGACTATGAACACCATGTTCATCTCAACTGTAAAGTTACCTTGAAGTAATGGATGAAGATGCCTTGCAAAGTTGCACATTTTTCCTTCATAGAAGCCTTGTTCCACGAATCCAGGATAATGTATTTCCACGGGGAAAATATCCCATTCTAGCATCTCCAATATCAGTCATCAGAAGTTACTGATGACCTTCCCTCGCTATCGCTGTTGCTGTCGCTGTTGCTGTCTCTGTCGACGCTGACTCTGACGCTGTCTCTGTCGCTGTCGCTGTCGCTGTCGCTGTCATCATTCAAGGATACTGTGTCTTCGCTGCATACAGCAAATTCCAAGATATCCCATTTTGGCAACTCCTTTCTTAAATAATTATTCCACCGCTCATTATAAATATGCAATGTTGTTCCTTGATTGACACTGCCTTTGCCATCTTCATCCTCCTCTTCAACATCTGGTTTTCCGTGGGCTGTTTCTCGGTCGTCGACGTTGCCATCTTCCTCTACATCGTCAATAGAGGATGCCATTCTTTGCCTGTAATCCCGCCTCTTAACATTTGGCTTTTCTTTGGCTGTTTCTTGGCCGTCACTTCCATTCTCCTCTTCATCATCGATAGAGGATGTAGCTTCGCTGTCATCGCTTTCCTCAACATACAGCTTTTTCAGGAATGTTTCTTGGACGTCACTGTCCTCCTCTTCATCATCAATAGAGGAATATGCTATTGCTCGCCTGTCATTCCGCTTATCAACATTTGGCTTTCCCTTGGGTGCACTTTCTCGGCTTTCCCCATTGTCCTCCTCTTCAACATTTGGCTTCT
>Ga0325405_1004264_pt1 | contig 14649 bp, 8 predicted proteins | sample PopdelMetagenome_21_FD_205663 | JGI IMG/M metagenome (GOLD analysis project Ga0325405, IMG submission 205663) | Populus deltoides microbial communities from Bellville, Georgia, United States - Xylem-Control-R2 | ecosystem: Host-associated > Plants > Phyllosphere > Stem > Wood/Secondary xylem... | reverse complement strand
ACATGATTATTAATTTTAAAATTTATAAAATTAATCTGAATATTTATATTAATTAAAAATATATCGAAATTTACTTTTACCACAAATTTAGAATGGAGAAATTTTGGGAGAAGAAAATTGAAATGGAAAACATTAATTAAGAAAAGATAAAAGAAAAAAAAAAATTCCACGGCAAAGGAGTAGTGCTGTCACAAACTCACAAGAGAGACATTGTATCGCTGTCGCTCACTCACCCTCTCAAGCTCAAGCACAAGCACAACTCCCTCAAAGATAAAGAAGAAGAAGAAGAAGAAAAGCTTGGTGTATCAGCTGAGAGAGAGGTGGGGGCAGAGATTATTAGTTCAATCATGGCGGACCAACACGACGACTTAGAACAACTCCTTGACAGTAATCTATCTCTTTCTCTAAAACCCATGTCTTCATTTTCTCTATAAAAAATCTGACAATTCTTTTTATATATAAATTTCAATCTCTTTACAGGTGCTGTTGATGATTTCCAGACTCTCAACCTTGCTCCTGCTTCTCAAAGGTCTGTCTCAATATTTTTTTTATTTTTAATTTTATCTTTGGTAATAGATATTGGTGATTTTTGAAAATTATGGCTTAATTTATAGAAGTGGAGATGGTAATGAAGAGAACAGAAAGCAGAAAGACGAAGAGAAAGGGACCTGTCTTCCTTCATTGCCAACTGGTGTTCAAGGGTTGGGAATGGGATTGCCTGACTTAAAAAGCAAGAAAAAGGGGAAAAAAAAGGTTTCTAAAGAATCCCATGTTGAGGAGGCTCTTGATAAGCTTAGAGAACAGGCTAGGGAGGCTGTTAAAGGATTGGAGTCTGTCACAGCCGCTTCTAAGCCTGATGATTCTACCAAGGATGCATTTACGGATGATTGGGTTAAGCAGTTTGAGGAGCTTGCTGGTTCTCAGGTATATCATTTTGCCTTTTCTCTTTGTTTCCTTTCAATTGCGTTTTTCTATGGTTTATGACTTATTGTTGAGATTTAGGGTAGTTAGAACCGAGGAAGGCTTTTTTTGTTGATTTACATGACATAGCTTATTTCCTCGTTCCTATCAGGAGGATAACTTTTAGTTCACTTTCGAGTTTTAGGTTCGATAATTGTGGTTATGAATATTGGTGAGATTTTGTTTGGTAATTGGGGATTGATTTAGTGCATTCTGTCTTAAGTTTTGGGTTACGGGGTTTACAAATTCGATCACTTGCTTAACAATAGCTATATTGCCTGACTGGTTCATAATGGTAAAGAGTTTGTAGGAAATTTAGATGCCAATTTTTTCTGCTATCCTTCATTTTAAAATAGTTTAGTTTGGTTGTGTTGTGGTTTCATATATTTGAAAATAGTTGATCATCACTCAGGTAGGGCTACCCTGCTTAATTCTGTACTTGTAAAGCTGTTTTTGTATGCGGATAGGAAAACCTTGCTCTACTGAAAGAATTAAAGGATGTTTCTGTCAAAAGCTTGTGGTAATTTACTTGCAGTAAGTTTGATGTTACTATGCTTTGTCATTGCATGTTGGGTGATGCTCTTTTGGCATAGCCTATAAATGTTATTATTGACCTTCGCGGAAAGTGAAACACAGAGGGTGCACAAGTTCTTTAGAATGCAGAATCTGTCGAGGAACACTAGGCATTCATGTGACACAATTAGTAGTTAGACTGACTTGCATCTTTACCCTTAATCACTTCTCTGGATGCTTTCCAAATTATACACCACATTGGCTCATTTTGGTGAAAGGCACTTAACATTTAGATATTTCTATTGTTGCTTGATTTCTCATGACAAGCATCTTAGTAGGCCTAGAAATGGATGGAAAGCTCTGATTTGCTATTCAAGTTTGGACCAGGTTATGTGTATCTTGTAAATTACTTATTGCAGTATTATTTTGCTATACTTATCGATCTAGAATCTTCTCTCAAAATATTGACTTATATTTTATACATATCAATAAACAAGTGAAATTCATATGCCCATGATGTGCTCAACACAGATGATTTTAAATTGGTTATGCGCCTTTCTGTGTTTCATATTGAATGTGGTGTAGTTAAGCACAATGCTGGTTGAGCTCTGCATTATAATAGGCTAATTGCCTCAATCCATGATTTGGAATTGTTTGAGATGTAAAAAGTTAGTTACTGAATGTTTTTTTTTTTTCTTAAAGGTAATGTTGACCTCTTAACACTATTAGATATGAGGCAAATATTATTCAACTATGGAGCAATGTCTTGGAGGCCTTTTCATTTCACATGACAAGGTTCATGGCAGAACTGGAATTCAGTGTAATGTTTGCTGCAATACCAACATTGAGCTTTATGCCTCAGTAGCATGAGCATCCGTCAATGGCTTGCTTCACTTGCTAAGAATACTTTGAGATGCCTTTTTTTGAAAACCAAAGTAGGTTTACTTTTTGGAGTCATATCAGTTTGACATGTTACTCTGAGGAAGAGATTAGGCAAGGTCTGTTGGTTTTACATGTTTAAAATGTAAGTGGAAACTAATTTGGCACCCCAAGCTTTAGCTGGCTCTTCTTCATGGTTACCTTTTCTCTCTCTGGATATCCACTGCCCATCAGTCTTCTTACTGTTCCTTATCTTCCCCATGATGAAAATTTTGGATTTGGGCCAGAGAGCATTGGAAACTGTAACGTTGTTCATTTGTCTTTTTCTAACTTGCTTCCTCTCCTGTAGATGGCGTGTGTGCTTCACTTTGTAGGTTATAACGTGTTATATTTTTTTTCCTTTTAATTTTCTTCTCCAGGACATGGAATCTATTGTGGAGACCATGATGCAACAGCTTTTATCTAAGGAGATTCTTTACGAACCCATGAAAGAAATTGGAGAAAGATATCCAAAGTGGTTGGAAGAACACGAAGCCAGTCTGAACAAAGAAGACCATGAGCGTTACTCACATCAATATGAACTCATAAAAGATCTTAATGATGTCTACGACAGTGATCCTAGTAACTATAACAAGATATTTGATCTCATGCAGAAAATGCAAGAATGTGGCCAACCACCAAATGATATTGTCCAAGAGCTTGCTCCAGATATCGACTTTGCTAATCTCGGCCAAATGTAAGTTAACTATCATATGCAATTTTTGGCATTCTTGGATGACTATCTCTGCTTTTCATCTTTTAAACCTCTTCGAACCTTGGATCAAGTGCCAAAGGGTGGGGTTGGAACGGGATTTTAGGTCTTGTCTTGTCTCACTAAGGAAAAAAATAGGAAGCAAGAGTCCTTGATTTTTCACTGGAAAATTATCTGGCTCAAAGTTTAAAGAAAAAAAATCTGATAGCTGACCAACATCCTTGTGTTGTAGATCTCCAGAGATGCTCGAGGCCCAGGGGAATTGTTGCATAATGTGAAGCCATTCCTTTCCTCTTGTTTCCCATTTTCACTTGCTGTTTCCCTCTATCAGTTAGGTAGTTCTCTTGATATGTTTCTGCAAAATAAAATTAGCTTGGTGAGATTTTAAGGATTTTCAATTTTTGTAACAATTAGAAGTGTTCAATTACTAGGGCTTTTGATCCATTTTGAACTTGTAAGTTGTATCTGATTTGAGGGTTTCTTGGAAATTTGAACCTAGATTTGTGGAAAGGGGGCTTTTGAAGCAAATTCAACAATAAATTGCTTGGTGCTTCTTAGAAACAACCTTGTGTATAAACAACATTGATATTATTGGTGTACTAATTGAAAATGATCTTCAGTGTCACTTGCGCTTTTCAGACTCCAGTTCTAAGATTATGCCGGGGAAGGTACTGTCTTTGAAACCTTGTTTTTCATTTCTTTTTTTCTCTGTGTTTACAAAACCTCGTTATCAGAATGCTTTGTAACCTGGGGGGACTAAATTGACTCACAGTTTGGTCAATCGAATATGATCGATCCAAGTCAAACCAAAATCGTAAGGGTGCAACTTACTGTTTGAGATGAACACAAGTGCAACTTACTGTTTGAGATGAACACAAAAAACAAGCATTACCTCAAAGTTGGTTAACCATGTTTGAAGAGCCTTCTAACGGAGAAAAATCTCTTTCCTATGTTAAAGCAAATGGAAGTGGCGTTGGGGAAGGTTTTGGATTTTATTCCAGGGTGATTAAAAGAAGATGGCTCCTACAGAGGATCTTTAGGTGTTTTAAAGTTCGTTCATGGTGGTTTAGTCATATGTAAGCGTAAACATAATCATGTTATCTCCTCCAGGGAGGAGGGGACAGGGGCTTTTTCACCACATCCTGTGCCTGTTTGAAGTCGTTAGGGACTTTGCTTTGATACTAATCCAAATCATTTGACAGGGGAGGTGCTTCTCATTAACTCAAAATAAAAATAAAAATAAAGGGTTTTTTACTCTCTTCATATAATGTTTGTTTTTTTTTTCTTTTTTAATTTTATTTTTTAATATTAGATTTATTAAAAATTATGTTTCATATTCTATTTTGATTTTTTTTATATAGAGCTGTCATAATTTCATGACCGGTATGTGAATTGACATGTAAAAAAAAATTTAATCTAATATGTTGTCCTTTTAATTTTTATTAAAACAAATCTCATTTTAAATATTTATTTTGACTCAAACAATTATTTTATTGGTCATTCAAGTTGTTTTTGGACTCATCAAGGTGATCGAGAACAAGTCATTTCAAATCAATTCTTATATAATTTAATTTTTTTATTAAAAAAAATATTAGTAATGTTTAAATATTTTTTTTATATTAAAAAAATAATCTGATTCATAACTTAGCATGTATCAATGATTTAGTAACCACTAACCAATTGCTAGGGAGAACACCTCCATTTATATTATTATAACAATTACAAAACAAACTAAAGCGTAAGGTTTTATTTAAACAATGACAAATACTGTTCACACAATCACAACACGCTATGTACTGGAGTTGTGTTATTTTTATTTTTTTTCACTTTGGTCCCTTAACTTTATTTTTTGATTGTGTCCTTTAATTGTGAAATTAGCACCCAATTGCATTAAATTTATTGGTTATGGATAAAATTAAAAGATAGAGGACCAATTTAGAAAAAGCACAAAAAATAGATGTTGTGTTTAAAGTTATCGTAAAAAACACACTTTGATCTCCAAATTTATAAAATTAGGTCTTTTATGTTCCTTATGTTTTTTTAAATTCAATTTTGATACTCAATTTTATTTTTATTATTTTTAAATTCCTAGTTTTTTAAGGAGATAAATTTTTAACGGATTTTAGTATATAGAGAGAGTCGTTATTTTCGCGTATTTCAGCCACCAAATTGATTGATATTAGTGTCCATGGGTTTCATTGGATGATGATTTTTTTAAACCTCAATATTACCTAAAAAACTAAATCAAAGTCGAGGAAGAAATATTTAACCGGATTTGATTTCATGTGTTTGGGACTGTTTTTGGAGTTTCATGGGTTGATAAATTGATTTCTAGGTGTTGTGAAAGTGTTTATGAGATTTTTTTTTTGTTAAAATATATTAAAAAAAGAATGTTTTTGGCAAAAATATCTTTGTCCTAATTTTCCGACTGCCATAGTGTGGTTGCATTCTGGGTAGATAGGCGATAGGGAATCCTCTCCTTCAAAATATTAAAAATAGTATAAAGCTAGGGAGTGCAGACCTAAAGTCTTTTGTGAGACTTTTGTTTTTGCAACTCTTTTTTTATATGTAATATAAGTTTAATAAAAAAAATTATTAGATCCGGTTAAGTTCTTGACACGGATAGATAGTTAGACGCATTATGACACAACATCTGGAACTGTTTTTTTAATGTATTCTCCCCTAATTTTTTTTTAAATATAGTTTAATTCTTTGTTATCATTTAACCTTTTTTTAGATAACTTAAAATATAAAAAATACAATTTCATCACTTTTTTACACTAACCTTGAAAAACCTATGATTAATTGGGATCATGTTTTGAACTAAATTCTAAATTTTGTTTGTTAATTAAAATTCAACAATCAACCAACCACCGTGAGATTGAAGACTTCCTCTTCACCAACAACCCTCTCCTTTTCCCCCATCATCAAGGGCTTCCTCTTCACCTTAAGTTGTTCTGTTTATTATGTCTATTTAGTCTAAATGTTAATTAAGTCTGTATGCTAATTGAGTCTAAATGTTAATGATGCTTTAGGACAACAAGTCATGGTGTTTCATGACATTTGACTCTGTATGCTACCAAATTCATGGTACTGGTTCGGTTATCATACCATTTATACATGGTAAATACCAAATTAATTAGGTTCCATTTATTTGGAATGGATCATATGGCTGCGTTGGCTGAGAACTCGATCCTTCGCTCTTATTCCCACGACATGATGTAAATCTTTTGTGTATCTTCATGAGAATTTCCATAAGCAGAGCTCGGGAAGAATTGGTTCATAGCGTAATATATCTCTCATCGTTTTTCTTCATAGAATAATTTGACAAGATGGCTGGCATTGCTACTAATTTGTTTTAGAAGATGCAATATAATAATACATTTTTTTCTATTTTCTTTCTGGTCTTCTCTCCGGGAAGCAACTATGTTCTTTCTTCTGTTGAAATGACTTGGTCGCAAGACATGAACAACGTAGAAACGCATAACGGATTGAAAGTCACATGCCTTTTCCAAATATTAGAGGAAAATCAACTTTAAAAAGAAGCATAAATAAGATTAGATCCCATATTTTATTGGATAAAAGGTCCAAGACAGAACATGCTGAAAAATTAGAATAAAAAAGAATCACATGTATTCAATGTCATCTTCAAGTAGTAGTGGTAGAGGGCACCCACCTCTTACCATATCGCATTATGGTCCAGGCATGGAGTATCTCTACCTCATCTGTATATTCATGCTCTGGTCCCAATTAATAGAACAGTGTAAAAGACCCCACTTGCTTGGAAAACCCATTTTGTTCGAACGTTGGGGGGAAACCATAGAGTCGCATGCATCCTTCAATTAGGGCATGGGACAAAAAAAATATCCGAATTCTTCTTTTTTGATAAAAACTGGTTCTAAGCAGCCAGAAAGCCGCTGGTTATGATCGATTTTGATTGGAGGCTTGGATCCCAGCTAAAACCAAAAGATGCTTTCTTTTCTCTTTTTGGGTTTATGTTAAGTGGGGCAACGGTGGATGGCAGACAACTCGGGTCTGACCCGATGTGACTGCTGAAATTGGAATTACCTTTCAGGGTGGGACGACGACGTTGTTGTTGTTGTTGTTGTTGTTGTTGTAATAGAGGCTCTGTTGGGTTCCGGTGATAAACCTCTGTCACCGGTTAGGTTACGTGATGGATGTGCACGTGAATCGGATTTGTACGAGGGGAGGAGATCTCACTGATCCTATTGAGTAGAGAAGAGTGAATCACAGCCGTCGACCAAAAAATATCTTTCGCAATAGCCAAGCCTTAAAAATAGAAGATTAATTTGGATAGGATCAAGATACAGATAAAAGCTCTGAGGGATGGCTGTCAAAGATTTGTAGGACCTCTTATTAATTAAAAACAAAAAAAATACCTCAATGTATTCATGAAGGGCCTGTTTAGTATATTTCCGGGGTTTTTTCTTTTCTTTTCTTTTCTAACATTTGAAAAAAAAAATTTGGTTGCATACATGATTTTTTGTATTTTTTTTGTTTTATTGGATAAACTTGGGTTGCTAGGTTAGTTTTTGGTCGGTATCAGGTAATAGAAGCGACAAAAATAAAAATTTATTTGGTTAAAAAAATAATGACATAAAAATAATTTTTTTATGATAATTTTAAAGTGAATTTTAATACTTTTAAAACATAAGATACAAAGGAGACAAGCTTCAAAGACAATATTTTTTATTCATAAAATATTATTGTAAAAAACCCTCAATTCTAAAATTGTCCAACTAAGACTTGTAAAGATAAAAATAGTTATTATCATAGTTTTAAAACTCAACTCGGGGGTCATTATGGTTAAAATCTCAGGTCACCGGTTAAGGCCTGAGTCACGGGCCGGGTTGATCCAAGTTAACGTAAGAATAAAAGTGATTATTATTATTATAGTTTTAAACCTGATTCGAGAGTCAACCCCGGACAACGCCTGAGTTACGAGTGGGGTAAATTGTTAACCCGAGTTAATGCAAGGAAAAAAATGATTATTATCATAGTTTTAAAATCCGATTCAGGGGTCATGTTTCGGGAGGGTCAACTCGGGTTGACCTGGATCAACATAAAATAAAAATAATTATTATCAAAGTTTTAAAACTTGATTCGGGAGTAACCTGTTCCCGAGTACGGATCAAATAGATCAACTTGAATTAACTTAGGTCATTGTAATAATAAAAATTATTATTATAATTTTAAAAATCTAATTCAAAGATCGATCGAGACAAGATCTATGTTACAAATCGAAAGGATTAATACGAGTTAACTAAAGACTACCTAGTAGACACTCATGTTACCAAATATAATTTTGTCTTCATATCTTTTTCTTTTTTTATCAACTTTATCTTTAATGTATCTGCCTATTCTATATTAAAATAATATCCAAACACTACCTAGAAATCACTTATCCTACCAAACATTAGGAGCTATCTACTACCGAATCCTAGCTAAACCCTCGGAAGCTCCAAACTAGGTCCCTCTCGTGCGAGACCCCAAACTCAACATTCGGTCAATGCCTAACTCCTTGTGCCCCAACAAACTCCTTGTGCCCCAACCCGACTCTCAGGTGACGTGACAATGTACTTCTCAAGCTATGTTAAGTGACCCATGCAAATTCGATTTAGCTTCTAAATTATAAAAGCTAATAATGTAACAATCAATTTTGAGTACTCCTTTTCTTTCTACAAAAGTTTTAAAAATTTGTTACTCAGTTTGAATTGTTTTGAATATAAGAAAGTAAAATAAACGAGTTTTTATATTTTGTTTTATTTTTAAAAGGAAAAGTCATTAAAAGGAATGGAAAAATGTAGGATTTTTTTTTTATATCTAATTGATAAAATTTATAAGTTTGTAACTAAAATTAGATTTCATAAAAAAAAAAAAAAATCTAACAATCACAGGTTGCATAACTTAGACCGCGTCTCGGGCCGAAAGCATTGGAATGGACTAAGCGTGAAAAATGTTATAAAACATGGATTTATCGCGTCTATAACCAGCTTGTCTTCTTAAACTGAGATTGGCGCTTGCCCAACATGTTCTTCATTTGTTTCAAACTATCTTTGGTAGCATTCTAATTATTTATTTATTTATAGTATATTTAGTTTTTTTTTTAATTAACTTTAGAAACTGTGAGATTAGTCGAAACGCTCACAAACTAACCCGGATATCCATGTTAAAAAAATAATAATAATGTCATTGAAGATAGTTACACAAAGAAATGGGAAAAAGGTATGGGATCTTAATTGAGAATAAGAAGCATCTGTACAAAAATGGAGTATAAATTAATGAAATGCACTAGAAATACAACTTCCATGATTCTCGTGACCAAGCTATGAACCCAAATCAAACAATCTTTATACGTTTAAAGCGGCCATTTTTTCATCCAACATTAATCCGGGGTCTCCCGGTCAGAACTGGGGCAAATATTACAATGAAATAGTGCACGAGCCAAGGAAGCTTGAAGCAAAATCAAACCTCCCCATTTATCCTTTCTTCGCACGTAGACAAACCACCTTCAAATCAGTCGAGAATCAGATGATCCCTTCAAGTCCCCAAGACAAAAAAAACACAACGATTGTAGCCGTTAATCCACTAATATAACTTGTTGAATCCAGAAGGTGGCGAAGATTCACCCAATCTAGGGAAGAAGTTTTCCCTTTCAAGTGATGCTTGAAGGCTTGCCATGATCTTAACCAGTGATACCCAGAGAAAAGGTGCAGCACAAAATGCGTAACCAAAAATAGATAAACATCTTATAATACCATTCGGGTAGAGAGGAAATGCCATGACCAAGAGGACCCCGAATATCCCCAGGCATGGAGTCAAAACTGGTAACATCGGCAGCATAAACGCATTGATAGCTATGGAGCAAAGTGCAAAAGAACCGAGCAAGTACAATCCCCAGCCTAATAATGGATGAATTGTGCAAGGAATGATGATGCAGGGGAGTAAATAGGATGCAAGAATTGACCATATTGCTAGCATTTTAAGACCGGCTTGTATTACGGAGATGTTCTTTTCTGTTCGCCGATAGCAAATCTTGGAGATATTTGGCCGTGCTAGACGCGTTACTGCTATTATACCTAGGTAAACTATGCACTGAATGAGTGCCATGGGCGTTTCTGTCCCGTATCTGCACGAGAAATGTTTGTTACCAACATTGCTACAACAGCTTTCAGGATTTCTTGAAATGTTTGGCTGTTGAGAAGAAAACTTACCCGAGACTTTGGCGACGTTGTTCATGCCATTGAATGCCCAATGGCAAGACAGGCCATGACCACCAATACCATGGTTTCAACCATGATGCACCAGGGAAAGTAATCACGCTGTTAGGCCCACAGGGTACGTTCCAGCGGAGTCTAAGATCTGAAACCAACAAGAACCGAGCACGATTTAGATACGGTCACATCACATTCTTCTTGTGATTTTAGTCATATTGCAAATGCATTATATGATGACATCTAGAATTAATGACAGAAGCAGTTCAAATTTGATTAATTGGGCGGGCGCTTGTTTGACTCACAATAATAAGTGGCATCCATTTGGTAGCCCAAAGGAAGTCTATAGGACCCGTTGACTGTGGTGCCATTTAGAGGTGGATGGAACATCGGCATATCAAGCAAGTCTGGGAAGTAGCCACTTATGAAACCTTGGTCTGCACCATCTGGGTTTTCTTTCCCAATTTCCAACTGATGAAGCATGTCCTTGAACACTTCCATGGATGGCTGCAATAGCAAATACAGAATGCCAAACACGAGTAAGAAAATAAATTTACTTTGTTGATTGATGGGACTTTAAAATAAATAAATAAATAGAGGGCGAGGTGAATCAACATACCTGCAGCACAAAGAGGCCAGTATGGAAGATGCAGGGGTTGATGAAGACTGCACAGAACTGTCCACATTGGAAAAGCTCATCAGCTCTTCTAAGGAAAAGATTGTCAGCATCAAGCATGACGACCCTCTCATATTCAATCAATTTCCACACGTAGAGTTTGTTCAATGTTAACTTAAATCTCCTATTAAAATTGGGCTGGTTCTTATAAGGATTGTCCACATTTTCCACTCTCATTACCCTTGCGCCATCTTCCTGTTCCCTGCATCACAAAACAACTACTTTTTACTCACGCTTTTTTATTTTTTTAAATCAGCGATTAGATCAAAACCACCGTACGTTTAACTTAACTAATTCCCTCACTAAACAAAAGCAGTTGTCTTCCCAGATACATAAGCTGGGGCATCGAATGGAACATTGACTCAAGTATTCCTTTAATTTCCTCTGCATTGATTCCCGAGTAGGCTCATAAATTGATTAAAACATCAAATGTAAGGTCAATTTAATATCCTGTACATCTCTAACTCGGCACATGCAGAGGGGGTGACTTTTGACAAAGGACGCTAAGATCAGATAGAAAATCGATAACTTCGCGCATACAGACAATGGAATTCTGGCAAGAGACCAAGCCAGTCTCACATGCAAGGACGTGGGCTGCACATCCAGTCAGCCACCGGGGCATTTAATTTATCCGCCGGTGCCCATTTTGCGTGGCAAGTGGATTTTCGGTCAGACATGGGAGCTAGCTACCCTGATTACAAATAAGCAACTTGCTTGAAAATCGAACCAGACCCCTAATTCTTTACTCAACGAACAGGCACAGGACCAGCAGAGACAACTACCATTCAACCCTAGATCCAATATGGAAGTAGATATTTTTAATGACTGCTAAGAGCATGTATTAAATATGTCGTGGTCATTATCTACCGACGGTCCACTAGACCTCTTTCTCTTTCAAGGAAAGAGTAAAAATCACAGCAGTTGATTGGGTGGACGATCTGAATATTTCAAACTTCCCGTCTGTATCCTTGACGCGTTTTAGACCTGTGCATTTATTACCAATTATCTTAAAAGCTATCATTACTATATAGATTAGCACCCTCTCTTCTGAATTTCCGGATTACATACTAATGATTTTTGCTATTTTATTCAATAAATCCATCACTGCTTTGAGGAATTAATAAGCGGGACCGCTTCTTATTTCCTTCAAGAAGCTTTTCGTGTGTTTGGCAGTATAGTTGCGGTTGCTTTTCAAATAGCTTTTCATGCTAAAATACATGTTAATAATATTTTTTTACTTTTTTAAAAATTATTTTTGACATCAACACATCAAAATAATTTGAAAACACTAAAAACATATTAATTTAAAATTAATAAAAAAATAAAAAAATTTTAAATTTTATCGCTTTTGAAACGCGAAACAAACAGGCCAAATATCTATAAATTTCTATATTTTAATAATAAAAAAAAGACTTCATGGGTTTTGGACAAAGGTACTTGGTTGGAAGTCGACTTTAAATAAAAATAAAATAAAATATAATATAGCCATCCACCAAATAACACTCAATCTTTCCTTCCATTAGTACCATCCAAATAACAACTACAGTAGTAATCTTTCCCTCCCCAGGTGATCTTAGTCCTCCCCATCTGCGAGTCCGGATAATTTTTATTTTTGAATTTTTTTAATAAAAATCTCATATTAATATTTTTTTATATATTTCAAATATAAAAAAAGCCCCCCAGTCAAAATCTCCCCAAGGAGAAGGCATTGAACAAGAAATCCCTCCCCGCTATGCTAGGCACCATCTCCGAATTAAGGTCAGCAACCTTAACTCAATCAAAGACTTGATTACCAATCGAATCAAGCCACGTTAATCGAAACTTGCTTAAAAGGATCAATGCCAGCAAAAGAGGAGCATGTTCTCTCTGGCCCTTGCCTAGAACAACTCATGTCACGTGCTCTTTCTTAGCAGTGAATTGCTGCTATATGTCCCGTCTATGTCAGTATCAACCGATCAATCCCCATTGGACTCTTAACTAAAACTCAAACGTCTCATGACTCTGGAATAAGTACATTTATGAATAATGTTACTCTTCAATCAGTTTTTTTTTTTTTTCTGCCAAGAAAAGTAGGTGTTGAATTATTGATCCCAAACCCTATGCTCTTCCGACAACTGATCTCGACTCAGTTTTCACCTAACACCGAGATTTTAAATTTGACAAAAACATTTTTAAGAGTAAAAATCAGAGAAAGTATATGGGAGCGGCCCAAACGATAGCAATTTATGTTAAAACGACGTCATTAGAATAACGGAGAGGGACAAAAACCGGCGACCTTAGAAAAACGATAGAGAGAGAGAGAGAGAGAGATTTGGACTCTTACATGGTATGAACCCAACGGAGAGGAACATCGTGGGAGGCAATGACGACGAGATCAGCATCCACGTGTAATCTAGCAAGAGATCTGAGCATGACACGTATAGCCACGTAGAAATCATAGTCTCTTGGCGTCCCCATATACATCATCGTCGCATATGCGTTTTTGTGCCGCTGGCGTTGCCCCTCTTGCTGCTGCTGCTCTATCTGGGGTGCCCTCATGACCTCTCCAAACGCTGTCGTTTTATACACAGCGAAAACTAAAACCAGCAAAAACCTCAACATTAACCAAGGCTCTCGAGAAGAAGCCATGGTGGGTGGGTTTTAAAATTATATGAAATCAAGAGAAATTAAAGAGCCCTTTAAATTGAAAGATTAAAAAAATAAAAAGGGCAAGGGGTGGGGGTGCTGTTTATGTTATTAGTTAACGTGATGAGCTTGAAAAATATATATGATATAGTAAATGCAGGTACTGTTTTTCTTGCTTTCTCGACGAGCGTTGTTGAAAACTTGACATGTCTTGGATCTGTCTTTCCTTGCGTTTTTATAGATAAAAAGTAGCCATGGCCTCTGAGAGATAAGGGCCAGCTCTGGAACGGGGAAAGAAATGGAAGCACACAAGGAAAGCTCTTCAAAACTAATAAAATATTTATTTTGCATAAAAGAGTCGTTTTATTTTTAATTTTAATCCCGTGACCGGCACTTTATACCATATTTTTGTAAAGTTTACTCGTTAGTCGTTAGGATATTTTTTATTTATAAATATAATAAAATAATATATATTTTTTATTTTTAAAATTTATTTTTAATATTAATACATAAAAAAATTCTAAAATTCAAAAAAAAATTAAAATATAAGTAGACCATGATACAGAAAAGCGTTAGCCGTTGGCTATGTACAGAGTGGGTTTTGGTACCCCCGTACGGTCAATATTTACCTTTTTCTTCTTCTTCGTAGAAAGCACTGTCGTCCTTTTTATTTTTTCTTGGTTGTGGAAATTGGATATATTTTTATATTTATAGAATGAAACCAAGACTTTATTATAAATTACAAAAGCTAAAGGTTTTTTTGTTTTTAGCGATTGACGAGCCTAAGCTCAAACTAAAAATACAAAGAGTTAATACTTGTAAAATGCAAACATATGTATATAATTTTAGGACAAGAGATTTTTTTATATTTTATTAAATTACAATATTTCTTTATCCAAAAAACTAAAAAAACTTGTTTTCTTAATTTCTCAAATTTTTTATGGGTTTGGAAAACACATTTTGGAAATTCTTCACAATTTCTCAATATAAGTTTTCCACTTTTTTTTATA
>Ga0325405_1004259_pt1 | contig 14664 bp, 8 predicted proteins | sample PopdelMetagenome_21_FD_205663 | JGI IMG/M metagenome (GOLD analysis project Ga0325405, IMG submission 205663) | Populus deltoides microbial communities from Bellville, Georgia, United States - Xylem-Control-R2 | ecosystem: Host-associated > Plants > Phyllosphere > Stem > Wood/Secondary xylem... | reverse complement strand
AATTGTGGGGGGGTTTAAATCTATTATTGATTGTTGAAATTTGCAGTCTTTCAATGGCAGAATTTCGATAATCTAGCTCAAAATTCAATTTTATTTTTTTTTTAAAAACAACTTGGCTCAATACCCCTGTAGCATGATGGTTAAGGGTTTGCTTCGAATTACGTTAATTAGGCAAGTGTTTTAGGCTTGATTTCTGGTTGTGCTGGGTGCAAACAATTCCATGTTTGGACAAAGACTCCAAACTTTGATTCGTTTTTTTACTCTATGCATGCCACCGTGACGGTTTGCATGTCTCATAAAGATCTGCCAGGTCAAATGGTCTGCCTTCTGTCTACCTTTGATATCATATAAAAAGAGTTGAGTATGCAAGAATAACGATTCAACAGTTGGGTCAAAAAGATGTAGGGATTTTGACTTGTATATTCACTTATAGAGGAATGTGCATTCCAGATAGCGGGTTATTGTTTATGTGTGTGTATGTTTGTTGTTTGTGAATTTCTTCTTTTTATGGACATGTATACGGATACAATTCAGGTTGAAAATGTTGGGACAACTCCTGCTTCAGAAATCCTTCTTGCATTCCCACCCTCGCAAGCTGATCACCTAGCACTTGTCAAAGCACAAGCAGCTATAGGCAAGAAGAAGAAGAAAAGTTACGTTCATCTTGATGTAAATCCAACAGAGCTACCTGATGCGCCAAATGGAACTAAATATTTTAGCATATCTTTACTGGATCCATTAAGTTTGGGTGAAACTGCCACTCTGGAAGTGCTTTATATATTAACACATTCTCTGGAACCTTTCCCGGCAGAGATAAGCCAATCGGAATCGCAATTGGTATATTTCCGTGATAGTGCATTAATACTGTCACCATATCATATTAAGCAGCAAACTATTTTTATTAAGACACCAAGTACAAGAGTGGAATCATATACAAGAGTGGAACCCACCAAGTTTGCTGGCAGAGAACTGAAGTATGGACCATATGAAGACCGGCCTCCATATTCATTTTCTCCAGTAATTGTTCATCTTGAGAATAACAGCCCATTTGCAGTTGTTGAGGAGCTTTTACGAGAAGTGGAGATATCTCACTGGGGCAACCTTCAGATAACAGAGCATTACAAGTTGGCTCATGCTGGTGCTAGACACAAAGGCGTGTTTTCAAGGTTGGAATTGCTGCTCCATGCTGTGTCTTTCCTTCTTTTAGTTTTTATCACTTTAAATTCATTCAGTTTTCCGTTACCCCACCCCCCCCCCCCCCCAACACGCATGCCTTTTCTTTCTTTTTTGAGTTTAGGCTAGAATGAAAGTTAAAATGCCATACTGGTCAGCATATTCTGTATAGACAAGGCATGACTAAGGATTTTCTAGCTTGTTTCTGATCTAATTAAGTTTTGTGTGACTTACTTGAAATAACCCCCTCCTTCCTCCTCCCCTCTGCCCCTGGATCCATCTGTTTGTGGGTGCATAATTAAGCTTAAAAGTGTTTCAATATAGTTTATATGACTGTTTTTTCGTTCTTGTGTTTCATCTTCTGTAATTAGTCTGTTTTAATCTCATCTTCTGAGACCTTCTGGCAGGGTTGATTATCAATCTAGGCCATCTATTAAAGGCGCGTCTTCATTCAAGCACCTTCTAGCAAGTCTACCACCTAGCGTGCACTCTGTGTATTATCGGGATGAAATCGGAAACATCTCATCGTCACATTTACGTACAGATTACCGTAAGGTATTGCCCCTATTTTCTAGTTATGTGCTTGCATCATAATGGAACTATGGTTATATTTTGATAGAAGGAGAGATGGGAATACTGCAAATTGGGAAAAAAGTGGTACTTGGTGTTATTTTTATGGACTGCAGTTTTCATCATCTTATGTGCTGACTCAACACTCTCTAAACAGTCAGAACTTGAAATTGAACCACGGTATCCTTTATTTGGAGGTTGGAAGGCTACCTTTGTTATTGGATACGGGCTACCACTGGAGGACTTCCTTTTTGAGTCTCCTGATGGCAAGCGATATCTCAACTTCAGCTTTGGTTGTCCTCTTGCCCAGACTGTTGTGAACAAGCTGACCATCAAAGTGGGTTTGCTTCTATTAATCATTTGCATTCATGATGCTGTTTGTCTGATATTTGTCTGTTTGTTGCTTTAGTCATATTCTTCTCATGCTAATGCCAGAAGATGTTTTATTTCAGGTTGTGCTGCCAGAAGGATCAAAAGACCCTTCAGCTGCTGTTCCTTTTCCAGTGGAGCAGCATCTAGAGGTACTAATCCCAGCACAATCCAAAATATTACTTTTAAGTTTAACAAGGGTGTTGGAGGTGTATAGTTGACATATTTTATTTTTATGTGCTAAACAATAACAAGAAAATTGCTTGAAATTTATAGTTTAAAAAATCCGAATGAGTAGCTTTCCCTGTATAAGAAATATTCAATCTTTAAAAGTGAGCTTGGTGCTTTGCTTTGTTGCAACATAACAACAGCACTGATTGCGTTTATATTTTTGGAAACTTGTGCAGACCAAATATTCATACCTTGATGTTGTTGGGAGGACCGTGCTGGTTCTGGAAAAGAAAAATGTAGTTCCTGAGCACATTACGCCTTTCCAGGTGATCTGCAATCCCCTTGAATCTCAATTTTGATTTTCTTAAGTATCAAATGAAGGGTCAAAATATCAAGGTTCTGATTGGCAATTAAACTCCAATCAAAGTCACCTTTCTAGGACTAGATGTAGACAGTTCTAGATCCATTCATTTCATTTATTTACAGATGTTGATTTTCAGCTTGAAAAATAAGAATTGTTGACTATGATGCTGGATCCTAACTGCACCTACTCTACTGCAATACCATGTGCCACTGCAACGCAGTAGTTCGTGTTAGTTTTCTAGGCAAGTTGCATGTTTGTGCTAAAATAAGACTCTGAATTTGACTATTTAAGAGTTTGTGATCTGCAGGATTGTACTGTATATTTTAACTTACAATGACTTTTATACTTTGCTGAAATTGGTTAGTGGTTCATTTAGAGTTGTGGAAGCTCTCTTTGGTGGTATGAAATTTTGAGATTTAAAATGCTTGGCTGACTTCAATAGTAATATGTCTGTGACCTGTATGATTCTCCGGTTATGTTCCACGACATTACTGACTATTTCCATTTTGATTTTCTCATACAAAATTCTCCCCTTGGATTCCCCTATTTAACAATGTTTACGAACATTTGCCTTGTTCTTGCAGGTTTATTACACTTTCAAACCTATATTCATGCTAGCAGAACCGCTGATGTTGGCATCAGTATTTTTCTTGTTTTTCATGGCATGTGTAGCTTACCTACAGATTGATATTTCCATCCGCAAGTGACAAATGCTCCAGAAAGGCCAGATTATGCAACTTATTAGTGATGTATGTGCCAGTTTTTGACATTGATATCCTCATTCCGTCATCCTTGGCCGAGGAGGGTGTAAGCTTTACTTTCGTTTAATCATTAGAAACTGAGCAGGTCAGAATCCGAGGCCCATCGGGATCATTTGGGACCGCTTATAGAACTTTTAGATTTTCTGCAGTGAAAGTAGCTCTGAACTAGAAAGTTTTCTTGTTAACTTTCACCCCACCCTTTGTGGTGGTCCATTGAACAGTAGTTATCTTCATACGTGCAATATAAGAATTTTGAGGTAGTTTGACAGGGAGGTAACCTCTCCCTTTGTTTTTATTTTTTCTCTAAAAATCTAGTAGGGGTGTTCAAAAAACTGATAAACTGAGAAAATTGATAAAAAAATTAACTGAAAAAACCGAACTGAGAAAAAAAATCTATTAAATTGATTAGAATATTTAGAAAAAATCCTGGTTTGATTTTTGGTTTTGTAATATAGAAACTGGTTAACCGGATTGATGAACTGAACTAGTTCCAAAAAAATCCCTAACCACCACTGGTATAAAAAGCAAATTTTGTCCCCTTCTCGCCTAACCCTAACAGACTACTAGAGGCTTTAAAAAAAAAGTCCCTAGCCCGCCCCAGTACTAGAGGCTCTCCCTTTCGCCTCTCCAAAATATTTTAGCCAACAAGTTCTTGAGGGACTCGGACAAGTTTTTTCGTTCAGTATGTATGAGTACATCACATAAGCATCAATTTCCTCTCCTCTCCTTTTGCTTTTAGGTGATGGGTTTTTGTTGATGAGGTGATGGAAACAAGGTTGGAAACAAGGTTACTGATGAAGCAATTCTAGATTATATTACAAAGGTGAGTCGTGAGTTTTTTTATTGATATTATCCTTTTACCTTTCTTCTTCGTCTTCTTCTTTATTTTGTTGAGGTGCAAACAGATCTGATTATTTGGTTTTATCTCCAGTCTCTAGGGCCAGAATCCTGCTTTACATCTTCTATGAGATCTATTGGGGTTAAACAATTCATGGACTACACTGCAATTGAGTTAACAGGAAGTGACAGACCAACAGCCGTGATGGAAGTAACTGATGAGGAAATTTGGCATTAAAAATTTGCATATAGGTTTTTTTGGTTTTGAGCATCAAAAACCGTCTTGAAACTGAACCGAAACCGGTCGGTTTGGATCAATTTCGATTTGATTTTGATTTTTTTTAATTGTTTTTTATGGATAAAAATTAAACCTCACTGAAAATAATTGTCCATAACATCTAGCATGGCTGTGAATTGGGATTTGGGCTGGAAACTTGATGTTATTATTTTGACCTATGTGATAGACAATCATTTAGTGACCCCAACTAGAAGTGCCATAGCCAGTGTTTTAAGGATAGATGACGAACTCCCAAAATGGCAGCCCCTAGGGATTAGTGTCCAAGTAATGACCAGGGCGTGCTGCAATCTAATCGATCTGCTATGCTGTATTCTCCTAAATGGCCCAAAGCGTGCGCAATTACGTGGATTTGTAGAAAGTTTACGTTTATATCTATCACTTTGTCGTAAAATGTACTCTTGCTCGTTAGCAATCTTATTCGAATCCCGTCAAAACACCTACAAGTTGATGAACTACTGAGTGAAACTGGTTTGGTGTCAAAATCTTACCGAGTAGGGGGGTGGGGGGGATTAATAGGGTGACAAGACTTCAATGCCACCAGATCTTGTCAGCTCTGGTGAACAAGGATTGGGACGGAAGGAGATCAGTAAGGCACTTTGTGGTGTAAATAAGAGCAACAAAATGAAACACGCATCTCCTCCTGTATTTTCTTTTCTAGTCCATCCATCCCCATGTCGAGCTCTTAAATGACCCTTCAAGCCAGAAAAGGACATGTAAGGTGTAGTCTGCTTCCTCCAACTGGTCTTTCTTGCATTTATTAATAGCTAGGCCTTAGTAATTAGCTTCCATCTCCTTTCTTCAATCTGACAAGTAACAGCAGGTCACTTCTTATTGTGCGAACGTGCCATTTCATACTTACAATAAATGTCTTTATCATGAGCGGGCATTGTCTAATTTTAGCGAGGAAGGGAGTTTAGCAATGAGTGGATAAGATAATAGAAAAAGAAACGATGTTTTAGAGGTAAACCTAATTTATGGTTTAGGTTAGAAAATCAAGCTAGTACATAGTCTTGAAGTTTAAGAAACCATAATTATTAATTAGCAACTCATCGAGCTTAAGATTCTGACAACATTTCTTCTCGTGATCTAAAAACTCTTTCCTCCTTTGATGTCTTAATTCAAAGAACGGTTGAGAAAATGCCATTGCACTTCGGATGGGGATGGCTTTGACATAATTTGAAGATGATAAGATACCTCTGTTCGAGACTCAAGGGCAGAGGATATTAGCTTGCATCTATGCTTTTTTCATGTGCATGCAATCACCAAGTTGATACAAAAGGTTTGGAACCCGAGTGGTTTGGAACCTGAGTGGTGTAGTTTAACTGGTCAAATTCTAGATTTACTTTCTAGAAATCAACAGTTTGAATCCCACAAACCTCAGAACCACTGGAGGCTTATTTAATCGTTAATTCCATGTCATATAGGATTAGTAAAGGTGCGCATAAGCTAGCTCAAACATCCACGTTAATTAAAAAAAATACGAAAGGTTTGCTCTAAATGATAAACGGGTTTGCTTCCTCGGTATGCATGCAAAAGAGAGCTCAGATAAGTTGATGATGAACATGAAGCAAAAAGGCAAACTTTGCCCAACATTTTGAATAGTTTAAAGCTGTAACAAGCATAGGAATTGGCCCATTTCTTGAGCAGTTGTAACATTGGAATATCCTCCAGAATTAAAGAAAATATAGTGTCATTAACAGGTTATGCAGGTTAAAACAATTTCGGAAACTTGATCCCAGCACAGCTTTTGAACAACTCAAGGGGAACCATGAATTTAGCTTATGGGCCAACCTTAGAGTTTTCACAATGAAGTACTTTGACTCAATGGTTCAGTTGACATGGTTCATAGTAATTATAAATAAGCATGTAGATGATCAAGTTTAGGTAATGGGAGAGAGAGAGCATTTTGTTTGACATAGGAAAAGTTAGGAAGAGAAAAGACAGGCAGTGCATGGATTGTTAGCAATCTTTGGAAAGACTAAGGCATCAAAAGATTGGTCACCATCCACTTGGATGACTCCAAACCCAAAACATCTTATTTTAAGGTAAAAAGGCATTGCAATTGAAATATTGTTTTGTTATTTTAATTTTTTTATTTTAAATTAATTTTTTTACGTGTTTTTAAATTGTTTTGATATGTTGATGTCAAAAATAAATTATTTTGATGTATTTCCAAATAAAAAATATTTTAAAACACAACATCTATCACATTTTAAAACAGACACTAAAAAATAGTAAGTATCTTCTTTCCACGGACGAAACTTAACTATATATGCAGTTATGTTTCTTTCCCAAACAATAGAACTAATTTTTTTCCAAAATTAAAAAGAAAACTACAAATACATAAGACACTAATAATCAAGATTAGTTACAAAAACAATAACTAACTGTTAATTAGCTACTCATTTCTTCAAACTAGTGCAAGTCTAACCACTCCTGTGTGTCTTCAAAGGGTGTCTCACATCCATCTGCAATTTGATCTTTGAAGTAAAAATGATGCACTTTATACATAATTTATTTTACCACAATGCCCTTTCTCTCAATGCACAAACCTATACATTTGAAGATGAAGAAAAAAAAATGAAAATCATGATTATAACAAGAAATTCATGGGGTGCTTTGAAATAAAATGATGATTAATGGTGCAATAATATCCATTCCATGGCATCCATCTTAATAAGTTTTTCGATGAAAAGTTCCTTGAATAAGTATCAATCATTTGAGAAGCAATACGACGAATCAAGAAAAAAAGTCATGAATTCTCTCATGATAATAAAGTTATAATTTTGTATGAGTTTTTGAGTTTTTACTTTATGAATTGCCCCTTTATATTTATTCATAAATTTTCTTGAAATGAATAATTCGTATTATTTGATGGTTGATATCATATGAACATGCTATCACTAATTGATATTATTTGGGGGGATAAAAAAACTCATTCCAAATGAATATTTTGGAAATTAAAAAATAAAATCTTATTCTATAATTAAAAAAAAAAAAAAAAAAACCAGCATGCCAAATTTTGATTTTAGAAGCGAAAAGGTAAAGGGCGATATGGTAGTTTCAATAAATTGGTTAAAGAAACAATTCAATTGCTCTGTCAACTGTCACCCTCAAAATTAGTTATTTTGAGAAGTGGGAAATGGAAGAGAAACCTGAAAGGGAACCAGAAAAGAGTCCAAGAGGAGGAATTCTCTGAAAGATTTGCAAGAGACTGACCATCTGGTTCTCTGATTCCCTTAGGTGGAACCAAGAGGATCAACATCGTATATGTGTTTATACACATATATAAAGATTTCTACACGTAAAGAGTTCCACATATCATTGTACAAGATTTTTATATAGCAAAGCACAAAAACCTGAAGAAAAGATTGCATGAAACATTTTTCAGAAGGTTTTTGAAAGGGTTTCAACGTTTTTGAGTGGTTTGCTGAAATAAGTGTTTCTCAAAAAGATTGCAAAATGGAAGGGTGGCTGTATGTCATCAGGTCCAATAGGTTTGGTTTACAGTTTTCACGCAAAAGGTATTTCATTCTTCAAGAAAACTACCTCAAATGCTACAAAACAAGACCCATCTCACAGGAAGAGGTAACCTGTTGTTTCTCTTTTGTTTTTCATTCTGTTCTGTTTCTTCATTTGAATTCTGTTCATCTCATGATGTGAAAGGATACAGGAAGATAGATGTTTCTTCTTGTTTTCCAGTTCTTTTCCTTTTTTTTTATTGGGGTAAAGGGGAATTGGATAGGGTTGAGAGAAGGTATGAATGTGCTGGTGCTTGAATTCGGGCCCTTCTTTTTCTCAAGCAGAATCTGTTTTGTGCTCTGAAAATGGGGGGGTTTGCTGTCTAAAAATTGTCACTGAAATGGATTCTTCCTCGTCTGAAATTTTTATCTATTGATGTAAGTTCATGATTTTGATTTCGGTATCAAATATTTCAGAATCTGTCAAACTTTACCTTTAATTCCTATATATGATTTTATCTTCCTTAGAAAAAGAAAGGGTGAGAAAGTGAAGGGTCTTCCAAGTGGTTTATTACATTAAAAAGATGGTGGGGTTGTGAAGCATATCTTTCAGTGAAAATATTATACCTTGCTGGGAATGGAAGAATGCACCTTTTTAGATTTGATCTTCTCGCATTAAATGTTTGCTAAGCACCCCAAATATGCAGGGTGTTGATTTGAATCATCATAGCTTATTTATTGACTTCAATTAAAATCAGGATGGGATATCTTGAAAGTTTTACTGGTGGTAGAATCATCTGTAAAAACATAGCTTCGACTTTGATTAAAGATAGGATAAGATTAAAAGAACATCAAGCCCTGAAGGTGACATCACAAGAATGGGCATTCTGGAAAGCAGAAGGGGCTAGAAGTTATCCAAATCTGACAATCTGCGATGATTATGACCTGATAATAACCTATTAAATATATGTAGCTATCGGTGCAGTTATGTTGGAGCAGCAATTCATGGTCGAAAAGATGCCTCTGTGGTGGAAAACCAAAGTTTTGCAAGGAAAACTAAATTGATGACATGATATACTTACATTTAACATCTTAATTCTATAAGATGCTGTTAGATAGTTTTGCAATTTCAATCAGATGATTTGATTATCTATGATGGTAAGGAGAAGGGCTAATTGAAACTTCACATTTCAGGAGCCACTTAGAAGTGCAAATATAGACTCTTACATTCGCATTACAGATAATGGAAGAGAGAGCATCAATAGGAAAGTATGCCCTTCGTTTTCATGATTTCTGTTTGCTAATCTATGATGGATGAAATTCTTCATGGCCCTGCAAGGGAAAGGTTTTTTTTCCAAGCACAAGTAATTGTTTGCAACTTGCAGGTCTTCTTCATTTTCACGCTTTATAATACTTTAAAAGACAATGATCAACTTAAGGTGCAGTAAGTTCCAAGCGATTTTATTCTATTTGATTTATAAATTTGAGTAATGCAAGCGCTAATGGTCACATATTTTATAGTTGGGAGCGAGTAGTTCAGAAGATGCGGGAAAATGGATTCGTTCCTTACAGAATGCTGTGGTGAAGGTTTAAAACTGTTTACTTGTAATAACCCATTTCTATAGTGTTTCTGGTGACGAAAACCTCACCTTTTACTATGTTTTCCAGGAGTGCCCAGATCCAGAAAAGGAATTTATGTCTTTCTCTAAGAAGAACTGGCCACCTTCAAGGTATGTCAGGCTCTAGCAAGACAAAAGTTCCTGAAACTGAACCTTCTCATTTGGTTTCGTTTTGTTCTTATTTGTGTTGTCCATTTTTGCATCTCTATTTCTTTCTGACTTTAACAATAATGTTCTTCCATGCTTGTTGAGCATCAGAGAAAAGAGCCTTGTAATACTTTCTTAATTTGATTCTTGAAATGTAATTACCATGAATTCTGCCATTTGAAGAATTGGATTTCTTTACTAGAAGTCTTAGATTTCTTTCCACTTAAACAATCCAATTTTGTTTTAACAGATTTCGCAGTTCAAAGAGGGCTGGCAGTAAAAGATCTGTAGGTTATTACCCCTTCTTGCAGAATGAGGCGGTGACATCTGATGTAATAGCCCCGTCAACATGGAAGATTTTTGGTTGTCAGAACGGTAAGACTTACATTCGTAATCTAGCATTCAAGGGCTACTGCTTATATGCTCAAAACTTGTTGCATATTCAGGATTGCGTCTCTTCAAAGAAGCAAAAGATTGGGATTCTCGGGGGAGGGTAAGTTGCACCCTTTCATAGCTTGCTGGTTATGGATAGCTGCACTTCAATTCCTTAGCTAAAGATGATGTTTTTTTCTCAGCATTGGGATGATCATCCAGCTATAATGGCAGTTGGTGTGGTTGATGGAACTCCAGAAGCCATTTTCCGTACTCTTATGTCTCTTGGTGCCTCGAGATCAGAGTAAGATTGCTGGAAGTTTTCCTCTTATCTTCTTAAAAGCGGAACTGGAAGCATACTTCGTAACAATTTTCATCCCGAATGTTTAAGATGTTCATGTAAAAGACTTGTGCATGCACTTGATAAAGTTGGAAGGCGATGAGGCTTTCTTTTATGGCCATACATATAATACTTTCATCTGTATCAGGGACAAGTTTTAAGAGAAAATAGGTGACTTCCTTTTATAACTTTTATGAGAATATCTTCCACGTATGGTTTTATGAGTCTGGAGACAAGATTTATAGCATTCAAAGTTCTGGGGTTTCTGAGGAAAGCATCACAGCCTACCTAGTTATGATTCTTAAACTACATGAACCACTTCCATTGTTCAACCCTTGCCCGCAGTTTTTTATTTTGAGATTAGAAGAAAATTTAAATTAATTTCTTGCGTTACATTTTTTTCAGATTATCTACGATTTGATATTCCTGAGGCTGAATTAGCAAATATATGTCTTGCAGATGGGACTTCTGTTTTTACAGGGGCAGTGTTGTTGAGCACCTTGATGGTCACACAGATATTCTTCACAAGAAGTTATACAGCAATTGGCTACCCTGGTTGGATAAAGACCTTCTGCAAATAGGAACTTGCTTCTAATATGTGTTCCCATTTACTCATTACTTTTTTGCAGGCGGATGAGGCGAAGAGATTTGTTGTTGCGACGATATTGGAGAAGAGAGGAAGATGGAACATATGGTAACATTTCATAAATTTTATGGAAAACGCATATGATATCAAGAAGGTGTATGGTTTCCACAAGCTACGGCCTTTATTTTTTGGCCCTAATATTTCTTCTGGTTTTTTCTCAGTAATTCTATACCATTCTGTGATTCACAAGAAGTGTCCTCCACAAAAAGGATATGTTCGAGCTTGCCTTAAAAGTAATGTATGCTTTGCTTTTGGAAATTTAAAGTGCTAATTGACTTTGTAATGCTGCCAATGGACCCAACCATGAATGAGGAAAACAAGAATTTCGTTTCTTCTGAAGTGTTCATTTGCTTTTCTCACTATACTTTGCCGGTGCTTCCAATGATCATAAAAAGTAAAGATTAATTTGAGGCTATCTAACTTACTTGACGTCTGGCTATTTATGAGAGGCTTTTGTGCATGGTGACTCTTGCTTGTTTGCTACATTTCCACTTTATTCTATATCTATTTTTTCTGTTTACAGCCTCAGTTGGTTATGTTGAATTGTTATCCTTCATGCCATAACTTTCCTTAATGTGTATTAATTTATTACAAACCTGCAGGTGGAGGATATGTAATAACTCCTGTAAATCAAGGAAGAGAATCGCTTGTAAAACACATGCTTGCAATTGATTGGAAGTTTTGGAAAGTATATCTGCGTCCACCGTCTGCAAGATCTATAACCATCCGTATGCTTGAAAGAATTGCAGGTACATTCTTTTCTACTGATTAGGGAACTGCACTTCTGGTAATTTTATCTTTGTCTACTGAAAGTTTACTTTATTAAAATCACTATCTCTGTTGTTGCATTTTGCAGCACTGAGGGAGCTGTTCCGAGCCAAATCTGGCAACCATCCATCTGACTTCTCTTCTTCAGATTCATCAGTAAAAACAATGTTGCCCCAGGATGGAATGGATGATATTGAATCAGAAGATAAAGGCCAACAGAAGTTCGAGCAGAATGCTGATTTGAAGGAAAACGAGGCAGAAAAAACAAATTCAGGACGCAGAAGTTTGATGAGCCTGAATGATGCCTCTGATGAATTCTTTGATTTTCCTGATTCCAATGAAGATATAGATTTTGACCTCTTGGAGAATGGCTGGTATCCTGAAAAGATTCAAGAACAGCCTACTTCGGTACTTACTAATCTCCACGACTGAATTTATGCTTTCCAAAATGTAGTTTAACCAGACTTAAATTGTGAATACTTGCTTAGATTTTTCTTCTCTGTGTATGTTAGAAATGAATTGAGATCAAGAGCTGCAACCTTTGTTTTCTGACATTTTTTGGCATTCAAATGTGCAGCATATATGCCAGCACAGATTATCATCTGCCGCTGTCTTTGTGAAGAAGTTACATGATCTTGCAGGTTAGTCCTGCTGTGGTAGCCAAGATTCTCAATTTAAGGTGACTGTTGGACGGGTGGTATGAACCATTGATTAATTGTGTTCTGATAAGAATTTCCTCGAAACTTGTCGTTGCAGTTCAGAAGAAGGGTTGTATAGACTTTCTGGAGTTGCCTAAAGATGAAAATGTAGCAACATCCTATGGTAATACTCTTCAGAAGGACTCAACCTATTCTTTACCTTGCAGTTGGGCTACTGCCGAGCCCTCTACCTTTTTGATTCGTGGAGAAAATTATTTAAAAGACAATCAGAAGGTGTTCCTTAAATTCTATCTAATTCAGAACAAGGCATTTATTAAGAACTTCCACCATTCTTCCAGATTCTCTGCTTAAGCATTTTACTTTCTCCAGATCAAAGCAAAAGGTTCATTAATGCAAATGGTTGGAGCCGATTGGCTAAGATCCGACCACCGAGAGGATGATCTTGGAAGCCGTCCTGAGAGTATCATTCAGGTTTTTTGACAACCATCTCTATAAACTACGTGAATACATCTTCTTGAAAGGAAAAAAAATCATGAACAATTATAGAAACGCAATTCTTCTCATAGAAGCACTTGCTGTTGGATTCATGCAGAAGTATGCAGCACAAGGTCGACCAGAATTCTTCTTCGTCATCAATATACAGGTTAATTAAAATTAAATTAACCATTCTTGTTGCTTTAAATGCTGACGATGATTCTCCCCGTCATCAAGAAACAGATTATGTGATATTTGATCATGAATCAGGTCCCCGGTGCAACCCAGTATATCATCGCGCTATATTATATGTTAAAAACTCCTCTGGAAGAAACTCCCTTGCTACACAGCTTTGTCCACGGTGATGACGCCTTTAGGAATTCAAGATTTAAGCTCATACCTTATATTTCTAAGGTTAGTAGCAGAGTTTGACTCTGTTTGGATTCATGGAATATCACACAAATGGTCGTGCCACTTACTTTTTTTGTATTGTCTGTAATTTATTAGGGATCGTGGATAGTCAAGCAGAGTGTCGGTAAGAAAGCTTGCTTAGTTGGTCAAGCACTAGAAATACATTATTTTCGTGGGAAGAATTACTTGGAGGTAGGTTATGAATAATGTTTTCTGCATCTGTAGTTTTCAGGTCGAGCATATCGCGTTTGTCTGAAGAATAATATAAAATCATTCTTGAAGTTTCATTGGATTTAATTTTGATATGATACGGGAATTTCATCTAATAACCTAAGCTTCTAACAATGTTATCGTATGACAACATTTGTCTGGATTTCAGCTTGACATTGATGTCGGATCTTCCACCGTTGCCAGGGGGGTGGTCAGTCTTGTTCTCGGATACCTAAACAATTTGGTCATAGAAATGGCATTTCTCGTGCAGGTGACACATATTAATCTCTGTATAACTGCATGTGCATGATTCATGAAAATAATAAATTCTCCAAGAGATCGAACGATAACGTTTCCAAGTTTCAAGTGATTTTGCAAAAAAATTGTGCTGATTTGAAGATTAAGACCGTGCCAGCATGAGCGTTGGAAAGTCTTTTTTTGTTACTCCAGGAAACAAAAGCATTGACGCTTGCTGTCTCAAAAAATTGTGTAGGGTAACAATGAGGAGGAGCTCCCGGAAATCCTTCTCGGAACTTGTCGACTCAATAATCTGGATGTATCCAAATCCGTCCCTGTGTAGCCATAATATCATGACCTGCAATTTTTTTTTTCTGACATCTCCATCTGAGAATGTTGAAGCTGGATAAGAAAGGAAAAGTGACGAAAATGGCAAGCAAGGTGCTCCATGATCATGGAATTAACACTTGTACGTGCCCCCTTTTCTTTCATTCAAGGTTCAAATGGCAATAATTTACTAATTTCGTCAGTGATTCTTTGATAGGGCAATTTATTTTCTACATCTTTTATTATTATTTTCCCTCGTAGAAATGCATAACCAATTATATGCTATTCTACATATTTTCTCAATCTAATATGCTAGTCGAGCCATTGTTCTATATAGAATACATTTTGCCAGGTGCTTTGTTCTTCATGTTATATTTTGTGAACATTAAAATGCCGTTGGATTTTCCCTCCAATAATCAAGTTGGATGACATCACTGTTAGGGTTTATTT
>Ga0325405_1004257_pt1 | contig 14665 bp, 6 predicted proteins | sample PopdelMetagenome_21_FD_205663 | JGI IMG/M metagenome (GOLD analysis project Ga0325405, IMG submission 205663) | Populus deltoides microbial communities from Bellville, Georgia, United States - Xylem-Control-R2 | ecosystem: Host-associated > Plants > Phyllosphere > Stem > Wood/Secondary xylem... | reverse complement strand
AAGCTTAAAATGGAAGAGCAAAACTAAAAAGTGTCAAAGATTCTAAAAAAAAAATTATGTAAAAAAACCAACACTAAAACACTTTTATTCACCTTTTGTATAGAGAATTTTAGGTACCAAAAATGATAGAACTCCATACATTATTAGCTTAGCTCCTCTCACCTTAAAAATCCTAGGTGGTTTTTTAACTCAATTTTAACTTTCTACATTTTCATTAAATAAATCACTAGAAAAATTTATTTTTTTTCTATAAAACTTTTAGAGGGTTATAAGTTTTTTTAAAATATATCAATTAGTGGTTATTTGAGATTAATTTTTTATTTACCCATAATTTATTGAAATTATATTAATGTTCCATGTTAAAAAGTTTATGTTGGAGAATAACTACAACAAAATTTAATCATCAAAAATGAGTGGATTTCACTTTTAATTTGGATTTAAATATGCTCTTTAACATATGGTCTCCCCTTGTAGAGTAAGTTTATCATAGTTTGTTTACACTTGATTTGAATTGAATATATGTAACAAATATAGGGGTAAAACATTAGATTTAAATTTTGAAAACAATATAAAAACATTGTTGAAAACTCTTCATTCACCCCGTTGATTTTGAAAGCTAAAAAGTGGAAGAATTAATCCTGGTAATAATCAAAATTAATTCTCATGTTATCAACATTTGATTAACTATATACTATAAATTAAGAATTAAATTTGAACATAGTGGCCATAAATCTATATTTTTTAAAGTGAATTTTTTTTTTAGATTTGGAACAAAAGCTTTTGGAAGAGATTGCTAACATTTATAAGTTGGACTGGACAACGAGTTGGAATAAATAGTTTTTCATGAACCAGACCCAACTCCAAGTCTTAATTTGCAAATAAATAAAAATTTATTTTTTTGACTCAAAATATTATTTTATAATAAACCTAAATCTAGGCCTGAATACGAGTTGGGTTAGGCTAGCGTGTGTATGTAACCCTAAAACTTATTTTTCTAAGACCTCTCCCTTGTAAAACTTTAGGATTTCTTTTGAACTTAATTTTAACTTTTCAATTAACTATTTTATAAATACTGTGAAAACTTTATTTATTTTCAAAGTGAAATAGAATTCTTTAAAGAATTTTGGGTTTCACAAGAATATGTAAATTAATAAATTATAGATTATTTTAATGTTCTATGTTAAGGAGTATATATTGAAGGTTGAATTCCAATAAAATTTTAACCTAAAAAGTAAATAGAATTCATTTTTCTTAAAAATATACCTATTAACCATGTTTTTTAAACAAATTCCCAACATTATTATCCCCGCTTTTCACTTCCCAATTCATCTTTGATTATTTTTAATTAAGTACTAAAATAATATAAGTAGATTTCTACCAAGTACTAACATCCAGACTCAATCTTAACACCTAGCCTCTTACATATCTTGTGTCTGGCTCTCGAGCTCACTATATCAAATCACCTACTTCACCCAATCCATCTTGTTCAACAGTTGTTCTCATGAACTTAGGTTAGGTATGAAAGATATTTAGAATTAATATATAAATATTTGTTAAATAACATGTACATTAAATTAACTCACATGAACTAACTCACATGAACTAATAAGTACGAAGGATATCACTGTATATAGTATTCGTATCTTGTCAAGTCTAAGCTAACCTTCCATACATGCCTTACATTTGATCCACCAACTGAGGTATCCAACCCGTCTTCACTGGACAAGGAAACTGGGAAAACATCTGGGAATTCCCACGTACTTGTACCTTGAACCGAATGTAACGGGTGTTTGGCCTTGAAACATCTCTTAAAATCCAAACTCCTATACAAATATGCAATCCCTCTATCTCTTTTCTTGCTGCCAATCAAAATCCTCCAGAGCCCATCAACCCTCCAGGCAGTGGTCGCGTCACAAAATGCGCTAGCGTTCACGCTAGGATCTGGATACACTATTGGATTATCATCAGGTTTAACCCATTCACGAAGATATGAAGCCGACGAGTTTGCAGCACAGCATAGTTTTTGAAAGTTTTTTGTTGAATTGGCTTTACCATTTGGATCTATAGTTGATTAATTTGTTCCAGTCAATTTGAGCCGCGCCCAGAAGCAACATTGTCTTCTACTTGTTGCTGGGGCTGTGAAGTTTGTGTGATGGGACCTTGACAATGAAGAATTGTAGCTTGAAGTGTCCACCTTTTCTACCCCCATGTTTTCTCCTATTGGCCATCTGGTCTTCTATTGACATGGAAATTTCAAAATGATAAGACTCCCTAGCTACCGTTTTATGGCTCTGCAACTGAGGGCCATAAAGCTGGCTAATTCCCCTTTCTTTTCCTAATGCTTCAATAACCATGCAATAATCCCTACAACAACGACAATCTTTATTAACCATATCGTGTTTTCCTTTACGATCCCTCTTCTACATTAACTCTCATAAGTTGCCGAATCCAATACCGAGTCCTCTATTTTCTTTCGTCGATACTTCTTGCTAAAATGGCTGTATTTCTTCTCCCAGCTCCCTGGATATGGAAGGTTTAATAATTCGTATCTTATGCTTGGAAAATATTATCAATTTATTTATTTATAATTATATTTTTTAATATTCATTCTTTTATGTTAGATAAAAATATTTGATCCGTAACAATACTAGTTGAATAAAAGCATTAGTAATTTTTTTATATGTATTTATTAACACAAATAATTCTTGATTTATTTCATTAAATATATACTTAGATGAGCTGATATGAGAGATTATAAGTATTTATAAAAGCATGTGAATCCTCAAGTTATTTTTTTAACATAGTAGAAAAAAATGATAATATTGCAATGGCTACGGTGAAATATTATTATTTTAGTCTTTCTATAATAATTTTTAAAAAAATGTAAAGAAAAAAGTAGAAAAATTACAAAAAATTAAAGATAAGAACAAAAAATTATATAAATAAATCAAGTGTAAAATAAGAAATATTTTAAGTATAAAGAATAAAAAATAATATTTTTTTTCAAAAAAGTGTAAAGAAAAAAAATTACAAAGGATTGAAGACAAAAACAAAAGAAAAATAGTGATAAATAAGCGAAATTTAAAGTGATAAATATGCCAAGTATAAAGAGAAAAAATCTAAAAAAAATTGTTTTTTTAAAAAATAAAAAAAAAGTTTTGTCATCACTATACACAGTACCTGCTGAAAAAAAAAGAAAACAAATTATAATTATATCATTTATAAAGTAATTTACCATTTCCTTTGTAAATATATAATTTTTCTTGCATACTAAAAAGATTAAAAATAATATAAAGAATTGGGCCAGCATGAAGTCCAATTTACCGCACCTAATTCTTCTTAATTAAATAGCTCATTCTTAATTTAATTAAATAGTTGAAGTATAAAGTGATAAATATATTGAGTATATAAAAACAAATATAAGAAAAATATATATCTAAAAAAACCAAAAACCAAAAAATTATATATTTTTCATCACTCCAATACCTACTGCAACAAAAAAAAAATTTATTATAGTTGTATCACTTTACTAGAATTTACCATTTGCTTTTTAGTACGTACATGTATAATTTTTCTTGAATAATAAAAGGATTAGAATAATAATAAAAAATTAATTTATTTTTACTTTTTAGTACGTACATGTATAATTTTTCTTGAATAATAAAAGGATTAGAATAATAATAAAAAATTAATTTATTTTTCACTTAAAAACACCACAAACACTCCCCCAAATCACATAATAACTAATTAAAAAAAACATCAAAATCATCTAAAAACTACAAATTAACTAATTTAAAATTCTCTAAACAAATCCCAATCTTCTTTCTCAAATATGTTTAAGAAAAACAACCACATCATTATCAAACTTTTCTCATCAAATGAAATATCAAAAATAACAAGTATCATATTTAAAAAGTGGCTCAAAAAACAAATTTTTTTCTCTTTATCTTTTTCAAGCGACCTTTTTCTTTCTTTCTTTCAAAGATAACAATTAACAAATAAATAAAATAAATTTTTTGATCTAAATAAAATTTGTCATGAATTTGATGTAAAACAAATAATTTTTGTAGTTTGACTTTTCAGTTCCTTTTCTTTTAATTTTGTATTTTTATGATAATTTGAATCTCATTTATTTTAATTTGACGTGAAATTAAAAGGAATAAAAAGTTCAAATAAAACAACAAACAAAATTAAGTGGTTGAATGTTCACATGGACAATAAAACTGACCCACGTTTTTACAGTGTTTAATTTATAATTTTATATAGGTCAAAGTCTGTTCATATACTAATCGACAGAACGGGCCAAGACGACCGCTACCTTGATTTTGTAATTGCGGCAAAGTCATAAAAGCTGCCTTCACTTTCATTGGTGGGGAACCCTTCATGGAATTTCATAATGCTTCAGTAACCATACAATAATTCGAAGACTTCACCCTTTCGTATTGTACGAGGATGGACCCAGTTAGATGGTACTTATAAAAGAGTATTGTTCTCAAGTTATATATGCATTCAGAGTAACAAAACAAAACCATTATTTTATTTCCCTGCAAGTTTTCTGTCGATGTTGAGTGGAATATCAAAGCACCTTTTCGGTGCATATCCAGCCCTTCTTTTTCTAGTCATCCTAGCCGGCCACCAGAGTTGCAGTGCTAGAAAGAGCAGTGCTGTTTACTGTGCTCCATCTTCGATCTTGTGGAAACATTCATAGTATTAGCTACCCTTTTCGACTAAGAACCGATCCCAATAGCTGCGGCAACAAAAAATATGAACTTACTTGTGAAAACAACCGCCCAGCTTTATACTTGAAGAGGGTAAAATATTACGTTCAGGCAATCCATTACAGCAACTTCACGATTCGACTTGTGGATGCTGATGTTCAGAAGGATGATTGCTTCTCTATCCCTCGTCATTCTTTAATCTTAGATCCTTCCGACAACAGGGATTATCTTCCATATAATCTTGGCTGGTCCGCTTACAATAATATTTCCCTCGATACATCAACTTTTGTTTTTATAAGTTGCTCAAATCCAATACTGAGTCCTTCACACTACATTGTGGATGCTTCTTCATGCAAAAATGGTAGCACTCTTCTTAATTCTACGTCTAATATTTCTTCTCCGAGTTCCCACAATATGAAGGGTTATTCCTATGTCTTTATTGGTTCTTCCTCGGGAGACATACCGGACTTGTGCCGTGTAAATCTGATGTATGCCACGCCTTTCACTTTTGATCTGCCGAAAAATGAGACCAATAATATTTCCTATATATGGGTTTGATCTTTCATGGTCTGGGGCCTGTTGTGATTTTCTGAAAGAGAACCACTGCGAACTTGATGAAGCCACCATAAACAAGTATTGCAGTACGTTACTCTCTCTCTCTCTCTCTCTCTAATTTGAATATGTTAACAACACAGTTTGCTGATAAAAAAAGAAAAAATTATGCGTTACCGTTTGTCTTAAGCTCTTATTAGCTCTTTCATTCATATCAGTTGCATAATTATTCTCTTAAAAGGATTTTAGTTAATTATATTAATTTAACTCTTTCTTTTTTATATATATAGATAAAGACTTAAGCGGTGCTCCAATCAGAATTGCATTAGGTAAGTAGGTCTCTTTCACATAACAGTTTTTTTTTTTCAGATCAATCTGTGAATATAAACATGATACGAACAGTTTTCATAAAAAGAAGATTATCATATTTATTTTATTTTATAATCTGTTTGCTTTGTTTTGTTGGGTTTGTAAAGTAATTCAATACTCCTGTACTTGGCTTGATTTTTAAACGTCCCCTCCACAATTATATATGAAAATTTCTCTCTCAAATTTAAAAATATTATACCTCTTTCTTACAGCCTTATTAATATTTTTTAAAAAATATTTTTCTCGATCATAATTTAAATATCATACCCCAAATATTAATTATATAAAACTGACTTTCACCTTGTAATAATAATTTAAAATATTATATACAATTTCTCTACCTTTTCACATCAAATGCACCATGCATAATTATTCTATAATATTCCCCAATAAAAAGTAATATTGATGTTACTTAGTCTCTTTACCATTTGATTGTTTTCCTTGCAGAATTTCTGACTAATCATATGTTAGAAATTAATATTTAGGATGGAAATAAATATGGAGTTGGCTTAGAGATGTGAAAACACTATATTTGAGGTGTTTATTTGTCCCACACAAAGACAACATCTCCAAGATACAATTAAACCCTCTAAACCTATAAATGAATGAGAAGATAAGACCATGAAAAGAATATATATTTCTATTGTGTGTAGTTTTCTGTGTAGTAACAAGTTTTTATAAACTTAAAACATAACAATGAAACAATATGACTATTAATCAATCAATATGACTGTTGATCAAACAATATACTTTAAATTAAACTGAATAGCTGATATTCAATTTTATCTCAACAGTCACAAATATCAAAATTAATTATGAAAATTAATTCAATGATGAATTAATCTCACTGACATATTAAGTTCAAAGTTTCAAGTGTCATCTTTTGATATTATAAATACCTATATAATAGCACTAGAAAACCCACTAGAAAAGTCATTCCACTATGACTTAATTTACTACACAATAAAAAATCACACTTGTAAACATTAAGAGGGAGTGTTTCTTTCCAATATGAGATTTACATCTTTTCTTTCTTTACTCATTTACAAACTACACCAATAATCACCCACTAATTTGTAATGAATGTCTTTTCACTTGATATAATTATGCTTACAAGAAGATATTTTGCAATTTAAACCTTCAATTAGTGTTAGAACTTGAATTCTACTAAAGTTATTGGTGTCCGCAGATTAAACCAAAACTTTTGTTGTAGAATAAAACATACTACACACATAATACTATCCAAAATCTTAAAGAGGTTTACAACTGTTTAGCACTATCATGGCCATGTGCTAAATCTTATTTTTATGAATATTTACAAGAGATAACCCTAACTCTTGTCAAAAGTGGCACCACTTCTATATTCATATAGGTGAAATTATACATGTCTCTATTACATTAAACACGAACTTTAAATTCCATTAAGAGCTTATGCTCATTCTCTTTTACATAATAGAACACACTAAATAATATCAGAATAGAGTTTAAAATTAATTATTAGTGTTTAACAGATACTAAATAATAACTTGTTATTACCTATTAAACTTAGAGATAAGTTTATTGCTGATTCGAAGTTGGGTTTTTATTACCGGTTTCTTTAATAACCGGTTTCAACCCCATTTCATTAGTTGTTTTTCATACCATGTCTTTAGATAGTCCTTTTATGAGCGAATCCGCTAAATTATTCACAGACTTCGCATAGACAATGATGATTACCTGATTTTTAATCAAATTTTGAATATATCCATGTCGAATGCTTATATGTCTTGACTTACCATTGTAAATGTTACTATAAGCTTGAGACATATTTGCTTCACTATCGTAGTATAAAAAAATAGTTGATATAGGGTGTGACCGCAACTTAATATCAAACAACATATTTCTTTACTTATAGCAGCCATAACAATAAATTATGATTTCATGGTAGAATGAGAGATGCATGTTTGTTTCTTAGATGCCTAAGATATTTCACCTCCTCCAAGTGAGAAAATCCATCCTGTTGTGGACTTATTATCACTTGAACTAGTCATTCAACTTGCATCACTTTATCCTTCCATCACTATTGAAAAATCAGAATAAAACAAGCGCAAATTGATCATTCTTTTTAGATAACCAAAGACTCTTGCAATCGCCTTTCAATGATCTGTATTCGGCTTACTTGTATATCTTGATAACTTGCATGTAACAAAAGCTATATCTGGTCTTGTACAATGCATAGCATATATAAGACTTCCAATGGCACTAGCATATTCTAATTGTGCTACCATTTTATCACAATAATCATTTAACTTCATGCTAGAGTCAAATGGGGCATTAGCCTCCTTTATATTGAGATGCTTAAACTTATCAAGCATTTTCTCAATATAATATGATTGATTAAGTGCATAACCACTACTTTGTTTCTTTACTTTGGTACCTAAAATTGTATGTACTTCACCAAGATCTTTCATTTTAAAGATAGAAGTGAGATACATTTTTGTTTCAACTATTCCAATCATATTAGTGCTAACTATTAACATGTCACCTACGTAAAGACAAATAATAACATCAAAATCTTTTGTAAATTTGGAATACATACACTTATCAGCACCATTGTGATGAAAACTATTAAACAAAATTGCTTTGTCAAACTTCTCATGTCATTGTTTCGGAGCTTGTTTTAAACCATATAAAGACTTTACCAATTTGTAGACTTTTTCTTCATTTCCATTAAAAATACAATTGAATCAGAAGAAATAAAATATGTATCTATGTGTTTTTTATTTGTAACTCTTTAACTTTTTTTAGGTTCATTTGAACCTATTACTTCTAGTTTTTTATGTTTTTCACTTAACATTGAGCTAGGAGTCATTACTTTTAAATTTGGTTCTTGCACATTTGAATCACTTATGAATTTATTTTTGATAAATTCAACATGTATAGATTCAACAATCACATTAGTTTTTAAATCCAAAAGTCTATAAGCCTTTGAATTTTGTGCATAACAAACAACTTCTTGTGGTTCAGGTAGTGCAGGCAGATTTAGGTTAAGAATGTAGTAAATCTTTAATGAAGTAAGCAGGAACACCATCTTGTCCATCCACCTTGTGTAATTTATACCATCAAAACGATCTAGTTGAATTTTGACATCCTTAGCAAACCTGACGTTGGAATTCATATTTGTCTCCATCAGAATAAACACCTTAAAATTGTTAGAAATATTTAAGATTAAAACAAATATGGAGTTGGCTTAGAGGGGTGAAAACACTATCTTTAAGGTGTTTATTTATCTCACACAAAGACAACACCTCAAGGATATAACTAAGTAAACCTCTAAAAGAATAAGAAGATAAGACCAATAAAAGAATATATGTTTTTATTGTGTGTAGTTTTCTGTGTAGTAATAAGTTTTTATAGACTTGAAACATAACGATGAAACAGTATGATTGTTTGATTAAACAATATACTTTAAATAAAATTGAATAAAAATTATTCAGTTTTATCTCAACAGTCATAAATATCAAAATTAATTACGAAAATTAATCCAAGGATGAATTAATCTCACTGACATATTACATTCCAAGTTTCAAGTGTCAAGTGCCATCTTTTGATATTATAAATATCCATTAATAGCGTTAAGAAGCCCACTAGGAGAGTCCTTCCATCATGACTTGATTTACTACACAATAAAAATTCACACTTATAAACATTAGGAGGGAGTACTATTTCTTTCAAATGTGAGATATACATCTTTTTTTTCTTTACTCATTTACAAACTACACCAATATTGTATACTCAAATACCTTGGTAATAACTTTTTTATATATCTAAATTCTTGAACATAAAACCTAAATAAGTTTCAAGACATTTAAAAAGTGGATTGGAGAGAGAAAGAGATCTTTAGAAACCTTGCTAGTACGTGAACTCTCTAACATTTCTACCTAAGATCTTGAAAAATTGCATGTAAGATGGTGAAAGGTCGAGTATGAAGTAAGGATATCCACTCTACCCCATCTCAATAGATACCCATTATGAATTTAACCCGATTGAAAATATTTATTTAAGAATATATGGAATTTAACCCATCTCTAACTTAGTCCTTGAACTAGAAAAGCCTTACAATTTAATCCATTTACTCATGGTCGATTGAAAATATTTATTTTGAAAGTCAACAGTGATATAAAAATCACATGATAGCAAAAACACAATGCAAGATTAGGAACACAAGGGGCAATTGATCAAACAAAAAAAAAAGAATACGAATCAATAACTCGAGTAAATTTAAGAAGTTTTGCCATTAAAAATATATGATTTGGTTGAAATGGTAATTAGCTCTCAAAATGATAATCCACTCTATCAATAATGAATTTAATTCGATAATTTTTTAGTAAATTTCTTCTTAATTTTCTTTAAACTCTCCAAGCCTATTTCTAGCTAAATATCAGGTTATTTGAATACCAAAACAGACTTACATATATATGCTCTTTCCTTCAGTTAAATTTATGAGTTATATATAAGATTCTGAACACTGACGCAATGTTTTCTTTTCCTTGAAATGTAGACGTATGGCCGCTAAACAGGTATTTACCAGGTGAGGAGTCTTTATTTATTAAAAAGAATATATGGACTGACAAAAATGGATGTGAAAGTTTTCTTTCATTTGGTTCAAATAGTTAATCTAAATATTTGGTGTTAATTTAGATAATTATAATTATATATTAGTTTAGAAGTATCATAAAATTATTACAAAAACCATACAAAAGTTTAAAATTATTACATTTTGAAATTCCTAAATATTTTTTCTTGAAGGGATGGTTTTAAAAACGTTTAAGGCATATATTGTGTATAAATAAAGAATTTTTTAATTTTTTATTTTCTTTATAAGAGATTATTTTAATTTGATTAAGAATCTTACTATTGCTAAAATATGACATATAAACTACATTTCCATATGATTATACATGCATTGTTTAGCACATGAGAGCATTGAGATAGAAGTTGTTTTGAATTTAATAGAGATTATTAGCAAAAGTGGGCAAGTTTATCCATATAATCTTATTTTAGTCCTTATCTATTATTGGTTATAATTACAATTTTAGTTTCTCTCTTCAAATTAGGATTTTGTTGAAACTTTCTTGGCTTACAGAGGAGGGGTGTGTCCAAGGCAACTATCCAAAGTGATTGTCGAGGGGTTTGCTTTTATGTAATATTGTTTGTGTTTCTTAATTACTTTCTATTTTTTTTTTCATTCCCTTCATGTATTTATTCAGCAGGAAAGTATTATTATCCTAATTACACCACGGAGATCATCTCTTCGGATTCACTAAGCATTCTCATAGTTTTGCTCATTACCCTATTTATGCTACTTGTGCTCATTGGTAAGTATTCTCCTTTTCTTTCTTGAATAACTATGAACCATTAAATGTATGTATTAAGATGCAAAAACCATTAAGGGCGATATTACACTATTTACTAAAAGGCATCAGTGTCCTTTCATTGTTTACCTAGACACAGTTCACTGTAAATTGGAGCAGTGTAATAGTAAAGTTGTCTTTGCCACAAAGACAAGCAAGGCATAGGTGGGGTTGTTTTTTTTCATAGAATGCATTTAGCATTGAAGGAATAATTAGGGATAAAATGATCGGTTCGGATTTTGTTGGGGCATGGTAAGGTTGTAGACCCCGGGCACTGGGGCATGGCATGATAGCTAGACACTTGGCGCTGAGACTGCCATGCCTTAGATGCTAGGGCTAGACTCGCACGCTTAGGTCTACCTAGATCTACTGACCCGCACCTGAGGTCTGCAGACCCCCATGTAGAAGAATAACAAATTTAAAATAATAATAATAATAATAACAAGTATTAGTATTATTGTTATTATTATCATTAATAAATTTGAAAAAAATATTATTACTATCGAAGAAAAATCATAAATTTTATTTGAAAAGATTTAAAAATTGGGTCAGACAAGTTTAATATTATTATTAATCTTATAAATATTATTATTTTTATTATAGTTAATATTATTAATATAATAATTAATAAGTTTGAAAGGAAATATTATTAATATTGAAAAACAACCATAGATTTGATTTGAAGGGTAAAATTAAAAATTATTGTTCTTATTATTATTAATATTATTATCATTAATAAATTTGAAATAAAATATTATTACTATTGAAGAAAAACCATAAATTTGATTTGAAGTGTGTGTGTGTGTATATATATATATATATTATTACTGTCGAAGAAAAACTATAAATTTTATTTGAAGCGATTAAAAACTATAAAAACTTAGGCCGTTTAATAATATTACTATAAAAAAACATAGATTTGATTTGAAGGGTAAAATCAATTATTATTCTTATTATTATTATTCTTAATATTAAAAATATTATTATTTGTATTATAAATATTATTATTTTAATAATTAATATTATTAATATAATAAATAACAAATTTGAAAAAATATCATTAATATTGAAAAACAACCATAGATTTGATTTAAAGGGTAAAAAAAAAAATTATTATTATTATTATTATTATTATTATTATTAATAAATTAAAAAATATATTATTACTATCAAAGAAAAACCATAAATTGTTTTTGAAGAGATTAAAAAATATATGAATTTGGGCTAGACTATAATGACCTGACTTTTTCAAAACCGAAACGACAAATGTTTTTTTATATATATAACCATATCATTTTAAAATTGATTGTCCAACTTCCACTCATTATTGTGGCACAATCTATATACAATAACATCACTCAACATTTCATAAGGAGTAGTTCTCACACAAACACATAACATCACATTTGCACAAGTACAAGTTTGCATCGTATTATATGTACATAGTCATAAGTTTGCATACCTAACTAATAATAATCATAGTTGTTATGAGTTTAAACAAAAATATAGAGTAACAGTTATACATTAATACCTTTTGCTTATAGAAATACATTGAGATTTAAAATGTGACTATATGATTCTTTGCAAAAGTAGGGTCTTGTGCAATGGGGTTTCAAGGCACCTTGTTTGTGTGACGTCCCTATTGTAGTATAGATATTTATAAGAATTATAAATAATTAATGATAAGCAAATAAATAGTTTAAGGAAAACATTATCATTCGATTATAAACAATCTAGCTATCCTCTTAGTACGTCCTTAGCCGAAACTACTTATCAATCACAACACGGTCATTCGATTGGGATGCCATTAGCCAGAACTATTCATCTTGGTCATCACTCAGGATGCCATTAGCCGAACTAATCAATTCATCCCGATCATCCACTCCAGATGCATTTAGTTGAAGATGATTTATTCATCCCAGTCATCCACTCTAGATGCCATTAGCCGAAGCTAATCATCAATCACAAAACAAACACTCCCATGCTGGCTTGGTATTCATACCAATGCGATATTATGACATTCATAATAAAAACATTTCATATATTAACATTAGGTAAGGGGAAGGTGAAAACCACCCACCTGTTCCTCTTATGGGATGTCCTTGCCTAATTGAAGCGCTGATCCCGACCGTACCACCTGACATATCAATGATCATAAATTAGCACTTTTGCATTTGATAATCACACCATTCATCACTATACATATCTCAAGATATACATGTTCACATTCAAGTGTTCCACATTTTATACAATCATACAATGAAATCATTACAAGCATTTAAGTCAATTATGTTATGGAGATTTGTCGCAGCAAATCAGCAAGGAAAGTGGGTCTGCAAGTGGCATAGAATTCGACAACAAAAACTAATTTGCTGGCGACACAAAATTGGACAGCAAAAACTGATTCATTGCTGACATCACAATTTAAAAGCGAAATTTGATTAGTTGGCAACATAGATTTTGACAACGAAAACTGATTCGTTGGACACCACAATTCAGCAACGAAATTTGATTCGCTAAAAACACAAAATTTAGAAGCGAAAATTGATTTGCTGGGACACAGGATTTAGCAACAAAAATTGATTGATTCGTTGTTGACACCATAATTCGGCAGTGAAAACTAATTCACTGCTAACACCATAATTCAGTAGCGAAAATTGATTTGCTGGGGGCACAAAATTTGACAGTGAAAACTGATTCGCTTTTGACACCACAATTTAGCAGCGAAAACTGATTCGCTGCCAATGCAGAATTGTCAGCAAAACTAGTTCGCTAGTGTCGCAACTCATCAACAAACTGATTCGCTGGAACATAGAATCGTCAGTGAAACTGGTTCCCTGGTGACCCGAACTCATCAGCAAGCTAATTCGCTGGAACACATAATCATTAGCAAAACTGGTTTGCTAGTGATACAGACTCGACAACAATTGCCAGCGCACATAGGCTACCGCTGCCTCAGAAATTGTTGACGAGAACTAAGTTACCAATTTAGAAACTCATCAACACGATATATTTTCACAGCTGATGCTGAGATCATAAGCACACACAACCATACCTTTAATGTTCTTAATTTTGTCATGCTAAAATCATTAACACAACCTACTAGTCAATGCATATCACACAAGGATGTCATTTCCACCCCATGTCTAGTCCCTCTAAGGGTTATGTAAGGGTTCCTTCATTGTTTCCCCCTATCTCCCTTCGTAGGGCATTGTTGTCCATTGGCCCTTAATCTACACATAAAGTTTGTCCTTTTTATCACAAGCATACTTATAACATCCTGCTACAATTACACAACATTCACTTAGTACATAAACATGCAAATTTCATCAATTACACAACTGAATTTGGGCATCAACATTGCATGGTTTTTATTTTTAGCTTTAGCATGTTCTTTAAGGTTCAAAGACAACATAAATTTTTGTTGGGTTTTACCCCACAACTGACACATGGATTTGTTAGTGCACACAACCATCGTTGACTTAGAAATCGACAGCAAAAGCTATGTCGTTACCGATTAAAACTCGACAGTGAAAGTTGTGCTGCTGCTGATTCAGAAAGCAGCAGCAATGATAGAGTCGTTTCTGGGTTTTTTTGGGTGTTTACATTCTCCCCCCTTAATATGAATTTCAT
>Ga0325405_1004256_pt1 | contig 14666 bp, 8 predicted proteins | sample PopdelMetagenome_21_FD_205663 | JGI IMG/M metagenome (GOLD analysis project Ga0325405, IMG submission 205663) | Populus deltoides microbial communities from Bellville, Georgia, United States - Xylem-Control-R2 | ecosystem: Host-associated > Plants > Phyllosphere > Stem > Wood/Secondary xylem... | reverse complement strand
GTAATTAACTAAGATAAATTCAATAATAAAATAAACCCCTAAATAATGTCTAATACGCTAAAAAAAACTTCAAATTAAAAATAATTATTTAAAATTAAATAAATAAATAAAATAGAATAATAAAAAGTTATAATGTTAAAATTCCTTCATGTAGCCCGAATCTCCAATTTCCATACATTCTTGGCAGATTTAAGTTCTGATTTCAAGCATATCGTTCTCTCTCGTCTGGATAAATTGTTGGGCCTACAATATATGGTTGGAAAGCTTTAAATGTCTAGTTTCCAGCCCAAATTTAATCATAACAAACTTTCATTGATAGCTCCAAATATATCACAAACAGTACACGAATGTCTAGTTTGACATATTTAATAAGATTTGTCTATTAACTTTGACCCTCTAAACTATTATGTTCTCGAACTCCATTTGACCTGAAAATTTACCACAATATATTCTCATATGTCTAATAGTTTCTTGTAAAATTTTAGCTTTATCCAATTTACAGTTTAAAAGATATATCTAATCTCGCAAAACTGGTTAGGAAACATTTTAAGGCCAAAATTGAACCTGAATTAGTTCATATTACAAATTTAGTATACTCATAAAATCGGACCGAGTTTACCAAGTTTACTGATTTTACTAATTTTGCACGAGTTAAGTTTTATTTTACTGGTTTCGAGTTTTTAGTCTGATTTTGCATGTTAGATACATGTTGACTCGTAAAATTATTCGATTTTACTAGTTAACTTGCGATTTTAACAACAATACTATATTGCGTTAGATAAAAAATTTCAATATGAAAAAAAATATTATGGATGTTGCTAATGTATTTTTCTAGTTAAAATGTGTAGGGTTGATTTATGTGATCCAATTTATTTGATGGATCCGAAAACAATCCGAATAATTAGTAAAAACATTGTTTAACTAAAACAAATTCCAATGTGACATACTTTTATTGATATTAAGTGACAAATTATTAGATTGACTTGATTCGATCCAGGTTAACATACTAAATCTACAACCCAGACTATAAGATCATGATAACCCCATAACAAGTAAATCAAGACAAATTATGAAGTCAAATTCTCAATCAATCAAAAGTTAAAAGATGAAATTGAAAAATAAATTAAAATAAAGTACCTAAAAAAACAATCTAGCTAAACTGTCAAACTTGCAACCTCGGTAATAACACCAAGATAACCTTATAGAAAATAAATCAAAATAAAATTATGAAAATCAATTTTCAATTGGTCCAATGTTGAAGGATAAGATTAAAAAACAAAGAACATAAAAAAACAATCTGAGTCAATCTGCCAAACTCATGACTCGGGTCATGAGATTAGGATAACTTCATAAAGAGAAAATAAAAAGACAACTCGATTTAACCTACCAAACTCGCAACCTATATTGGTAATGAGAACAAGATAATCCTATATACAGCAAAACATAACAAATTATGAAACTCAATTCCTAATTGACTAAATATTGAATGATGAAATTAAAAAATAAAATAAAAAATGACTTGAGTTAACTAGTTAAACACTATTCTTGGATCATGAGATCGGGATAACCTAATAAAAAGTAAACAAAAACAAATCATGAAGTCTAATTCCTAGTCAACCCAATATTAAATGATGAAATTGATGAAAAAAATCAATTAAAAAAAGAAAAAAATTGTGTTAACCGGGTTAACTTGTCAAACTCACAACCCAGGTCATGAGATTAGGACAACTCAATAAAAAACAAATCCAATGTTGAAAGACCCGGTCATGAAACTAAGATAATTTCATTAAAAAAAATGACTTGATTTAAGTTAGGCTAACCCGTCAAACCCGCAATCCTGGTTATAAGACCAAGACAGCCCCATAGAAAGTAACTCAAAACAAATTATGAAATTCAATTCTTAATCGAGATAATTTTGAAGGGTCAAATTAGAAAAAAAATCAATTAAAAAAATAATATGAGAAACAACCTGAGTCAACTTAGATTAACCCGCTAAGCATTATCCCTAAGTCATGAAATTGAGATAACATAATATAAAGTAAATCAACAAATGACAAAATTTAATTCTCAATCAACCTAATATTAAAAGATAAAAATTCAAGGGAAAAGTCAAATTTGCGAACCATATCATAAGATTGGGACAACCCAATAAATAGCAAATCCAATGTTAAAGGACACGTGACTTGGGTAATGAGACCTAAATAATCTCATAAGAAAATATAAAAAAAGACCTAATTTAACTTGGGTTAACATGTCAAACCCGCGATCCTAATCATGAGACTATAAAAACCCCATAAAAAGCAAATTAAAACAAATTATAAAACTCAATTCTTAGCTGACCCAATGTTGAATGATGAAATCGAAAAAAAAATCAATTAACAAAAAGGAAACAAAAAATAATCAGAGTTAACTCGAGTTAACCAATTAAACATTATCATCGGGTCATGAGACCAGGATAACTTAATAGAAAACGAATCAAAATGAATCATGAAGCTCAATTCCTAATCAATTCAATATTAAAAGATGAAATTTAGAGGGAGCCAATTAAGAAAAAAAAAAAACCCTAGTCAATTGATTTAACTTGCAACTTGTGTTGTGAGAATGAAATAGCCTAATATAAAATAAATTCAATATTAAATGATGAAATTAAAAAAAATTATTATAAAAAGTCAAGGGAGAAAAGCTAAGAAAATAAAAATAAAACAAAGCACCATTCCATTGAATAATGCTTCGTAAAGAGGGATCAATTAAAAAAAAACAGAGAAAAGCTCAGGTTAACTCCCTAATTTGCAACCTATATCATTAGAGTGAAACAACTTAATAAAAGAAAATATAATATTGAATAATAAAATTAAAAGAAATGAAAAAAATCAAATGAGAAAACATAAGATAAAAAAAATAAGCAAAGCACTATTTAAATGAATAGTGCTTTATGAGATGAGGTACAGTAAAATCCCTTCCTCTTTTAGTTTTTTTTTTTTCTAATTTCTAAATTTATTTGAAATCCATTTTTTTTCCAAAAACTTATTTTATTTTTTTACACCTATCAAATCAAAATTGTTGATTTGAATTCAAGAGGGAGTGAATTGAATTTATAAAAAGGGTGGGTTTATTATCATGGAAGTTGATTCCAAGAAAGTGTGTTTTAACATTATAGTAGCTTTTTATTGATTTTTTTTTTATTAATCAAGGTTTTAACAAAGAGTTTTTAATAGGACCTATGTAAAATTGTGGTGTGTATAGATTAACTAAAAATTTTCAGTTATATGGTTAGAGCAAAACATAGACTACATTACATCGCATTATAAAAACATATAGATCAGCTTAGCCCACTAAAAACTCTTAATATTGAGACTATTTTTATATAAAAAAAGAAAATGTAATTCTCTTTAAGGGTGATTGTTTTTTGTTCTTTTAAATTAAAATAAACAACCAAATCAGAATATTTTTTTAGAAAAATTTAGAATCGAACTAGAAACTATTTTAAACCGATCAATTTCAATCTGATTTGATTTGATTTTTATGTAATAAACCAGCAAAACCTATTACTTTTTTCTAGGCTTTTTTTGTCTTTTATTTAGGCTTTTTATTTTTTTAATAATCATGGAACCTTCTTTACAACAAATTCCATTATGTTTTTATAAAATCCCATATGCATCATGCCTCATTAGTCAACATTTTGACAATGGGATATTTTCTTAGTTATGTATCAAAATTCAATCAATAAAAGAAACTCTAAATCATTTTATTCATACAGGAACAAAAGGTAACCATGATATAATAAGTCATATAAAAATTCAAAACTTTATAGTTAGAAAAATCGAATGAGAATATAGTATCAAATAAATCTTTATAATTTTTAAAATAATGTGAGAAATAGTATCATCATCTTAGGTAAAACTCACAATCAATGTATCAAAAAAAAAGTAAAAAACTTTCATTTAAAGTGAAAATTTTAAAATGTCCCAATAAAAAATTCTATTCTAGTGCATTTATGTAAGGTTATGATTCCTCTTATTAGTGATATAACTTACACCAATATTTCTTCCTCCCACATCTTGTATACAATAATCAACATTTCATTTATAAATCAGGGTATTAAACTAAATAATAAAAATGATTGATGACAATAACAACTTTTGATGTAGAATGACATCAACAACCTAAATAAGCCAAACATTGTCATTTCTGATAGGTGAAATCATATGAAAAATGTCACAATAGGATGTTATATTAGGAAGAAAGTGAGCTAATATCTATGAAGAAGAATGAAAGAAGAAACTCAAGAATTCAAAAGGGGCACCTGATAAATGATTTTATCCCATCAAACTATCATACGTAGAGGCAATAAAATTCAACACAAACAAATAAATGATCTTACCCTAAATGTGAAAAAAATTTAAAACATTAAACTCAACAAATTTCTTCATTATTTTTTTAGCATTATATTTTTACCTAGCAACTAAGTGTCATTTTTTCAACAACAAAGAATTATACAAAATGATAAAAAAAAATATATTTGACTAGATAAAGTTAGCTAGTGGTAAATGCCATCAATTTTTGAACTAACTAATGCAAACCTCATGGATATAAAAATCAAGAAGCACACAGTCAAATCGACTCTTTTTAAGAAAGTTAAGATTAGGTTTGGAGTTGAGCTTGACACAACGATAAAATATATCGAGGCACCAAGACTATAAAAACCAAACACATACTCAAATCCTATAAAGAGACGTAAACGATAAGTATTGAAGATGTCATAAAGCTTGGTTAATTCTTCAATAAGTTAGAGTAGTTTAATAAAGAACCAAAAAGTATGAGCAAAACTCACACACACAATAATAATTGTTGAAGTCAAAGTTTGCGCCCCTTAAAAAAACTAAATATAAGCTAAATAACCCTATTTATAATTAATAAAAACTTCCTAAACAACACTGAAAAAATAATAAAATATTTTTAAATAAAAAAGGAAAAAGAATCATAATTCAACTAGGAAACTAATACAATTCCTACATATTAGTTTTTGGACTTTATCGCAAGGCCTTCCCATGAAGTAGATGAATCAGGCCTCTCTATTGCCCTAAAATTTTAACTCGATATATAACAAGACCTCTAAAAACTTATGGAGAACTTTTAGTTCAATCCAATGGTCGAATAAAAAATTATACTTGTTATAATAAAATTATGCATTAGAAAAAAATAAGCATGTAACTGTCGAAATTAGTTACCCTATGATGTAGATGGATCAAACCTCTCTTATGCATGAATTAAATTGATTGAGGTATGATGTTCATTTGTTGATGTTTCCTTTTTGAAATCTATATTGACCCAAATATTCTGAATAAGTTTATTGAAAGTCTATTTGAGTTTTTTTTTCATTGATCTTGTAGTTGAACCAATTAGAATTTGCAATGGATTTTTTTAGTGTAGTCTTGATAGTATCATCCCCTCTCTCTTTCAAATAATTCGTCCACGAATAATCACTTACATCAAACAAAGAGAAATCGAAAACATTAAAAGTAACAGTAACACCATCCTTGTCTGGTAGATCCACTTTATAAGCATTATAATTAATTCTTTCAAAGATTTGGAATGATCCATATCCTATTGGCATCTACTTAATCTCTTTTATTAAGAAAATCTTTCTTTTTGCATATTCACCCAAACTCAATCACCAGGTTAAAAAATAACCATAATTTTCCCTTTATTAGTGTTAAATGCATATTGCTTATATATATATATATATATATATATTTGCCGCCTCATATTCTCTTGGAGAGTCTTTACTATATGTGGTATTCTATTACTATTAAGATTAACTATTTCATCAATATGTAAAGGAAACAAATCAAAAGTAGTTAAAGGATTAAAGTCATATATAATTTCAAAAGAAAAATAATCAATAGTAGAATGCATACTCCTATGACAAACAATCTTCCTAAATTTTTAAATTCTTTTGAATGATAATTGTTAACAATATAGTTAAAGTCTTATTAACTAATTTGGTTTGATCATCTGTTTATGGATGACAAGTAGTAGAAAATAACAATTTTGTTTCAATTTTCCCCATAAAACCTTTCAAAAATAGGTAAAAAATTTAACATCATAGCAATGCTGCTAAATACCCCATGAAGTTGAGATATCTCCTTAAATAATAAATTTGTTATGTTAGTTGCATCATTTGTTTTATAACAAAATATGAAATATGTCATCTTAGAAAATATATCAACAACTATAAAAATAGAATTTCTACCCTTTTTTTACCTAGGAAAACGTAGTATAGAAACCATAAATATATTAACTCAATGTTCTTTAAGCACTTACAAAGAAGTATATAAACTATAAGATAAAACTTTAGACTTAGCTTGTCTATATGCTATACATCTATTACAAATTTTTTGCACATCTTTTTTCACCTTAAACTAATAAAAATGCTCATTCAAAATATCTTAAGTCTTAGCAACCCAAAAGTGTCTCATTAATCCACTTTCATAAGCTTTATGAAGTAACAATTCACACATAAAACAATTAGGTATACAAAATATCTATTTTTTAATAAATATCCAAGAAATACAATATTTTCCATACAAAAATCATATTTTTTTCGGATTAACATATAAACATTCTTTTCATAAAACAACCATTATATTCCTTAAACGTTCAACATGCTCCTATAAATTCTTATTATAAATCAAAATATCATTAAAATAAACCACAATGAACTTACTGATAAAATCACACAAAATATGATTCATCAATCCCACGAAAGTACTAGGTGCATTAGTAAGTGCAAAAGACATAACTAACTGTTCATACAAGCTATATTTAGTTTTAAAGACAATTTTTCATTCATCTCCCTGTATCTTTCTTATTTAATGATATTCGTTTTTCAAATCAATCTTAGAAAATATAGAAGACCCATACATTCATCAAACATATAATTAAGTCTAGAAATTAGGTGTCTATACTTTACCGTAATACCATTGATGGCATGACAATCAACTCACATCCTTTAAATTCCATCTTTTTTTGGTATTAACAATATTGGAACTACACATGGACTTATGCTTTCTCTTATGTACCATTTTATCATCAATTCTTTTACTTGCCTTTGAAGTTCCCTTGTCTCCTCATGATTGCTTGTGTAGGCTAGCCAATTAGGTATAAATGTTATAGGTGCAGGATCAATTCAGTCTTCAATTTCCCTAATAGGTGGCAACCTACTAGGAATATCATCAAGAAAAATATCCTTAAAATCCTGTAATAAAAAAACATAAACACTAAAAAGACAATGATCAAGGTAATTGATGTTAAAATATTTCTTCTTATACACAAGTAAAATTATAAGCATGTTAGAAAAATAAGCATTTTTAATTTCTTCCTATTTACATAAAAATTATATTTCTTTATTTTTTCCACTTTTTTTTTCTCACTCTTCTTTTCTTCTTCTTTTTTTTTTTCATTCTCTCTCGGCTGAATCCCCACTAATTTTTATTTTGTCCAAATCTAACCTTCTTATCTCTTGACTCACTTTCTTTACAGTCTTTATCAAATCTTACATGGTTGATTTTTTTCTTCATTTTCGCCTTTTCCGTTCAATTTCAATTGGTCTTCATATACTTGTCTAGGTGATAATGGTACAGGTGTGAATGTCTTCACATCCTTCTCAATAGAATACATGTTCTTAAACTCATCATGCTTGGTTTTTCTATCAAACTGCCAAGATCTCTCCAACAATAAATGAGTAGTATACTTAAGCACAACATCACGCAAAACTTTCTCCTTATATCTTCCAATCAAAAAAGAAATCAAGACCTGCTTATTAACTCTTCCTTTTCTACAATTATTTAACTATTGAAATCTATAAGGCTTTTCATGTTTAATAGTACTTAGATTCAATTTTTTTACAAGTTTAGTACTAGCAACATTAATATAACTCCCACTATCAACAATGAATATGTTCTTCCTTTATTTTTGTACATCCTCCTCTTTAATTTAAACATTAGGTGTTTTTCTAATCATCAAAGTCTCTCTATCAACTGGATACCCAACATCACTATAATTCTCAAGTGGTGGCATCTCATCCCTTTTGAATTCATCACTTTCAAATTCAATATACTTATGCTATTTCATAACTATAATCCTTTTATTTGAACATTTTGAAGCTATATATCCACTCCCCAAACACGTGAAACAATTAAATATCACAATTATAATTAGATGGGATTTTGGCTTTATCTTTTGTTTCAATGTCCAAATCTTTCCTCGAAGTCTTAAATGATTAAGCTTTGTTGCTTATAATATTTGGCTTTGATGTAATAGCCCATTCTCTCATATAATTCCGCCTCTAAGCTAAAAAAAAACCCAATTACTTTATTGATGTGCCCTTCCTCTTCAACCATCTCTCTATGTTGGTAATCATATAAACCATATCTTAAAGCTTAACATGGTGCTGCAATTCAACCACATAAGTTATCTCTCTATTCAATCCATTCAAGAACATCATTATTATAACTTTTCTATCCTCCAAAACATTAGCTCTAATCATGACAATCTTCATTTTCTTATGGTAATCCTCCACACTTCTAGAACCCTACCACAAACTCTGCACTATTCAATCTAGTTCTTTATAATAATGACCAAGAATAAACCTTTTTCTCATGAATGTTTTCATCTTATCCCAAGTCTCTATAGGTCCCTCTTCATTTCTCCTTATTTATACAAACAATTGATCCCATCAAATAATAACATAGTCAATAAAATAAATATCAACAAGTTTTATTTCTTTACCTTAAAGTAATTATAACAGTAAAAATCAACTCCATTTTATTTTCTCACTTCAAATAAGCTTTCAGATCATGTTTTGAAAAACTAGAATCTTCATCTTAATAATGCCCTAATATTTATCCAAACCATCCTGAAAACCCATCTTTCTTATCTGCCCTCATATGATTGAATTGCTTAAGTGGCTGAATTCCCCTATGCCTTTGGTTTCTATATAGTGAAAACCTACCACCATGGCTATCATCAAAATCCTTAGCCTTCTTATTTGTATTTTCAGTTATAGATTCTTTCGAAGGTGAATTAGCTTATCTCGCAAACATTCTTCCTTCTAAACCTTTATGGTTTGGCTCATCTTAAAAACTAGTTACTTTGGTTCTCAAACTAGCCAACACATTCATTACTTCAACAAACTCTAAATTTATCAACTCCAATTGTTTTTGTATGGTTAAATAAACTCCATTTGGGATTATTTCTTCTTCTTAGCGGTGATGATCCACTATTAGCTTTCACTCTAATATGCTCACATTCATCATTTACCACTCAATTCTCAAGATTTTAGTTCTTTAAGGAATTAGCTAATAAAAAATAAAAGATTAATATCTTAATGGAACAATCAAATAATGTAAAAACTCAAAAAACAATAAAGACTAAAAACTATCAATACAAAATTGCGAATATCAACATGAATTTGTATGAAATATGAACGATATGAAGAAAAAAAAAGACTATGAAAATTAAAAAAACTAAGGAAATAAGATTTAAACATCTAAAAATAATAAAAGCACTTTAAATTTTATATATATATTGGTCGAGAAAAAAAACAATGACGCAAAAATTAGCTGTTTTGTTTTTAAAGAAAAACTCACCCAAATAAACCTAAAGTATCCCAAATCAAGATTTATCTACAAGAAATCCCAAGAATCAAGATTTTGTTTTTAGATTTAAAGCAAGTTGCCAAGCTTTTTTCTTAATCAAGATTTGTAGCAAACCTTAAAAATTTCTTTTCTTGTGATTTTCTTTGTTTTTTTATATATATAAGACTGCATTAATCAATATTGTAAATAATTTCTTTTTTTGTTAACTTGATATTGCTACTAGTTTTTAAAGAAGATAAAGAACTCAACAACCATAGAGTATGTACATACTTGAAGATAGAAATGATATAACCTGATTTAGAGCCTTGCTCTAATATCAACTGATGTGAACCCCATGGATATAAAGATAAAAAAAAACTCATATTCAAATCGACTCTTCCTAAGAAAGCTAATATTAGGTTTTGAATTGAGATAGACACAATGATAACTTGTATCGAGGCACCAAGATTATAAAAATCAAACCTCCACCCAACACCAATGAAAATACACGGATGAGAAGTATAAAAGACACCACGAAGCTTGGTTAACTCTTTGATAAGTCAGAGTAGTTAAATGAAGAACAAAAAATTATGAGAAAAACCTCATATACACAATAATAATTACTGAAATCAAAGTTTACAAAACTAAATACAAGCTAGGAAACTAATACAATTCTCATATAGTAGCCTTTGGACTTTAACGCATTGCCTTTTTATTTTTTGATTTGCCTGAAATTTTAACTCAATGTAGAAAAAAATCTTTGAAAACTTCTGGTAAAATTGCAGCTCAATCCAATAACTGGATAAAAAAATATTCTTGTTAGAGTAAAACTATGTATTAGAAAAAATAAGTCTCTAACTACTGAAATTAATTAGCTCATGAAGTAGATGAATCAGACCGCTCTTATATGTGAATGAAATTGACTAAAGTCTGATCTTTACTTGTTTATATTTTCTCTTTGAAATCCACATTAGTCTAAATATTTTAAATAAACATCTTTAAACTTATTTTATTTTACTAGTTATTAAATAATTACATATATATTTAGAATGTAGGGCATGCAGGTGCGTAATACTTGGAGGCATGAAGTTGAGATGATTTTGAGAAGTAAGATTGGTGATCAATACTTCATGATGATGATGAAAGGATGAGACATTGATATATTTTAGGTATAACTAGTTACATTCCCCATGCGATGCCGCGGGTCAATTATTTTTTGCATTTTAAAAATAGCCAAGATCTAAAAGTGTTAGGTTTTTTTGCAAAGTTATACCCAAGAGTCTCAGGTTTGGTTGCAACGCCTAACCCAAGAGTAATGTTTATAATATTAATAATAACATTAAACTCGGTTAACCCTTAGCATAAAAGTGTCTGGACTGCAATATCAGACCCAATAGCATTGGACGTGGGTCTGACTGCAAAGTCGTGTCATAAAAGTGTGATAATTAAATAGATTAGTTAAAAAGAAAAAAAACCAACAGGAAGAAAAAAAACTAATGAAAAAAAAGAAAAAAAATATGAATTAATTGGGTTAACCCATCGAACTAGGGTAACCCGTCATACCTTGAATTTGCATCGTGAAAGTTTGATAATTAAAAAGAAAAAAACAAATTAATGGGTTAACCCAGAATTAACAGGGCTAACTCGTCAAACCAGGTTAACCTGTCAAACCCGGAATCCGTGTAATGAAAGTTTGATAACTAAATAGAAAAAAATTTAACATTAACAATTTAAATTAAACAAAAAAATTAATTAAAAAAACAAAAGGCATCAGCCTTTTCACTATGGACTGCACTGTGCAGTCCACAGTCAAAGGCATAAAAAAAAACTAAAGGCATCAGCCGAGAACTACTTAGAAAAAAATTTAACATTAATAAACTAAATTAATTCAAAAGAAAAAATAAAAGAAAGAAAACCTCTAAGAAGAAAAAAACTAAATAGAAAGAAATTTAACATTAACAAACTAAACTAAATGAAAAAAATAATTAAAAAGAAAAAAAAAAGCAAAAAATAAAATAAAATTCAGGTTAACTCGTCAAAACAAGTTAACCTGTTAAACCCGGGATCCGTGTCATGAATGTCTGGTAACTAAATAAAAAAAAGTGAACATTAACAAACTGAACTAAAATAAAAAAAATTAATTAAAAAGAAAAAAAAATCTGAGTTAACTCGTCAAACCATATTAACCTGTTAAACCCAGTATTTGTGTCATGAAAGTCTGATAACTAAATAAAAAAAAATTAACATTAACAAACTAAATTAAACAAAAATATTTATGAAAATAATAATAAAAAAAATTGACAGGTCAACCCGGAATTAACTGGGTTCACCCGTGAAATCAGGTTAATCCGTGAAACTCGGGATATGTGTCATGAAAGTCTAATAACTAAATAGAAAGAAATTTAACATTAACAAACTAAACTAAACAAAAAAAATTAATTAAAAAAACAAAAAAAGAAGCAAAAAAATCCCAAAAAGCATAAAAAAACGGTTAAAAAAACTTAGACAACTTAAAAAAACAAAAACAAAAATAAAAACGCCTAAGGAATCAGTGTTTTATTGTGGACTGCACTGACACTGATTCCTTTTAGCTATTTATGAAAATTTGATAACTGAATAGGAAAAAAAAATTACAGGTTAACCCAGAATTAGCTGGGTTAACCCAGAATTAGCTGGGTTAACCCGTCAAACCCGGAATCCGTGTCATGAAAGTTTGATAACTAAATAGAAAAAATTTAACATTAACAAACTAAATTAAACAAAAAAATTAATTAAAAAGAAAAACCAGAAAAAAATCCGGGTTAACCCATCAAACCCGGAACCCGTGTCATGAAAGTTTGATAACTAAATAGAAAAAAATTTAACATTAACAATTTAAATTAAACAAAAAAAATTAATTAAAAAAACAAAAGGCATCAGCCTTTTCACTATGGACTGCACTGTACAGTCCACGGTCAAAGGCATAAAAAAACTAAAGGCATCAGCCGAGAACTACTTAGAAAAGAATTTAACATTAATAAACTAAATTAATTAAATAAAATTAATTAAAAAAAATAAAAGAAAGAAAACCTCTAAGAAGAAAAAAAAACTAAATAGAAAGAAATTTAACATTAATAATTTAAATTAAACAAAAAAAATTAATTAAAAAACACAAAAGGCATCAGCCTTTTCACTATGGACTGCACTGTGCAGTCCACAGTCAAAGGCATAAAAAAAAAACTAAAGGCATCAGCCGAGAACTACTTAGAAAAGAATTTAACATTAATAAACTAAATTAATTAAATAAAATTAATTAAAAAAAATAAAAGAAAGAAAACCTCTAAGAAGAAAAAAACTAAATAGAAAGAAATTTAACATTAACAAACTAAACTAAACGAAAAAAATAATTAAAAAGAAAAAAAAGCAAAAAATAAAATAAAATTCAGGTTAACTCGTCAAAACAAGTTAACCCGTTAAACCCGGGATCCGTGTCATGAATGTCTGGTAACTAAATAAAAAAAAGTGAACATTAACAAACTGAACTAAAATAAATAAAAAAATTAATTAAAAAGAAAAAAAATCCGAGTTAACTCGTCAAACCATATTAACCTGTTAAACCCAGTATTTGTGTCATGAAAGTCTGATAACTAAATAAAAAAAAATTTAACATTAACAAACTAAATTAAACAAAAATATTTATGAAAATAATAATAATAAAAATTGACGGGTCAACCCGGAATTAACTGGGTTCACCCGTGAAACCAGGTTAATCCGTGAAACTCGGGATATGTGTCATGAAAGTCTAATAACTAAATAGAAAGAAATTTAACATTAACAAACTAAACTAAACGAAAAAAATTAATTAAAAAAACAAAGAAAGAAGCAAAAAAAATCCCAAAAAGTATAAAAAAAGGGTTAAAAAAACTTAGACAACTTAAAAAAACAAAAACAAAAATAAAAATGCCTAAGGAATCAGTGTTTTACTGTGAACTGCACTAACACTGATTCCTTTTAGCTATTTATAAAAATTTGATAACTGAATAGGAAAAAAAAATTACAGGTTAACCCAGAATTAGCTGGGTTAACCTGTCAAACCCGGAATCCGTGTCATGAAAGTTTGATAACTAAATAGAAAAAATTAAACATTAACAAACTAAATTAAACAAAAAAATTAATTAAAAAGAAAAACTAGAAAAAAAATCCGGGTTAACCCATCAAACCCGAAACCCGTGTCATGAGAGTTTGATAACTAAATAGAAAAAAATTTAACATTAACAAAAAAAATCATTAAAAAAACAAAGAAAAAAACAGCTTAAAAAAACAAAACAAAAAAAAAACAGCTCAGCGTTTCACTTTAGACTGCATTCGAAAAAATAATTAATTAAAAAGTAAACCAGAAAAAAAATTTGGGTTAACCCATCAAACCCAGAATTCATGTCATGAAAGTTTGATAACTAAATAGAAAAAAATTTAATATTAACAAAAAAAATAAACAAAAAAAATCATTAAAAAAATAAACAAAAAACAGCTTAAAAATAAAACAAAACAACTTAAAAAAAAGTAAAAAGAAAAAAAAAAGGAGCTGCTCAGCATTTCACTATGGATTTGCATAGTAAAACACTAAGTAGTTTTAGTATATTTTATAATGATGTGGTCTTGATGTGTTTTTTATTTGATTTTTTTTTTAATGATGATCAAGTTCTTTTTTTACTGTCATCCATTTTTACTGTTGATTTTAGCCACTTGCAGATTAGGTTGCGTGGGTGTCCATATCATTATTCAATTTGGTTTAATGCTTGCAATGCTTTAAAGGAGCGATCGAGTACTAATGTAATGAAACCAACTCTTACATCAATAATTAGGAAATTACTTGCTTGTTTGCCAATATGATTTTTTATTCGTGTTTAATTTTTTATTTGGCTTTACAGTTTGGTCAACAATCATATCCTAGATAAATAAATGAAAAATATATTTATATGCATCTTAATTATTGTTATTGATATTAATATTTTTTTATTATTAACATGGGTGTCCGGGCCAGCTTGCGCA
>Ga0325405_1004255_pt1 | contig 14667 bp, 9 predicted proteins | sample PopdelMetagenome_21_FD_205663 | JGI IMG/M metagenome (GOLD analysis project Ga0325405, IMG submission 205663) | Populus deltoides microbial communities from Bellville, Georgia, United States - Xylem-Control-R2 | ecosystem: Host-associated > Plants > Phyllosphere > Stem > Wood/Secondary xylem... | reverse complement strand
TCACGGATTCATAACCACCACTTCTAATAATCACTAATAATCATTGTGGGACAAACAACATCACCATGTGTATGCTAGCTAGCTAGGTACGTAGTCGGCAAATCCCAGCCCTTTATTATTATTATTTTTATTATTATTATTTCTTTTACAGCCACTCAAGTGGCATTTGGTTGTTAACAGATTATTTCGAGGTCAAGTAAGCAGATCGATGTTGGAACCCTAAAAGAAAAAGGGAGGGATCAAGTAAGTATTGATTGCATTATGTGCATGTGAGGATGGTCCTACTGCATCTTCATTAAAATTTAGTTATTCGGTGGAGAATTAAGTAGATAATAATGATGCTGGAGACTTCTCAGAAAATGATGGAGAATTATCAAGTTTTTTCTTCTTCTTCAAAAGTAGCCCTAATTTATCTTAATTTCTAGTTGAGTGGGGTAGGGCATAAGAAAATATTTCCATTGTTGATAGTTCACAAACATTTTCAATTTTATAAGAAATCTAGGTTTACTTACTGTAACAATATCGTCATAAATATACTAATAATAAAAATAGAAATATCATTAAATATAGTATAATTTAGATATGATGTATTAGGAGTGTCAGTACCTTTCATTTACGCGGTTGAGATTCCTAGTAACCATAATAGTAGATAGCAACTTCCTATCCAACCAAAAACCTCTCGAATCCACTTGGAAAGGGTTGTCATGACGTCATGTTCCTGTGAAGTGTACGACACCTTTCACGATGATTTTTTTAAAAAAATTATTTAATGGTTTTTCTATGCATGTTTATTTTTATTTTCGTGTAGTTAATAAAAAATAGATATTTTTTTTAAAAAAGTTATTATTCCCACCGGTGTTTATGACCCAAGTCTTAGATCTAGCGGGTTAATCCAAATTAATTTGAATCAATCCAAAACATCTTCGTTTCAACATATCAATAAAAAAAAGGTTAAAATGACATCTTCTAGGAAAAAAAAATCTTGAAATCAAATCGGGTTTTAATGGAGTCATATTTGGACTTATTAATTTCAAACCATTCAATTTTTTTTGTGTTTTTTCCAATTTCTTTTTGATTTTTATTAAATGAAGAACATAGAAAAAAAAGAGTTATATTTCTTTCTGGAAAACCAGGAAAGGAGAAATTGTACTAGCATATCATTTAATTTTAGTGAAATTTCAATTATTATTCTTTTTATAAAAAATTAGTTGCTATTAATTCAATAAAATACTTTTAAAGAATTCCTCAAAACACGAGATCAAGTTTTATATTTTATATCTATATCTTAGTTTTTTTAATTTTCATCTTTAGTTAATTTTAATAAATAAAAAATTGACATTTATAAACTCATATAATTCTTAATCTATTTTATTAAACAAATACATCAAATTTTAACTTTACATTTTTTTTGTTTTCTCATTGAAAACACATTATTAATACCTAGGTTATTTTTATGTTCAAATTTTTTTAACCCCGACCCATAACATTGTTATGAAGTATTGAAATGATATTATTATCAGTTATGAAGTCATAACATTGTTTCTCGTCATTTAAATGTGATAGTCCTAATAGAATTTGCTGCCCTAATAACACTCAACGTTAAAAAAAAGAGTTAAAAATATATATTTCCATTCCATTTTTTCTTAAGAAAAAAATAAACATCATGAAGTAGCTTATTTTCAAGACAATATAAAATTGAATTTTTTTTATTTTATAATAAAAAAATCTTCAGACCAACTTGTACAAAATTAAGTGACATTAGTATGATTCCAGAAATAAGAAATGTTATTACATTAATAGCCTCATCATTTAAAGATTGTAAAAAAAAATTAGATTAACATGGGTGTTCGAGTCAGCTTGTACGCATCTCGATTAATTGTACGGGCCTTGAAATTAATGACCATGTAAATTTTTAATAGTTCTGAGATTTATGAAATTCAAACAAGTGATCTAAAAATTATAATTTTATTCTGATCAAATATATCCTTTTCTTTTTCTCAAGTAAAGTTTTATGATGGACCGAAGCCAACAACAATATAAGCTATTGACATCAATCTAGGCTAATGGTCTAGTAGAAGTTTAAGAGTTTAATTGAACCAACTTGGGGTTGGTTGTTAGCTATAGATGACTTTTGTTATGAGCCACTCTCCAAAGTTGAACCACTTTTCAGCTCTTGGGTCATGCTAACTCCAAGATAATGGGTTACCTGACCTTGTAGATGTTTGCCTGACTATAAGAGAGATGATTGAAACATAAATAATCTTAATTTCAACCATTTTCTAAAGTGATTTTGAAATTCAATTGGGCCTAATTCCTAAGTGAGGAAGCATTTTAAAGATATTTTAAGAGAGATGATTGAAAATTTTTTTATTTTTTATTTAGACTTTGTTTGGAAAAAAAATTATTTTTTCTTAAAATAAAATTGTCAAAATAGGCCTAAGAGGTGTTTGCCAAACACCCTTAAACCAAAAAAACCTTTAGCAAAAACATTGCAAGTCAAATAAGACCGTAACCATTTCACCAGACTTTGACCCAATCGAATTAATCTTAAACCTTTGGTTCGACCATAAACTAGACCAATGACCACTAATTTGACTCGAAAAACAAACCAAAACCTAAACTAGAATCCAAAACGAATCAAACTTGCAACAACACAAAAACCCAAAATATTTTGGTCAAAATGGATTAAAGCCTAGAAAAACGAAGAACATTCAACAAGAATCCAACAATGTGGATCAAGATTCAGACTAGATATGAACAAACCAAAGATATAGGCATGTTGGAAATCAATCACAGAACAATAATTAAGCATCAAACATCAATGATATCAACCAATAATCACAATTTGATCAAAATAGGTTTCGGTACAAAAACAAAACCATGGGATTAAAACTCAGAAATCATGATTATTGATGATAGCTAACCCTACATTATTGATTAATGAAGTCCAACGAAGTGTCTAGTGCGAAGAAATGGATCAAAATTGGTCCAAACTCAGAAATCATGATTATTGAACAATATTTGTTTTACATGCAGAACGAGGGGAGGACAAAGGAGAAGAGGGAGGTGGGAGGGATTACCTGGCATGGGGGAAGCCTGCTATGATGAGAAGGTTCAGTTGGTGGCTCAGGAGGCTTCCATAAAGGGAATGGTGGCTGGTATCGCTACTGGTGAAGGAAGAAGAAGAGTTTGTAAAGGAGAAAAAAGCTCGTAGTGGCTCCTCCTGAAGAAGGGTGGTCAGCTAATGGTTGTGCTAGTGACTTGTGGAGGAGTTGGTGGTGGAAAAACCAGAGGTGATGGCGGCTAGAACGACGATTGGCACTGGCAATGGGAGGAAAAAGGAGGAACCTTGGGCTAAGAGAGAGAGAGAGAGAGAGGAAAAAGTTGGCAGAGAAGAGAGAGATACTGGCAATGGGCTCTTCCTAACATGAGTTGGTCGGCTGGTGTTTCGGCTAATGACTTGGGATGAAGCTGATGATGGGCAAGTCAGTGATGACGGCGATTGGGTGGTTGGAACAGCAAAGAGAGAAGGAAAGAAAGAATGGCAGAAAATCAAGGGGGAAAGGTTGTTTTTTTTCAATATTTGCACCTGATTTTCTCCTCCTTTCAGGACATGAAATCCTCATCTATTTATAGGGGTTGGAAGAGGGATGTTTGGTCTCCACTTGTTCCAAATCTTAGCCCTTGGATCGACTCGGAAGGATCTCAACTATTGGTTCAAAGTAGGCATCATAGGCTATCAGATTTGTTGCAGAGGGGTTAGTTGGGTTCGCTACTTTAGGGCGGTTCCACCACCTCTATGACGTCAATTGGTCAAAACTGACCACACTGGGGTATAGTGAGATGTTATGTGATCATTTTAGTGTAAGTTTTGTCCAATTTAGTGGAGAAATGAAGCGTCAAATGCCTTAGAAAGTACGTAACTCAAGCAGCTTCTCTAGATAATAGAATGAACAGTTAACACAAAAACAACGTCGTTTAGGCCAATTTCATTTTAGTCCTTTGATTTGCGATTTATTCTTCATTAAACCCCTGATTGGTTTCAAACTTTCAATTTTGTGCAATTGTACCCCTGCATAACTTCAATTTAAGCCCTATATTTCAACGTCTTGGTCCTTAGTCTCAAATTTATGCAATTTTATGCCTAATTGACCATCAAACTTTCAAAGTTCTTTAATTTCACCCTTGATTTCAGCCAATTGAGTTTTTATAGTTCGGTGCCTTATGCAAAATGGTCTTTGGTTATGAATTTCTTCAGTATAACCCTTAATTGATCCCAAAATTTTAATTTTCTTGTAATTTGACCCATGATTTCATTCAATTGACTTGGTAAAAATTAAATTTGGTCTCATAAAATTCCATTCTTCTCAATTAAGCCCAAATTAAGCTTCCAAACTTAATTTTCACCAATTAAGCCCCTAATAAAATTAATTTGACCCATTTAAAGTATAATTAAGTCCTTACACCTAATTAAATCCTTTAGTTGAACCCAAATTAATTCTTAAACATAATTAAACTTTAATTTAGTCCATGATTAAATCAAATTGGCCTATTAAAAATGTAATTACGTCATTAGGCTTAAATTTTAAGTAGATTTGTCCGATAATTATTTAATTTGACCTTGAATCTGCATTATCTCTCCATTTTTGGGTAAAATGAGGTACAATTAAACTCCTGATTTTTTCTAAAATTACAACTTAATTTTTCTTGCTTTTGGTAAAACGCTAGCCTTTTTTGCTGTTATTTTTATTATATTTTTTTAATATATTTTTTTATTTTGGAAAGAAATAAGATAAATTTGGGGAATAAGTCAAAAATATATTATGATAAAATCATCAAAATCATGCATTATATACCACCTTCCATAACTGCAGCCCCCAATGATAGCCAACAAAAACATCAAATTTCAATTCAAAACTTACTTTTTAAACGCTTAAAACCCAAATCATGCTTAGGAAACAAGAACATACAATAACAAACCAGAAAAAGCATTAATAACCTTACTGTCATATCTAACAGATTTTAAAATCACTTTATTTTATTTAATCTAAACATCAAGCATATTCTAAATATCCAGCAACATTATCAAACAATTCCAAGCAGGATTAAACAAGGAAAAAAATGATATTTTGTGCATTAATCAAAATTAAAACTAAAAGCAATATAATGCAAAACAATGTTCAGAAACATCATGGAAGATGCAAGAACAAGATAGAGATATGCCTCATTGATATCCTCTACTAGGCTAAATGAATGTTGTATACCTTTCAAGTTTAAAAAATGGTTGCTACCTTTTGGTTCTTTCTTTTTCAACCTTGTTACTCTCTCTCAAAGTTGAGGAAATCCTTATTCTAGGCTCTTAAACCTTCACACTTAGAGCACTACAACATTTAACAGTTTTACCGACGGATCTAATCCATCGGTGTAAGATTGCCACTTCATCGGTAAATTTTTACTGACCAATTCATCGACAGAAAATGTCCATCAGCATAGTGTTCATCGATAATTCCATATTCTATCATTAATTCTGTCGGTAAAAAATAAAATAAAATAAAATACTGATGGTTTTACATATGAAAAATGCGTGTCAAAAAAATTCTCGCTGGAAATATTCTGTCGGTGATGGTGGCATATGAAGTAAATATTTTTCTACTCTCGGTAAAATACCGACAGACTGTTTCCATCTATAAAGACGTCGGTGTTTGTGGCATTTCCAATAAATATTTTTCAACTTTTGATAAAATATCGACAGAGTGTTTCCATCTACAGAGACATCGATGTTTGTGGCATTTCCAGTAAGTATTTTTCAACTCTATGTAAAATACCGATAAAAAAATTCTGTCTGGAAATCCATTGATGGTAGTTTAAAAAAAATATTTAGAACAAATAATATAAAATTATATAAATTAATAGTAAAAAAACAATAATGAAAAGAAAATTGTATTAAACATCAAAAATATAAAAATAAAGTTAAATAATATTCATCCAAATATTATTTACAAATTTAAAGTGTTTCCAAAAAAAATATTAAACTAGAACAATGGCGGAGGAGGAGGAGGATGGTTGTTCCCGGGACCATACGGACAAAAAGATGGCACACATGTATCACCCATTTGTGATCTAATGTCCATAACCATTTGACAAAGTTGTTCATAATCCGCTGAGAGTCGATCATATTGTTGTTGCAAAGCCACGAACTAATTAGATTGGGTGCTCGATACTGATTGGGAGCTCCCAACGATTGAGATACTCCGGGTCACCCGCAAGTTCTTGGCCGTAGTGTTGGAGAGCCCCTACACCCGATTTTTATCGGGTCCACCAGACGATCCTACCTCCATCCATAAATCCGGATCGAAATCTGGATGGGTCGAAGCATCATCCCCATATCTCTCCCTTAACTGGCTATTATAGGTCTCCTGAAAATAAAAAGAAATCATCATATTCAACTCAATAAAATAATAACTTACAAAATAAAATGCTTGAACGAACATACCACGAAGTGTTGAGCGCGGTTGTCAATGAACTGTTGCACCCCCTTTTGGCGATCTTCACTCCGCACGTGCGTCTCTACAAACAGCTCCATTTGGCTCGGCTCAGGTCCAAGAGACGTAGCCTGTAAGAAAAAAAATTAATTAAGTAACAACAAATTAATTAACGATATATTTCATTTAAATTAATCTTACCATTCGTTTCGCATGTATAGCAAAAGAAACGGAGCCGCTGGTGTGAATGGTCATCGAACCATGAATTTGCCAGTTCTGGTTTGTCGGCACCGGACTGTGAGCGTCGTGTGAACCGCTTAGACGTCACGTGCTGAATATATTACAGTCATATATCCCCCGGAATGTATGGGGGTTTGAAATCCCTCCAAACCGCCACGTCATTCTAGCCTTGTAGACCGTTATCTCTTGCGTATTTTTCAGCTTTTTTTGTGATTCATACCAAAAATCACGCAACTTACTTCCATAGTGACAAATTAGATTTTAAACATAAATTTTTTTAATTAACAAAAATATCATATTGTTTTTAATGTTACCTAGCTGCCGCGTGATTTTCCCATACCCTTCTCGCAATATTGTCATGCGTGTTGTCCCACTCGAATTTGTGCTATGTATAAATAATTTATTTTAAAAATAATAATAATTTATTTACAATTATAATAATAATTTATTAAAAATAAGCTAGAAATAAATTAAATTAATGAAATATTGATTAGTTGTTCATAAATTATGTTATAATTATATATAAAAAAGAACTAAAATCAAAACAAACTTACATTGAAAGGTCGTCCTTCTAATGTGTCTCGTACTTGCAGGTGAATTTGATTCCGCTATGAAGGTACACCGCCACTGCGCTGTAAAACCGTGCTGCAAGAGGTAGCATCGCGAGTCGACGCAGGTGCCTCTTCTTGATCGACACCTAAGGACATGTTATCCTCACTACTAGAAGAACTAGCTGTTGATTTTGTTCTACGCAGCTGCATAATTTTATACGAATAATTACATAATTAAATTTAATTATTAAAAAAACAAATTTTGGCAACACCTCCCTATACTGCAGACTACCCAAAGTTTTCAAATCTGTAAATATTGACAATAGCCACAAACCAATTGACCCCTTTCAAAAATCTTATATATAAACTAACATCTATACAAATAACAATTAAAATTAATGGAAATAATTAAACACATATCATGTAATAATAGAGTAAAAATTAGATAAAATAATTAAATTTAATCCTATATATTCAATTACTAATTACAAGGTAAATTCAACAACAACAATTAAAATTCAACAAAGTATTCAATTATTATGGCAATACAAAAATAAAATATATTGAAAAAATTAAAAAAAAAACTATAAACTTTAGGAATGAATAATGCTTACCTTAATAATGTTTTATTTCAAGACTTTATCTACATTATAAAAATACACCAAAACTAAAAACACAACAAAAATAACAATAACTAAAACAAAGAAAAAATAAAAAATAAAAACCATTAAGCATATTAAATGGAAATACATACCTTTTAATTTGTTGAAGATAGAACTAGAGATTACAAGCAAAAAACAAAAGTTTTGAAGCAAATGAGAGGAAAAAAACAAAAACGAGAGAACTGTGAAACGAAGTAGAGGAAAAATGAACTGAAGGGGTGGTCGCTGGGAATTATAACGCAATTTTACTGACAAAATCACTGAGGACTATTTAAATAATATTATTTTTAATTATTCTATTGATGAATTTTCAAAAGTCTATCGGTAAATTTTGAATTTCGCACTAAAATTTTTAAATGACCCTCTAGAATTTTCGCAATCCGTCGACAAGTGCACGCGGTCAGAGATGCATTAATACCCATCCTTTGAAATTCACATAGTCTATCGGTAATTATGAACTGCACCGGAAAATGCCAATGGACTGTATCCGTCGGTATAAACATCATTGATTATGACATTTGCAGTAAATATTTTGCAACTCTCAGCAAAATATCGACGGATTGTTTTTGTCTGTAGAGACGTTGATTGTTACGGTATTTCCCATAAATATTTTTCAATTCTCTGTAAAATACCGATGGAATATGTCTGTCTGGAAATCCATCGATTATCTTGCACTGTTCATGACAAATTGTGTTTGTATTGCCTATTTTTCCTCATGTAAACACTTAAATTACAAATTGATCGCACAGAACAATAACAATAGTGAACAATTATAAAATAAATATTTCGTGTTACAAAATAAATAAAAAATGCTTTACACCTTCGTGTTTTGATAGTTAGTCAGAATGTTCTTCTTCTTCATCGTCAATAGAATCATCATTAGCTCCATCGCAATCTTCAATGTGGATATCATCATCATCATCTTCATCGATATTTGCTTGTCCGCTAGTGCTCAGAACAATATTCAACTTCTTTGCGTCAACATCAACAAGACTATCATCGAATACATGAAAATTTCAATTTTCTTTTAAGTCAATCGAAGGAGCAACTCAATATGGTTCAACCAACTCACTAACTTGAAAGACTTCATCTCGCACACTTATGTCTTCGTTCTCATCCTAAACAACCTCAACACAACCCCTGAGTTTCATTTTTAAAACAAATAACCAATCAACTCTTGATCGGTCCTTTCTAAAGGAAGGGGTGTATGTGTAATAAACTTGTTGACATTGCTTTGCGAAAACAAAGACATCGTTTACGTTGCGAGGTCTAGCTTTTTAGTTGATTTCGACTAGACTATAGTGAGGATCTACTTTGATTCCTTTGTCAGTGGTGTCATACCAATAGCATTTGAATAAAAACACTATATTCTGCTCGCTATGATATTGCAGTTCGACGACCTCTTCTAATTTGTCATAGTAGTCAACTTCAAACTCACTACAAGTCTTTCTTCCATGCTCGTATTCTTTAGTATGAAACACATATCCATTGATAAAATACCCGTTGTAGCACTTAACTTTTCTTTCAGGGCCCAGGCTTAGTGAAGACAATGAAATAGCAGCACTCCTTCCCATTTGATAAACCTTGTATATCATGTACAACAATGAATAGTAAACGAGAATTCTATAATGACATACAATAACTTTGCAAGAGATAATGAGTTTGTGATAGTACTTACATGTGTTCTGAACCACGTGATAAATTGTTCATCTTGTGATTGAAAGGTTTGAAATTCGGTCAGCTGTGAGTTATTGGACAGTAAATATTGTCGATGTTGCCTTCAAGGTTATTCCAAATTATATGAGTTTATGATATTACAATATATAAATAATACATTCTTAACAAATTTTAAGTAGTACATATACTTACTGAATAAAAAGTCTCAGTTCATCACAGTTAAATAGAACATAATTGTGTGTTTGTCTGAACTCTATTTCAAACAAATATCTTTCCCTTATGGTATTTTTAGGTGTGGGTCATCTAAGATTGGAGAATATTTACAAGTTCTCACTGAAGGCACTTAACCACCATCATCATGCTGTGGAACGCGTTTGATTCTTGTTCTCAAATAAGGATCCAAATAGTACGAGATAATTATGAGATCTCCTCAACAATATAGGCCTTACATATTGAAGCCTCAACATACGCCTTGTTCTTAATCTTTTTTTTTTTAAGATTGAACAAGTACCTGCATGAAATTAATCAAATATTTTCAATTAAGAAAAACAAAGAAATACTTTTATATGTGAATTATATTGCAACTGTAATATCTAACCGTTTAAATGGATACATCCATCTATACTGAACTGGTCCTCCAACTTTTGCCTCAAACAGTAAATGTATGGGTAAGTACTCCATTGAGTCAAAAAATAATGGAGAGAATATCATATCAAGTTTGCATATTGTCTCGATGATATTTGTTTCAAGCATCTCAATGTGATTAACATTTAACTTGCTAGAGCATATATCTCTAAAGAAATGACTGATCTCCATGAGTGCATCTCATATCCCTTTTAGTAACAAATCACGATAAGCTAATGGAATGATTGTTTGCATAAACACGGGGCAGTCAAGACTTTTCATTCCATACAATCTGCATTCCTCCATATTAACCAACCTTGATATGTTCGAGGCATGTCCATCGAGAAAACACAGACTCTTAAGCCATTTGTAGACTAATAGTTGTACATTTTTCTCTAACACGAAGTTTGCTCTTGGTTTTGCGACCTGTAACCCATCAAAAACCAACTCCATATTTTTACAGTTAGAGAACAAAGTTGTATCCAATCTAGCCTTGATGTTGTCCCTTGTCTTTCCCTTCACATCCATGACGGTGTTGAAAATATTCTCAAACACATTCTTTTTTATGTGCATGACATCAAGGTTATGGCGAAGGAGATTGGTGTTCCAATAAAAAAGCTCCCAAAAAAATACTTTGCTTTACCCAATTGTGGGTCAAACCAAAACCAGGAAACTTCTACTTGATTGGAAATCAAACACAATGTCACCGTACTCTGATACAACATCATGCAATTCTTCACGAGAAAGACGCAGGGATGCAACATCCTTTTCAATTCTACCAACAAAGAAATCATTTCTATTCTTTTTATATCTGTGATTCATTGGCAAGAAACGACGGTGGCAGTAAAAAAAAAGTTTTACCTCTATTTGTTAGCATGAATGCCTTATTGTTTTCCATGCAGTATGGACATGCTAGTTTTCCATGCGTGCTCCAACCATAAACCATTTCATGAGCTGGAAAATCATTGATAGTCCACATCAAAACCGCCTTCATAACAAAAATTTTTTTCCTCGATATATCATAATTCATAAGTCAAAGCTCTAAAGGACCACAACTGCGTCAACTCATCAATCAACGATCGAAGACAAACATCTATATTCTGGCCTGGACTGCTCGGACCGGGTATGATAGTAGATAAAAACATGAACTTCAACCTCATACACATCCCCGATGGCAAGTTATAAATTGTGAGTATCACCAACCAACAAGAATAAGGAGAAGAAAATAACCCGAATGGGTTGAATCCATCTGTACACAATCCAAGACACACGTTCCTTAATTCAGCTGAAAAAAAAAGGATGCACACTCTTAAAGTGTTTCCATGCTTCGTCGTCAGAATGATGCACCATCACTTCATCAACCGCATCATGTGATTGTTGCCATGTCATGTACTCAACAGTCCTTTGTGACATAAATAACCTCTGCAGTCTAGTTGTGATTGGGAAGTATCTATATTTTTTATATGCCACGAGAGTCTTTCCCTTGCCAGTTCTGGGTTTGTAACGAGAATGCTCATATGTCATGCACTCGATCAGCTCAGCATTTTAAATGTAGTATAACATGCAGAAGTTAGGGCACATGTCAATTTTCTGGTATTCTAAATCGAGGGGTTTCATCATGGACTTCGCAGCATAGAAGTTCTCTTTCAACCTGTTTCCTTCAGATAAAATGCTTCTCGCTCATTCGATAATTTTTTCATAATCGGTCTCACTCAACCCGTGATCTGTCTTGATGGTTAACTACGGTCGATAATTTACTGTGATTCATGCAGCCATCCCATAATGGTTCGTCAGAATCTTTCAGCTGATCAAAAAACATTGTTGCATCTGCATTAGGTTTTTCATCTACGATTGGACATTGACTGACATTACCTTAATTCATTTTCATTGCATCCAAAACCATATTCCTATAAGGATTACTGTTGTCTTTTGTAACTCCATGCATGTTGCTAGTACTAGAAGTTGACCCAACCACCCTTTCTACCATGCTCTCATTATGAACAAATAGTTTTCTATGTGCATATCAACACAGTAATCCTCTAAGAACCCTTGGTGTAGAAGATGCATCATTACAACATCTGGATACAAATACCTTTTATTTTTACACTTCCTGCATGGACACCTAATACCGCCTCCGGTAAAATTTCTGGGAATAGATGTTGCGAAATTAATAAAACACTAAACCCCATTACAATAATCCATCCTCTACAATCCTTGGGGTGAATCTCGATACATCCATGAACGATCACCCATGACTTCTATCGAACCTCTATAAAATTATGATGACAACATGTATTAATTAACTATGTTAAGTAAATAAATTTGCAAAAATATTGGTTTACCTTGAGATTATCCAACAAACTAATTAAAACTTCTCATAAAAATTCATTATCAATTATCAACATCAATGCAAATTTATACATATAAATTTATGGAAATTACAACTCCGCAATAGCATTGATAAAAATTAAAACGAACCCGTTAAACAAGCTATTAATTATTTCATCACAACACATCTAATTTGGTAATTCAACAAAGTTTCAATAATTTACAAACAAATATAATTTTACAAAATCTAAAACAAACCATAACAAGTACAAAATTATACATTCATACTACAAGTTTGTTTGAGAAATAACAATAAAACATGTACATACACTAACAAAATACATATACTAAAAAAAAATTGATATTTAAATGTTAAAATTAAAAAAGATAGATTTACTTACAAAAAATAATAAAATTCACAATAAATCAGAACACGGATGTTGTGACCATAAAAGTTAAAGAAAGATGACTTGTGTTGAGAAGAGGGGGTATTTTTAGGGGGGTTGCTTGCAGTTTGGGAGGCGAGAGTTGGGATTGGGAAGAAGGAGAAATAAGGGAGGAGAGGGTCACATATTAACTGTTACCGATGGAATCACTAACAGATTCCTTCTGTTGGTGATTCCTTAGGTCATTCTAACTGTGAATTGGTCACGTCACTGTACGGAGATCCCGGTTTAAAATCTCGATCATTCCGTCGGTAAAATCGCCCGCAAAAACTTCCATGTCATCGAACTGTTTTTTTAATTCTATATAGTCCGTCTGTAATTCAATCGGTATATACTAACTGAATTTCAGATGAAATAGTGTTTGTCAGTAATGATCACTGCAATTTACCGACAGAATTAATCCGTCAGTAATTTCGTTGATTTTAAGCGAATTTCTGGTAGTGGAGTTTCTTTATCAATATTTTCTTCCCCTTTCTTCCTCTCTTTTTCCCCTCCCTCTAGCTAATTTTTCAGGGTGTATTTATGGGGTTTCAAGCTAGGATTTTAATGGATTCAATCAAAGATTGATCATCATTCATCAATGTTTGGCCCTCTGATCAAGATGGGAGAGTTTCGAGTATGTTTTTACAATTGTGAGCTTTGTATCTATGTTGGTTTTACAATGGTGGTTTTGCAACATACTTGGTTTTGGAGATTTTGGTGGTTTTGCTAAACTTTGAGACTAAGGAGCTTGTTTCTGACCTTTTGATCTTGAGAGAAACGTGATCAACCTTTGATAAGAATCCACTGAAAAGGATTAAAGTGTGAACACATGAAAAAAATAATAGTTTTGAAAAATAGGTATCACAACCATCAATAACTGAGTTTTCCACTTTCAAAACTTTGTCAAAGCAACTCTAATGTCATCGTTGTTGAAGCACACTTGAAGTTGGTATAGGGGGTGCACACCTTTCTTTTGGATCCAACCTGCTCGATATAGAGGTCTGTAGCTTCACATCCATTCACTTGAAGGTGCTAACTCGATCAGTCTAAAATCTACCAATGCAGGTCTGTAGTTTCTGGTTTATGTGAATTGACCCTCAATTTACCATCAAACTTTCAATTATCTTCAATTTGACCCCTGATTTTGTCAATTTATATCCCTGAAATTCCGCGCCTTTTACGGTTTGGTCAATTAGGCCCCTGTCAAGATTTTTATGTTCATGTATTGTCGATGTCAATACAATAGAAATGTGATGGTTTTTCAATCTAATCATGCTACCAACAGCATTATCAAATACATATTATTTAGTCTTCTTTAAATAAATCAATCTAGGACATATGGTTCGTGTATAAGCTGTACAAATTTCTTTATTTTAGACAAATTGAATTCGAAGCACTGCACATGATCCTCTTTCTTACAGTTTCCAAACAGGAGAACGTACTGCAATTAATGAATTGTATTGAAATAATTTAAACCCTTCTAAGAAAGCTGAAGGCATGGATACACTCACACACACTCTTACTCGAGGGAAGAATAACGATTCACAAAAATCTTGATATCGAATTCACATTGCCTTGCTCTTTCGGACCGAGAAGGAACTCTTGGGGAGTCCTCGGATGCATCAGCGATTCAGCACAGTTGAAGTATTGGCATTCTGTGGTTAGGGTTTGTGTG
>Ga0325405_1004253_pt1 | contig 14670 bp, 9 predicted proteins | sample PopdelMetagenome_21_FD_205663 | JGI IMG/M metagenome (GOLD analysis project Ga0325405, IMG submission 205663) | Populus deltoides microbial communities from Bellville, Georgia, United States - Xylem-Control-R2 | ecosystem: Host-associated > Plants > Phyllosphere > Stem > Wood/Secondary xylem... | reverse complement strand
CCCTAGGTCTCTATTTTACAAAATAGTCCTCCATTAAGTAGACTGTTTACATTTAAGTACTTCAATAACTATTTTCCTAAAAAAAGAGAAATAGCCTTGCATGAAATCTTCAAGCTTTGACTTAGAGGAGCTAAATTGCTGAAATAAAAACTTGGATATCGGTTTAGATGCTTCGGAACGTAATTTGGACTCGTTTCTTCACGAAACCTGTTTACTGACAGAATTCAAATGTCATCTTTGAAAAATCATATCTCCCTCATATGACATCGGTTTTGGCTGAAATTTGTAGCGTTTATAGAAATTTGAGTCATGAATCCAAAAAAATTGATTTTGTATCAATTGAACTTCTGTAGCTCCAGATATTCAAGTTGGAATAGTCGAAGGTCAACAGTAGCAGATTGCGAGATTTGACTTTGAAGGCTGCGATTTCCATGCTTTTCCTTATTTTATTTTCTTGCCTTAGATGTACAGAAAGGTATGGATGTTACCTTTTTAATGCCACTGGAATCACTTCATTTTAACCTCTAGAGCTCACGCTCTGCACAAAACATCAACTCCGGGGTTCAGAGATTTGTCCAAACCTAACCATGTTAGCAGGTTGAACAAGGCCATTTATGGCCTTAAACAAGCACCTAGAGCTTGGTATACAACACTCAAAACTGTTATCCTTTAGATGGGATTTCACAACTCTAAGGCAGACTCTTCTCTATTCATTTACAGCAACGATTCCAATCTCTGCTACTTACTGGTTTATGTTGATGATCTTGTCATAACAGGGAATAATCCAACTCTTGTGACCATTTTCATTCAGCAGCTAGGAGACATGTTTTCTCTCAAGGACATGGGCTCTCTTCACTTCCTTTTGGGTGTTGAGGTAATTCCTACTAGGGCAGGTGTATTCCTCACACAACACAAATATGTTCGTGAGCCTCTAGTTAATACCAACATGAGTGGTGCAAAAGACATCTCCACGCCTCTATCAACAACACAGTCACTTCAACTGGTTGATGGCACCGCTGCTATGGACAACACATAATTTCATCGAATTTGGGCAACCTTCAATACCTCTATTTGACGCAACCAGATATATCATTCACTGTCAACAAACTCTCTCAATTTATACACAAACCTACCGCAACTCACTGGAAAACAACCAAACAGCTTCTGCGATACTTAAAACAAACCATTTTCTATGGTGTTCAGATTCACAGAGCTAGACCTTTAGTTTTAAAAACATACTCTGATGCCGATTGGGTTAGGAATATGGATGATCGCACATCGACGTCTATGTACATCAGTTTTTTGGGAATTAATTCCATTTCGTAGACATCCAAAAAACAAAAAGTAGTTGCACGATCCACAACAGAGGCTAAATACCGGGCACTGGCCAATGCGGCCTCAAAAACAATGTGGTTGTCCACTCTTTTCAAAGAACTGACATTTCCAATCCAAGAAACTCTTTAATAAAATAGTCTATCATTTTTAATTTTATTAGTTTTCTAATGTAAAGTATAAGGTTTTGTAACCTCTCCAAAAATCTTTTCATTAGGTAGGATTTTATTGGTCTAAACATTTATTTGTTGAGGAGAAACAGATACAATTCAGAGTTGATCAATCATAAAAAGAAAAATTCTAATTCATTCTGATTAAACCCCTTTCCTTTTAATCCATTTGTTTTTCTTGAAAAATTCAAATCACGATCGGTGGTTCGTTAGAAATTAATTGCCCCGATACCATATAAAAACTAGACACAACTGCTGTTTCAATGAATAATTCTCCACACTTTTCATTGATAAATATTGTGTGCTATATATATAGTAGTGGGAAAGTCAATTTGGAAAACATATAAATGGTAATGTTAAAACTATGCTATTACAATATACAGTTGCAGAATTTAAGTTTGGAATCAGCTCCAAATATAGCGTTAATGGCAGAATCTTTGCCATGATTTTCGGCTATAGATTCTCTGTCTTGATTTGAGCAGATTCTCCGCAAGTTTTCCTGATACAAATAAGGGGTCAAATTTGTTAATTCTTGGATACAAAGATATCAAATGTAACGTCCTCAGATTTTTTATGCAATTATTATCTTTCTAATAGTCTTGTATGTGAAATTTAGGAGTAATTTTTTTTTATAATATCATAAGGACATCTTCAAGCTCACTCTCCAATAATTTTATCCATAAGTATAATGATATGCAATTTATACCTACACATTTGTGCAGCTACAAGACCTTATAAATTACATGCTTAAACTTGTTTACAATATAATCATTAAACAATACCAGGATTTACCCAATAGAAAATGCCCGGTAGCTCAATAACATCTTCATTAAAATTGAGGCCTTTAAAAGAAAAGTACTTGTAAGACACAAGATCACAAAAATTACCATAAGTATTTACATCATCATAGTTATTACATTTTACGAATATATGAACAAAACAAATGTCATTAACCTTTTTATAAACACACCAATCTATGTCCTTTTCAAAATATTTTCAAATCAATCATTGATAAACTCTTTTTTTCATTCAACACATTACATTATCGTCATCACACATACAACTACTCCTTGACTTACCAACTATTCCATAACTCATCTCAATACAATCTTCACTCACTTCTTTTATGTTCATCGAATTTATTATAATGTTTTCATATCATGTTCCCTTTCAATATCATATTTAATATATAACCCATTTCATCTCATATGCGTATAAGTTTATGCCATTATTCATACCACATTTCATCTCTCAAATACAATTATATGCTTTTTTAGCTTTCCCATGCATTTATTCCATTTTAACCATGTAGTTTTGTTAGTTCATCTCAACATCTATTATATCATTATTGGCAAATAAATATCAATTTCAATGTCTATTATATCCATTATGGCTTATCCATATAATTTTACAAACTCAATATGGTTCCGAACTGTTTCTAGCTTATACATATATTTATTTCATTCTCAAATACTTTACGCCCATTTGGCTCCTTTAAATATAATTTTCATCTTGAATATTTTTTAGACTCATTAATGGTACATTCCAATGTTTCCCTTCAACTTAAATATTTTTTTATGTCTATTTTTTACACGTTCCAATATTGTTTTTCAACTTAAATACTTCTCATGCCCATTTATGGCGCATTACAATATTTTTTCAATATAAATATTTCTCATGCCTATTTATGACATAGTATACTATTTTTCCAACTTAAATATGTCTCATGCCCATTTATATCAACATGTATTAACATGTTTCATACAAATAAACTCTCCATTTTAAATGACAACTCCAATATTTTTCTCCTTTTTCCCATTACAAGTTGATCATTATCATATCTCAATAACTTATCTTTCAACTCTCTAAAGTGTATTCTATATTGGATGGAGAATGAAATGTGGATATTTTGACACATTACAACACTCGATTGCATCCACAATATTACCTAACCTTAGCCCTGTTTATATGGTCAACTAAGTAAATGGTTTTGTAACCTTAGTTTCGTTACACAACAACTAAGTAGTCAATTTCTATAATCTTTTACATAAAGAATTTATATTTCTCTTTCAATGGTTAAAATATTTATTGTCATTTCAACCATAATGTGTAACTTTCCGTTTCAATTACATAATTCAATTCTTTTTATAATGAGCACATCTAACAACTAAAATAACAAATATAGGAATATTGACTAGAATTTAATAAATTTAAAAGGTTAAGGTGTCAGACACCTACCTGCTTCTCTCATTGACTTAGCTCTTCCAATTAAAGGTCCAACTCCTGATGTCTCTTCTAATTTAAAATGATGGACAACAATTAGTATGTCAAAAATTTCATCACATTAATCAATATCCATGTTAATGTAATTTTAACTACACTTTACTTTGCATCATTATAATTATTATTTTTAACTTGAACATATAAAAATTTCCATGATTGTCCTTTATTATTTAGCCCACACTTTTTCATTTTATATTTTGTAACCATAACAATTTCAAAGTTTTCCATGTTAACAAAGCATCACCAAATTTCTAATTAATTCATTCCTTGTTAATTCAAGTATTTTATATAATCTCACTTAAACATTTAGTTACTTATAATTTGCTCAAACATAATTTCCTATTATTTTAAATTATCTTTCATTTTAAAAAATTTACTTTCATATAAGATATTAAAACCATTAAAGTCATTTAGCATTTTGACCCCTTTCTAAATTTTATCAACTTACTTATGAACTGTTTGATTAATATGAAACAACACTAACAAATTTCAAGCTTTCTTATTACATACTTCAACATAATATCATAACAAAATAACAATAAATACCCACACATAATTCTCTAACATTGACGCATATCCCTTTCATTAAATTCTATATCATACCAACATGTATTCAATAATAAGATTTCTCAACCTATAAATTTTAAAACTTTTCCATTTACTTAACTACATATAACATCACAAAAGTATTCAACTTAGAATTCATATCCTTGCCAAACTCGCATTCATACATACAACACATGTATAGTAACACAAAACTCTTTTCCTAAAATATAAGCATTCAAGACAATATATTAATAAATATATAATCTCATATAATTCAATCAATTTTCAAAATCAAGCCTATAGTCAACTTAACAACATCTTTTGATTTTAATAAAACCTTTACGAACTTGGTTATATTCTCTTTCTTACCATATTACATACCATAACCACCCAAATTTACAATTATTCATACAATCTCAACACTTTTACCTCACTTCCATATTATAAAAGTCATGTTCCCAAACAAATTTATAGATACATACACATATACTTAACAAACCATTTACCCCATAACCTAATTATCATACAATATACATCTAATTAACACATAAGTACACAATTCCATTCAATTCTTTCATTTTCCACATTCTTTATCATGGTTGGCCATAGGGTTAGGAAATTCCCATGGCTTTTCTTTTAATTTATATCTTTATCTTATTATATTTATACGTTATTTCACACAACCTAACCAATTTATAAGTAATTTTTCATTTCCCCAAACTTCTCTCATAAACTCTAGGTGAGAGATTAGGGATTTCTCTTCCCCACACACTCAAACTCAAATAATCAGAATTAAATAGTATAGGGTACTTTACCAAGAAAATCTGAAACCAATTTGCCCTTTTCTTTGCAAAGTTCTCCTATAGTTCTCTTCCTTTTCTAAAATTCCTTATTTTTCTAAGTAACTACTAATTTTCTATCTCCTTAAACCCTTCCAAAACTTGTACTAAAGTGTTTCCTCCACTAATCACCCTTATAACACCCAAAATCCCTTATTTTAGAGAAGATTTGAGTGAAAATGCAAGAAATGAGAGGAAGAGAGCTTAAATTCCTTCTCTTATGGCTAACAACCTCAATATATAGGGGGAGATGGATTTTTTATGTTATTTATAATTTTGCCTTTACTAATTGTCCACTTGTTATTTTTAGTATTTTACTTAACTATTGGTACTTTTGCAAACTGTTTTATTTACTAAAATCATCAAAAAAAATTAAATAATTTATTAGATACTTTCATCCATATTTATGATACGATTTTTCCTTAGATTTCCTTCCATTCTAGTTAAAAAATTGTGCGATTGTACACAAAACTTATACTGGTGGTCAATGTTATTTGCACATAAAATCATACATTAGTTTATTAAGAATTCTATTCTATCATCATCATTATCCTAAATATTTTCACCCAATTCACAAATATTTTTCTTTAAATAATTATATTACCTCATTGGAAAATTTACACGATTTATTACTGAGCTACCATTTTGCATACCAATTTATTTCTCCACTCCATTTGGGATCTAAATAATTTCACTAGGGATTTTTCATCCTAGTTTTAATAATTTCTTTTTCTATTTTATCATTTTAAATTGTATATTTCCTTATATACAATTATGGGCCAATTATGGGCCGAAGGTCCACATCAAATGAGCTGCATCAAACTGCCAGGTCTAGTAACTCATGTGTGGTATTTGAAATGTTTTCCTAGTTATAATGCCTATCTTTTAGATAAGCCCCATAAATAATTAGAAAGCTTAGTATATTGCAATGCGTGATTTAATCCAAATTTTGATTTTATAGTTTTGGAATGAGAAACTGTCATCTCATTTACTCAAAATAGGATACTTTGGGTCTGACATGTCTCTTTAAAGGAGTAACATAAATCTTAGAATTATGGCTATATTAAATACCTCCTAATAAAATTGGAATTGGTCTATAGTTGATCCAGTAAAAAAGAAATAGAAATTTCTAATTTTACTATAACAACCTCAAAATTTATGTTTAGAACAAAGAGCAACAATGTAATAATTCAATTAAGATTAGGGTAATTTTTTCTTCAATCAATAAAAAATCCAGCAAGGTTTCCTTCGTATTTATAGGTATCAAGTTGTCGACTTTTCCTCCACAATTCACAATTATCAAATTTTCTATTTGTCTTATCATCCAGGACTTTCTCCTCTCATCACATCACCATTTCTCAAAAAACAAAATCATATATGGTTAAACAATTCAATATAACACATTTACCTAGATGCAATTCAATGAATTATTCTACAAATTAGAACTAAAATACATTACACAATTCAAAAATTTACAAATAAGAACCATTAAAGAAATTATAACTGAAATGAGTACATAGTTAAAAGAAGAAACTCATAATTAAAAATTATACTACGAAGAAAAACTTTCAATAAATATTGACACATTAAATTTTAAAATTTATATTACATAAAAAAATAATAACTTCATTCATTACAAAATGGTACCCAACAAAATATAAAGAAAAATAATCTACTATTCAATCCGATATGGGAATGTACCTGAAAATTGATTTAATACAATATTTCAATTAGACAGATGAAATAAAATATCAATAAAATTCTTTCTTTCTTTCTTTCTTTCTTCTTTTTTTTTAAATAAAAAAATTACCCACAAGATCATTAAATTAATTCATTCATCTAGTATTACATTTCAATTAAATTTTTGAATAATCCTTAATTCTTGAACATCAACCAAAAATATAATTTCTCCTATTGCCCATTAACCCCAACATTAATTCCACTAATAGGTGATTAATTCTTGTTCGTCCATTCAATAGGCACTAATTTCATCAACCCAGAAAATTAGTTCAACGATTCACTCATTCCTCAAGGTACTAATCTCATTAATCAGTGAATTAATTCTTTATCACGTCCATTCGTCAGGGCACTAATTCCATTAAACCAGGAATTAGTTCAAGAAATTGCCCATTCACTAGGGCATTAATCTCATTAACTAAGAAATTAATTTTTCATCACGCCCATTCACTAGAGCACTAATTCTATTAAACCAGGAATTAGTTCAAGGATTTGCCCATTCACCAAGGCATTAATCCTATTAACCAGGAAATTAATTCTTCATCATGCCTATTCGTCAGGGCATTAATTTCATTAAATCAGGAAAGAGTTCATTGCACCACATATCTATTTCCCCAAGTAAACAATATAACAATTACTAATTCATTACCCATAATTAATCAAATAACAATACATATTGACCCATAATGAATTCGGGCATTGCATAATTACCTTACGATTGAGCTTGGGTCGAAATTCCCTACTGTGGTGTCGGCCTGACAGTCTCTCCTGAATTGACAAGCATATAACATCATTATTCTACTTTTCATATTGACACAATCAATAAATAAAATCCTTCCAATTATCCTTTCATTTGCCAAAATCAAATTTAGAAAGAAACTTGAAAATTCCTTTCTTTCTTTTGTAAATTTCCTTCCTATTCTTCAAATTTCCACATTGTAACACAATTCATTTCATTATATATATTCTTTAATTTTTGATCAAAATTTAAACTAAAAAAAAAACATCAAAAAAATTTCGTGATCTATTCACTCTTTAACATTAATTTCATCTTTTTCCTATACAATCTCCTCATCTTATCAAAATTCATGAATTTTATTTTTCTTATTATTATTTTGCCAAAAATCTCTTCTTGAAGAACACCTAAAATTTTTCTTTAACTACCATAATTTCTTACTTTCTCTATTCACTTCATTAAGCTTAACACAATTTCACAATCAATTGTAATTTTTTCTAAAATTTATCATAAAACCTAATTCTTCATTTCACAAAGTTCAATCAATTTAAAGCATAAATTCTTTAAGAATCTTATTTAAAAGTGTGAGGGCACCCTAACAAACAATAGCTAAAGCTTTAATGCTTTTAAATTGAGAAATTTTCCCTTGCTTGGATTTTTTCCCTACTCTTGGCTGAATGCTCTCTTCTCTTTTGAAAAATCAAGTTTGTTCTTTTTTTTTTCTTTCTTCCCACACACACTAACTTGCTCACATATATATACTTAACTTTTTTTTAAAAATCCTTCTATGTCCCTCAATTCTTTCTTCCCGTGCACACACACTTGCACACATATATTTACTTAACTTTTCAAAAAAATCCTTCTATGTCCCTTGATAGTAACTTTTATGATTTTTAAGTAAAATTTCTCAAATCCTGATGCCTATTTATACCAAATCTTACCCGAGTTATTTTGAATTTTACTAAGTTACACACTGGTACTTTCAATTCTGTGCAATTAACTTTTATTAAAATTCTATTCGCATTTCTGTGCTTATATATATATATATATATATATATATATATATATATATATATATATATATATATATATTCTACTACTATTATGTTTTTATTTTTACTCAAACCCCCGTCCAAAACATTTTATTTTAGATTCTTGAATTTTATCATCATTCTTATAAGTTAATTTATCACTTTCTCCTATTTGTTTTCTTCATAATATTGACTTTTATTATTATCGATGATATTGCCTAGGGTTTTACATTTGCCTTGTAAAAACAACTTTTTTCTTTTTTTTTTCTTTTATGGAATTAATCACTTCCTTTCCTTTTATTTTTATTTTAGAAAGAAAATTATGTATATAGTCAAGTAAGTAAATATGTCATGGTTGTGAGAGTCTATATATACATATCACATATAGGCTTTAATAGCATCATAGCATAACCGTCAAGGTCAAGTCAAGTTTGGGATCTAAAAGATTGAATGGAAGAAGACATAAACAAGTAAATCCCTTGAATTTCTAGTAGCTTGGAATTCATCATTTAAAGGGAAGTAAACTAGTTCCTTACCATGTCAATTTTCAATTCTTGCTTATTGAGATTTAGGGGTGATATAGATTAATATTTAAGGATAGATATTACCTCATTTTATTTATTTTCAAATATATTGAAATAATTCAAGTTTTTTTTATTTTTACTTTTATTTACAATATAATGAAAATATAATGAACTAATATTTTTTTTTAATTCATAAAAGGTCAAATTAAAATTGTTGTTCAAGTTTTTTTTAAAAATTTTTGACTTAACAAAACTAGAATGAAATTATGACAACATTAGTTTTGGAGAGTACCCATGTTCTCCTGAATTACACCAAGAGAGCTTTTTTATTAAAAAAAAAGAAATTTGACTCTAATCCAATTTATTTTCTACTTTTATTTACAATATAGATGTTGTGATCAGTTGCATCTTTGATTAACCTGTATTTTTTTTTAATTCATAGAAAGTCAAATTAAAAGTGTTAAAGTTTTTTTCTAAATTTTTTGACTTAACAAAACAAGAATGAAATCACGACGACATTAGGTTTTGGAGAGTACCCATGTTCTCTTGAATTACGTCAAAAGAGCATTTTTATTTTTTAAAAAAAAATTTGACTCTAATCCAATCTATTTTCTTCGCTAAGTGGGTTGATCTATAATGTTGGAATGAAAAATACTTTTTAATCATATATAAAATATTAGAAAACCTAAAATCAAATTATAAGAGATAAAAACAAGGAAATAAAATGATTAAAGAAACAAATTATACTAATGTAACCTCATCTCTAGGAAACCATTTGGTCCTACTAATGGGCAGACCACAAACTAAGGTAAGAGATAAATTGTACCACAAAATCCGCCATGAAAACCCAGACATGACCTGTAAAATAATGAATTATGGATTGAAATGGATAATGAAAATATAAGGATCAAAATGTAAGAATAAAAAAGTAGGAACCAAATGAGTGAATGTATAAAACATGGTAACATAAGGATCGAATTGGAATTAACAAAAGATAAAAGATTGCGTGAGACGATGCGTATAATGTCCCTCGAGCTTCAGTAACCTACAGAATACAGGGCATCAGGGAACTAACCTTCAGTAACCTACAAAGAAAAAGATTGATCACACAGACCCACCAACAGAACCATATTTTCTTCCCCACCACAGTAATCAGCCTATAACTTCAAAAAATAAATGAAAAAAAGTTAGTTGAATTTAGCTGACGGGTGAATGAGAGCAAGAGAGACAATTGACTGCTAGTTGTGTTAACATTTGTATTTCTTACCAATAATTCAAATTAATCATTAATTCCACAGCGCGCATATGCCAATAATACAGAAGGTGTGTCCTATAAAAAGAATCATCACCTCTTCTGCTTGGATCACAGCTTCCACACAAATCACCCTTACCACTGTCAAAATGGAGCTTTCTACTTTTGCTGCCCTTTTGCTTGCTACCGTAGCCGTGATAACCCTCTTCCGCCACCTTACCCGTCCCAAACTCAACCTGCCACCAGGCCCCAAACCGTGGCCTATAATTGGAAACTTGAACCTCCTTACAGGGCCCCTCCCACACAGAAACATGCACGCCCTTGTCCAGAAGTACGGGCCAATTATGCAGCTCAAGTTTGGTTCATTTCCAGTTGTTGTGGGCTCTTCTGTAGAAATGGCCGAAGCAGTTCTCAAAACCAATGATGTCAAACTGGCTGATCGTCCCAAAATTGCTGCAGGAAAATACACCACGTATAACTACTCAAACATTACGTGGTCACAATACGGACCGTATTGGCGACAAGCACGTAAGATTTGCCTCATGGAAATTTTTAGTCCCAAACGTCTAGACCAATTTGAGACTGTCCGCGTACAGGAGTTGCATGGTCTCCTAAGAAAGCTATTCGTGTCAGCTGGCAAGCCCATCAATGCAAGAGATGAATTTTCAGATTTGAGTCTCAGTGTGATTAGTCGCCTGGTGTTGGGAAAGAACTACACAGTTAAAACTGGGAACCAAAAGCAGTACATGTCGCCAAAGGAGTTCAAGGAAATGATTGATGAGCTTTTCTTGCTTAATGGGGTGTTAGATATCGGAGACTCAATTCCGTGGCTCGCCTTCTTGGATTTGCAAGGCTATATTAAGAGAATGAAGGCCGTTGGCCAGTTGTTTGATGGGTTTCTTGAGTATACCTTGAATGAGCATCAGCAGAGGAGAAAAGGAGTCAAGGACTATGTGCCTCAGGACATGATGGATATCCTGTTGCAGCTTTCTGATGATCCTAATCTTGAAGTCCAGCTCGACAGGACTGCAGTCAAGGCATTTACAATGGTATGTTCTATTCATTTCAATCAACATGTGAACTGTTCCGAATTGATTACACACACTCAAATTAGTTTAAATGCTACGAATTCGTGAATATTTTTTTCCACTTCCTTTTCGGCAGGATTTGATCGCAGGGGGGACTGAGAGTTCTGCGGTGACAACAGAATGGGCCATGGCCGAGCTCTTGAAAAAGCCAGAGTATTTCAAGAGGGCAAACGAAGAGCTAGATCGAGTGATTGGAAGAGATAGGTGGATTGAAGAGAAAGACATTGTTAACTTACCATTTATTAATGCAATTTGCAAGGAGACCATGCGCTTGCATCCCGTGTCACCCTTCCTAGTGCCGAGACTTGCTCGGGAAGACATCCAACTTGGTGGCTATGACATTCCCAAAGGCACCCGAGTCATGGTAAATGTATGGACCATTGGAAGGGATGCAAGCATATGGGAGAAGCCACACGAATTTTGCCCAGAGAGGTTCATTGGCAAGTCGATTGATGTCAAGGGTCACAATTTCGAGCTGTTGCCATTTGGAGCTGGGAGGAGGATGTGTGTTGGGTACAGTCTAGGACTCAAGGTGATTCAAGCAAGTGTGGCAAATCTTCTGCACGGGTTTAAATGGAAGTTGCCTGGTGATATGAAAACGGAGGAGTTGAACATGCAGGAGATTTTTGGCCTTTCCACTCCAAAGCAAATCCCTCTTGTTGCAGAACTTGAACCCCGACTTCCAGCTCACATGTACTCTATGTGATGATGATATCCTACGGCCCACAAATGCATTGTTAAAACCACACTAAAGTAATATGCTTGGATTGTGACGAAGTGACTGTGTCCACAACTTCGTTGGAAATTTTACTTTTGGTAAAAGGTGGTGTTCTTATATATATATAGTTCAGATAAAAGTATGTTACTCTTTATAATAATTGAATAAAGATTAGGCATGCATGGTCTTTCGTTATGTCATGGGATGTTTGAAATGGAGAAAAATTAATTTTGAATGATAATATGAAAAATGGGTACAATTGAACCAAAACATCATATATTTGGGAGAAGAAAGAGAAATATTATACCTTCAATTTTGTTTAATATGTAAATTCAGACCACATGTGCAACTTCATCAATAACATAAAGTTTTCATTTAACCAAAAACAAAATTAGAATAAGTAAGATATATTTATTAATTATACTTTATAAAATAAAAATTAACACCACTTAACAAAAAAACTTCAAATACAAAATGAAAATTGCTCAAGTCTTACTTATCAGATATATATATACACTTTTAAAATATTTTAAAAGATTTCATTTATAAATTTTTTCAAAACCTCATTTTACCTTAAGCCGGCTTTGAATGGTGTCTTGGATAATTTTTTTAACAAGAACATATCTCTCTAAGTGTTTTGGGTAAAAACTTCACAATTGATTGGGTTCTTCGAAACTTGCATGGGAGGATTCCACAACATCTATTCTCCAAGGTGAGAAATCTTACAGATGATACAAATTAAGACAAGAAAAAAGAAATCTCAATCAGACAACAAATCCAATAACATCTTTCACCTCATCCCAATTGAGGTGGAATTGTCCTATGCAAGTTCCAGAAAAACCAAGCAATTAACACTCAATGCAATATAAAGTCATATTCAAGGTTGTTAAAAATACTTTTTTGACACGACATAAAATATATAATATAAACTCGAATCGTAAAATTATAAATAAAATATTTTAACTAATTATATATTGACAATTACAGTCAAATAATAAATAATAATATAACACAATTAAAATAAAAGTGAAATAAACAGTAAAAATATCCAAACATCTTAAAATATATTATTCAAATAAAAACTCATATATATAATAGTATACAGTATTGCGGGAATAACTTCACAAGATAGAAACAGAATAATTATCAAGGAAACTTGATAATCATTAGTTCAGAGAGCAAATACAAAAGAAAGGAAGCAAGAAGACATTCGAAACTAATCTACTTGCTAGCACGTACAGCTTCATTACAATGAACAGGAAACAAGCTCCTAATAGAACAGAAGAAGTGGACACTAAATCGCAAATGATGGTTCCAGAACAAAGAATGCCACATCTTAGTGATTTTTTCTTAACACCCAGCAAAATTAATCTTTTGGAGAAGAATGCATATGCACAAAACAGGGTTAGTAATATTTTCAAGACAAACTCTTATGAATATATATGTGCTTCGACTGAGATGTTTCAAAAACCATATTTGTTACATAAGTCATTATTTTCACTACATATTGATAGTCCATTCTGATGCCATATACAATAACTTTATTGATAGTATGGAGAAGCAAACTGCCAGTTATTACTCTGATTGGGATCATCTCCCAGCAATGAAAATCAGTAAACCAGATTATTGATTTTCTTATATGTAAACAATAGGGTTTCTGTAATATTACTTCCCTATTTTATTCTTCTCCACAGGAGGTAATATATAGTTACAATTCAGAGACAAAATAGAAAAAATACAGAGACGATAAACAGGAAAGTTATTTGTTCCTATATATATATATATATATATACAAATCAGAATCAATCTAAGATTTAATACAGCTCATGCGCACACTCCCTCTCAAGTTGGTGCATAGATGTTTATCATGCTCAACTTGTCAATTATATCATGAAATGCTTTTCCTGAAACTGTCTTTGTGAGTACATTAGCCAGTTGACTCTTAGATTGTATAAATGGAAATTGTATGATTTTTCCATCGAGATTCTCCTTGATGAAATGACAATCAACCTCAACATGTTTGGTGCGATCATGTTGAACATGATTTTGTGCGATTGCTATAGCTAGGGGTGAGCAAATTCGGTTCGGTTCGGTTTTTACCCAAAAAACTAACCAAAATCAAATTTTGAAAAACTTAAAAATTCAAACCGGACCCGAACCGGAACCGGTTCAAACTGACCGGTTTCGGTTCGGTTCGGTTCGGTTTTTTTATCAGAAAAACCGGAAAACCTGTATTATTGTTTTTTTGGCCTTTTGGGCTTTTTCGGGCTTTTTAATGGGCTTTCTGATGGGCTTTCTGATGGGCTTGTAATTAATGTAAATATCATCTAATTTTGTTACAAAATTCTATAATATATTTAATATTTTTTTTCACTAAATATTCATTTATATTAAATTATTAGTGCTAATATTAT